>Ga0074195_1002318_pt1 | contig 21823 bp, 17 predicted proteins | sample EPASupsiteHSE623_FD_64525 | JGI IMG/M metagenome (GOLD analysis project Ga0074195, IMG submission 64525) | Bioremediated contaminated groundwater from EPA Superfund site, New Mexico - Sample HSE6-23 | ecosystem: Environmental > Aquatic > Deep subsurface > Groundwater > Contaminated ...
CGTTGAGCGGCAGGGCAAATTCTTTCCCCGGGATATTCATCAGCACCAACGCGGCGATACCCGGAACGATGATCAGGAACGGGATCAGCATTTTGGGAAGGGCCCCGATCAGCGGCGTGTTCCTTGCGGCCGTGGTTGATTCAGCTGCCATGGCTCGCTGCACAATAAGGAAATTTGTACACCAATAGCCGAATGAGAGAACAAATCCCAGTCCGGCGAAAATCCCATACCACTCCACCCCCATCGGATTTGCCTTCGCCTCCCCGGTATATTTCCAGGTAGTGGTCCAGGTATCTGCGGCAAAACCTTTTGCTGTGACAATAGGTGCAAGCTGATCCTGCATCCCCTGCCATCCTCCCAGGTCCTTCAGGCTCAGGAAGACGATCGGCAACAGGCCGATGACGATGATAAAGAATTGCAGAACCTCATTGTAAATGGCGGAGGAGAGTCCTCCGAGATAGGTATAGGCCAATACAATGGCAGCCGATAAAACCAGGCTCAAATGGAAATTCCAACCAAGCACCTTTTCCATCAGGATGGCCAATGCATACATGGAAATACCGGAGGCCAGTATAGTCATCACGGCAAAGAGAATCGCATTCAGGCCCCGGGTTTTTTCATCATACCGGAGTTTCAGGTATTCAGGTACCGACCTGGCCTTTGAACCATAGTAAAATGGCATCATGAACAAAGCGAGGAAAACCATCGCGGGAATTGCACCTATCCAGTAAAAGTGCGTCGTGAGCATGCCATATTTGGCGCCCGATCCGGTCATGCCCATCACCTCGAGTGCGCCGAGATTCGTGGATATAAACGCAAGTCCGGCAACCCAGGCCGGCATGGAACGTCCGGCTTCAAGGAAAGCATTGGCATCTTTCATATACCGTTTTAATGCCCATCCGATGCCCAGCACGAATGCAAAATATACGATCATGATGGTATAATCAATCCAGCTAAGCGCGAAACCTGAGTCGATCATCGTTTATCAAATAAATGTAAATACCCCGCGAAAATTAGAATGAAACTGTGGTCGCCTGATTTTTGACCTAACAAATTTAATGGTATATTTTTACGAAACGGTATCTTTGCAAAAAAAACAAAAGGAAGGACAGAAATAATTGAAAACAGGTGCATTTATAATCTTTTTTACCATCGTTCTTGTAATTTACGGGTTGGTCAATAGTTACATTTTTATCCGTGGATTACAAGCCATCCCTGCCGGTTCATCCTGGAGACCATGGTTCATCACCGGATTCTGGCTGATCGCCGCCACATTTATCCTGGCAAGAATATTGGAACGGGTTTACCCATGCGGATTCACAGGGGTCATCACCTGGATCGGATCATTTTGGCTCGCATTCATGCTCTATTTTATCCTTATCGCACTTTTTATCGATATTGCCAGGGTCATCAATCACTTTTTTCACATTTTCCCCCAATCCATTTACATTGATTATGAAAGAACAAAACTGACCGTTTTATTAGTTGCCGCTGCATTAGTCACCGTCGTTGTCGCTGCTGGGTTCATCAATGCCCGTTCACCACGAATTAAAACGCTGGAGCTCCATGTACGGAAAACGGTAACCGGGGATAAAGCCCTGAACATTGTGATGGCTTCTGATATTCATCTGGGTACAATCATTGCCAAACGCAAAGCCAACAGGCTGGTTGCCGATATTAACTCCCTGAATCCTGATATTGTTCTCTTTGCAGGTGATGTTGTTGATGAGGACCTGGCTCCCGTGATCAAAAACAACCTGGGGGCAAACCTGAATCAGATCAAGGCAAAATTTGGAGTCTATGCCATCACTGGGAATCATGAATTCATCGGTGGCGCTGAGCCAGCTGTAAAATATCTTAGGGATCATGGAATAAATGTTCTACGGGATTCATCCACCCTGATCGATGACAGGTTTTATGTGGTTGGCCGTGAAGACCGTGACAAGCCAAGGTTCACCGGGAAAAGTCGTAAGGAACTGGCTGAGCTGATGCAACAGGTTGATATTTCGCGTCCTGTAATCCTGATGGATCATCAGCCCTTCAACCTGGAAGCTGCATCGCATCAAGGTGTTGATCTGCAAATATCCGGTCATACACATCACGGTCAGCTGTGGCCATTCAATTACATAACCAAGGCTATTTATGAGCTGAGCCAGGGCTATAAGCAGATCGGTCAAACTCATTTTTATGTATCCAACGGCTTTGGCACTTGGGGCCCTCCGGTCAGGTTAGGAAACCGGCCTGAGATTGTGCAGATTAAACTTATTTTTGACTAGGAGAACCCATGCTGAAACCATCCCTGAAAACACTTTCCATTGCAGCAGTCATTTTGATCATAATCATCGTTGCGATCATTGGCCCCTTTTTCCCGTTTACAGATCAATCCGGAAAAACAGTCGTTCATGCCCCGAAGCCTAAGATGGCTTATAAGATCAGCGTGGACACCCTCAATGTCATCCATGGAAAAGTGGCGAATAATCAAAGCCTTTCAACCCTATTGTCGAACCATGTAACAGCCGGGATCATTGATAAAATCGCCAGAGAAACGCGTGATATTTTCGATGTGAGGAAAATCAGATCGGGAAATAATTTTGCCAGGATTGTCTCGAAGGATTCAATTCCCCGTACACTCTATTTTGTTTACGAGATCAATCCGATCGATTTCGTAGTTTATGATTTAAGGGATTCCTTGAAAGTTTACCTCGACAAGAAAAAGGTAACCCGACTCGTAAAGACTGCCAGCGGAACAATTACAAGTTCACTTTGGAATTGCTTTGTAGAGAACAAACTCGATATCAGTCTCGGCCTCGCGCTATCAGACGTATATGCATGGACCGTAGATTTTTACGGATTGCAAAAGGGGGACCATTTCAAGGTTATCTATGAAGAAATCTATGTCGACGACAAGATGATCGGAATCGACCGGATCCTGGCTTCGAAATTCCATAGCAGTGGCAAGGACTTCTATGCCTATTATTTTGTCCAGGGAGATAAGGGATTTTATTTTGATGAAAAGGGTCAAAGTTTGCAACGCTCATTTCTCAAGGCCCCCCTGAAGTTTTCACGCATCAGTTCCCGGTTTTCGCGATCCAGGATGCACCCGATCCTGCGTATTGCCCGTCCCCATTTCGGTGTCGATTATTCAGCGCCAAAGGGAACACCCGTAGTTGCTTTAGGCGATGGACAGATCAATAAGCTTGGATTCCATGGCGGGTATGGCCGTTTTATCAGTATACGTCATAATTCGGTTTATACAACGACCTATGCTCACCTGTCGGGTTATGCGAAGGGATTAAAAAATGGCAGCCGTGTTCATCAAGGGCAGGTGATCGGTTATGTTGGCAGCAGCGGGCTTTCAACAGGTCCCCATCTCGATTTCCGCGTATATCGCAATGGGAGTCCTACCAATCCGTTGAAACTTGAATCTCCTCCATCCAAACCGGTTGACAGTAAAGATCTTCAACGGTACCAGGAGATGGTCAGGAAGCTGAATACGCAACTGGAACAGCCGGTCCCTGAAGAAAAAACTGTTTCACCGGCAAAGAGTTAAAACCCTAATATTCTCCTGAATTATTTTGCTATCCGCGTGAATGGATGTTCATTTTTCCACATTTTCCAGACCAGGAATATCGGGAATAAAAACCATGGTGCGTTTGCAATAGTGACGATGACAATGGCATTGGAGGCATGGGGACCCCAGAATTCTTCGCTCATGATGATAAAAACATTTGTAAACAAAATCGAAGAATAAATGATGGTCGGAATCCTGATCCAATCCTTTCCCTTGATGAAGGCATAGATGGCAAACGCATAATAGGGACCAAAAAGCAAGACATCGAGCCAGATGGTTGCCTTCCACCATGTAGGACGGGCCCATTGCAGCGGATCGAAATTGCTGCCCCACCAGTGAACCATGTCGACAAGAAAAGGCAACGGCCACAAAGGATATTGAAAATCATCCGGATTTTTTATTACAAGTTGTTCTAAATCAACTATATATGTTATGTAAAATAAATTCAGAAAGAAAAATGCAAGGTAGATGTAATCAGTTTTACGTTCGCTTAAGGGGATCGGTTTTCTCATAATTTTAATTCAGTTGGTTCCTACTTTGACGGGGTAGTTGATTTCAGTCGCCAAAAATAGAAAGATTCTTCTTTGCCCGGGCATTTTTTGCCAGCTGTCTGGCAATATTCAACCGGAAACCTGGAAAATTGGAAATAAAAGCGCCAATTTGTACGCTGAGATCTGAGTAAGCAAGGGTTCGGGGCTTTAAAATCAGCTTGATCAGGTGCCGGGCAACATCTTCAGGCGACCTCGGTTTTGTAAATATTTTTGCCAGGAAATTCTGCTTTCCGGCCATCAGAAAATCCTGTTCAATTGACCCAAGCCGTGACTCGGGAGATGAGTCGGTGCGGATATATCCCGGGAAATATTCACTGACAATAATTTCAGTTCCCGCCCATTCAGCCTGGATCGTGCGTGTCCAGGCAGAGAAAGCAGCTTTGGAACAAACATAAGGCGCATAAAAGGGAATCCCCATCATGAATCCCGGGGAGCCGATATTGATAATATGTCCTCCGCCCTGCTTTTGCATTACGCGAATTGATTCCTGAGTAGCTACCACAGGGGCAATCAAATTTGTGGAGATGGCGCGAATCAGGTCGGCAGGAAGTACGGCATCCGATTTAGCCACGATGATACTGGCTGCATTGTTTATCAGGACATCGATTCTTCCGTAATGCGCCGTTACCTTGTGGATCATCGACCTTACCTGTGTTTCTTCGCCCAGGTCGACAGCAATAACAAGGGGCTGGTGCATGCGGGCTGCCACCTCCTCAAGTTTTTCCAGCCTTCGTGCTGCCATGGCGACTTTTGCACCGGCGGCATCAAATGCAAGCGCTGCTGCTGCGCCGATCCCTGATGAAGCGCCGGTTATGAGGATGACTTTGTTCTGGAGTGGAAACATTGGGGATTTACGATTTATGATTTACGATTTACGATTTTTGATTTTCGAATGTTGTGTGATAAATGACAAGGGACTTTTGCCAAAAGTAAAAAGAATGTTGGTTACCTGACATTGTTTTGATAAGTTTGTAGAGGAATCAAATAACAATCCTATGCGTAAGATATCTTGTGTATTTTTAGCGGTAATGGCGCTTTTCGTATTACCTTCATGCACAGTAACCCTAAATGAGAATGAGAAAGATAAAGTCACGGCGCTGAGTGATTCCTCCATTATGGAAAAAATTGAAAATTTGGTCCCCACGATTGAAAATCCTGAGATTATGAAGAAACCATTTGGAAAAACGGGTGGCAAGGAGGTGTTCCTTTATACTATGACCAACACCAACGGTATTACCGTGAAGATCACCAATTATGGGGGGATCATTACATCCATCCTGGTTCCGGATCAAAATGGAAAGACAGGCGACATTGTGCTTGGTTTTGACAGCCTCGACGGGTACCTGAACAATAGTCCCTATTTTGGTGTAATTGTCGGCCGGTATTCAAACCGTATTGCCAAAGGGAAATTTTCGTTAAACGGAAAAACGTATCAACTTGCCATAAACAACGGGAACAACTCCCTGCATGGAGGGCTAAAGGGATTTGACAAGGTTATTTGGGATGCGAAGGAAATTGAAGATTCAACCGGTGCCCATCTTCGGCTGACATACCTGAGTAAGGATGGTGAAGAGGGTTATCCAGGGAATTTGAAGGTGGAGGTATTGTATACACTGAACGACCGCAATGAGCTTACCATGGAGATTGCGGCCGAAACGGACAAGCCTACCCCGGTGAACATATGCAACCATTCCTATTTTAACCTCAGTGAGGCCGATACCAGCATCCTTGGACATATACTCACCTTGTATGCCGATCAGTTTACGGAGGTGAACAATGAACTGATCCCAACCGGGCGATTGCCTTTCGTAAGAAAGACACCCATGGATTTCAATAATTCCATTGCCATTGGTGAGCGGATCGCCCAGGTCAAGGGAGGATATGATCATAATTATGTTTTACAGAAAAAGGCAGGAGAACTGTCGATGGCGGCAAAGGTATTCGATCCCCGCACAGGGCGCCAGGTTGAGATCATGACGACGCAGCCAGGTGTTCAGTTTTATTCAGGGAACTTTCTCGACGGGACCATCACTGGGAAGGGAAATAAAGTTTACAAGAAACATTATGGATTATGCCTTGAAACCCAGCATTTTCCTGATTCTCCCAATCAACCGGAATTCCCGAATACGATCCTCAAACCGGGCGAAAAGTACCTCCATAAAACCGTTTACAAATTTTCGGTGCTGAAATAAGGGAACAGTTCAATATTTGTTAGGAACGAATGTCTGCTCCGACATCGGTGGGCGCACATAGGCCTTGTCCCTTTCGAGCGGTGGCAGAATGATGGGTTCGCGGGGCACATCTTCGTAATGTATCTGGCTCATTAGGTGACAAATACAATTCAGGCGGGCACGTCGCTTATCATCGGCTTCCACAACATACCACGGCGACTGTTTCGTATCGGTATAGGCAAACATCTCATCCTTGGCCTTGGAATAGTCAATCCATTTGGTGCGTGATTCCACATCCATAGGGCTGATTTTCCATCGTCGGGTGGGATCATTGATACGCTGGATAAATCGCTTCTCCTGTTCCCGGTCACTTACCGAAAACCAATATTTGATGAGGATGATCCCGGAACGGATCAGCATATTTTCAAAATTCGGGCACGATCGCAGGAAATCCCAGTACTCTTCGTCGGTACAAAAGCCCATGACTCGCTCAACACCAGCGCGGTTATACCAGCTTCGGTCAAAGAGCACCATTTCGCCGGCAGCAGGCAAATGCGGGACATAACGCTGGAAATACCACTGCGATTTCTCTTTTTCGGTAGGCACACCCAAGGCAATAACCCGGCAAACACGGGGATTAAGACTTTCGGTGATCCTTTTAATGGCTCCGCCCTTGCCCGCTGCATCACGTCCTTCGAAGAGCACGACGACCCGGAGGCCCTTATATTTGATCCATTCCTGGAGCCTGACCAGTTCAACCTGAAGCTTAGCCAGTTCCTCTTCATAAAAGCTGCCGGGAAGTTTATCGTGACCCTCGTCTTCAGTATTTACCCGACCCCCGGATGGAGCAGTTGCTACCTCCTCAACCAGTTTGACCTTCTTTTCTTTTATTTTGTCACCGTCCTTGTGTTTATCTTTTTTGTGTCCCATAGATCAAATTTCTGAGATGCGATTTACGTTTTTGGATTTACGAATTTAACAAAAAATGGTCTGATTATGACCAAGGCGTCTATTTTATTTCCCTTACCCCGTCGGATACTTCGGCAAGGTAGAAATCGGGTTTTATACCTGTTTTCATCACATATTCCCTGCCAACAGTTTCAATAAAAGATGCGGCGATATTTTCCCGGACAAGACTCACCGTGCACCCCCCGAAACCCGCACCAGTCATGCGTGAACCAACAACGCCATTGATCTGTTGTGCCGCTGATACCATGGTATCCAACTCAAACCCGGTCACTTCATAATTATCGCGAAGCGACTCATGAGAGGCATTCATCAGGGCGCCAAACTGAAGGATATCACCCTTGAGCAGGCTGGAAACAGCATTAAGCACCCGTTGATTCTCAGAGATGACATGCCTGGCCCTGCGCCGGATCAATTCGTCAGGGATCTGTTCCTGCATTTTGTAGAATTGCATGAAGCTGATCTCCCCCAGTTTCGACACCGTGGTTTCGCGGCTCAGGTAGGTCACCGCAAGCTGGCATTCTACTACGCGTTCATTGTATTTCGAATCAGCCAGGCCACGTGGTTTATTCGTATTACCGATAATGATCCGGTACCCATTCAGCAACATCGAAACCCGTTTATATTCAAGGGTCAGGCAATTCAGAAAGATGGCATTGTCCTTTTTCCCCATGCCGATGGCAAACATATCCATGATCCCGCAATTGAGCCCCACAAAATCATTTTCGGCATGCTTCGATATATTTATCAGGTCAATCATTTCAAGCTGCTCAGCCTTCATCAGCACGGCAAGGGCATACGCCGTCACCATTTCAATGGAGGCCGAGGAGGATAATCCGGCGCTTACAGGGATATCGCCGGAGTATAACATTTCGAATCCGGTCAAAGGAATTTTCAACCTCCTGAACTGATCAAAGACCCCGAGGGGATAATTCACCCATTGTCCTGCTATTTTTTTGGAGATTTCCGACAGGGGAATTTCGGTTCTGAATTCCATGTTGGTCGATGCAAGTTTAATCACATCGCCGGCTGCAGGACGGATGAGCAGGTAGGTCCCAAATTGCAGGGCACAGGGAAGAACAAATCCACCGTTATAATCGGTGTGTTCTCCGATGAGGTTGACACGTCCCGGCGCGAAAAAGCACCTTGGCAGATTATCAGGATTACCATAAAGTTTAAAGAAGTGTTCGAAAAGATTTGCTGGAATCATCATGAGTGCAATTGGATCGGGGGTCTAAATTATAAATAAAATGAATGTATTTTAAAATATTATTGGAGGTATTTCCCCGGGAGTCATTTCCAGCTAAACCTGTACGATATTCATGGAGGCGCCATTTGCCGGATAAAATGGAAATTATACAAATGAGATCAAATGAAGGCCAAAGGATAAGCGGGAAAATGATAATTTTGCGGAATTAAAACCCGATCTCATGAACCGATATTTTACCTCACTGCTTATAGGTTTTATCCTCCTCTTCCCTAGTTCTTTTTTCGCACAGGAGCTGCATACTTTTGACCTGAACGGAAACTGGAAATTCCGCAGAGCCGGGACCAGGGAATGGTTACCTGCCAGGGTACCCGGTGTGGTTCATATGGACCTTATGCGAAACAAGTTGATCCCCGATCCCTATTTGCGCGACAACGAAGCAAAAGTGCAATGGGTCAGTGATGTTGGCTGGGAATACGTCAAGACCTTTGAATACGGCGAAGAAAATTTCGCCTGGCGTCATATCGACTTGGTTTTCAAGGGACTCGATACCTATGCGAATGTCTATCTCAATGATTCGCTGGTGCTGGTAGCCGACAATATGTTCCGTGAATGGATCATCGATGTCAAGATGCTATTGCAAATCGGCACTAACACACTGCGGATCCAGTTTCCTGCAGTCACGCCCCAGATCAAGTCCTTTTATGATCAGCTGCCATATAAACTACCTGGCGATGAGAAGGTTGTTGCAAGGAAGGCTGCGTATCATTTCGGTTGGGACTGGGGGCCCAAGCTCATCACCAGCGGGATATGGCGGCCGGTATATCTGCGTTACCGCGGCGCTTACAATGTGCTGGGCGCGCAGTTTATCCAGAAGTCACTAACTGATTCTCTTGCAAAGATGGCAGCACAGGTCACGCTGTTTGCCGAACTGGACGATTCCGCCCAGGTCAGGCTTTTGCTTGATACGACCGAAATCCTCCGGCAATCGATATACCTGAACCGGGGTCCCAATGTGATCCGGGGCGATTTTTCGATCCGCAAGCCTGAACGGTGGTGGCCGAATGGAATGGGTAAACCCACCTTGTACAACTTTGGGTATGAAGTTTACATCGGAAAGCGCCTCATCGGCAAGGGTAACCAAAGGATCGGCCTGCGCACCATCGAGCTGGTGCAGGAAAAAGATTCTCTCGGACAATCATTCTATTTCGTTGTAAACGGTAAACCAATATTCATCAGGGGCGCCAATTACATTCCCCAGGATAATCTCCTTCCCAGGGTAGCAGACTCAACATACCTTGCGCTGATCTCCGATGCGCGGGATGCCAACATTAACATGCTTCGCGTGTGGGGCGGAGGAATTTATGAAAATGATGTTTTCTACAATCTTTGTGATGCGGCCGGCATCATGGTTTGGCAGGATTTCATGTTCGCCAATGCCATGTATCCCGGTACCAGGGAATTCCTTGATAATATCCGGGATGAAGCCATTCAGAATATCGTACGGTTGCGGCGGCATCCTTGCATTGCCGTTTGGTGCGGCAACAATGAAATCGATGAAGGCTGGAAAAACTGGGGCTGGCAAAAACAATATGGATATTCTCCCGAAGATTCTGCTGCGATATATAAAAACTACCAGTCTATCTTTGAGGTGATTCTACCTGGCCTGGTTAAGCGCTTCGATACAACACGTGCCTACATACCCGGTTCACCGCTCCATGGATGGGGCCGCAAGGAAAGCATGACTGAAGGCGATTCGCACTATTGGGGCGTTTGGTGGGGCAAGGAACCCTTTAGCATGTACGAAAATAAAGTTGGCAGGTTCATGTCGGAATATGGATTCCAGGGTTTTCCTGATCTCTCGACCATACGGAAATTTACATCTCCGGAAGACCGTGTTTTAGGGTCGGCCGTGATGAAGGGGCATCAGAAACATCCAACTGGATATGAGACCATCGATGAATACCTGCTTCGGGATTATAAAAAACCAAAGGATTTTGAATCATATGCCTATGTTTCGCAGCTTTTGCAGGCTGAAGGGATGAAAACTGCCATTGAGGCCCATCGCAGGGCCAAACCATATTGCATGGGCACCATGTATTGGCAGTTGAACGATTCCTGGCCGGTAGTTTCCTGGTCATCGCGCGATTATTACGGGAAAAAGAAGGCGTTGCAATATGCTCTACCGGATGTTTTCAGCAATATTCTGATCTCACCTGTTCTGGAAGATGGCCATGTACGCGTATATATCTCCTCGGATGAATATTTGCCAATCGTTGGCATTATGACTGTCAAGCTGATGGATTTTGAAGGAAACATGTATGCTGATGAGGGATTCTCGATCGAGATTCCCGGAAATACCTCTTTGGTCTATTATGATACGCTGCAGGCAAATTACCTTGGAAAACTGAAACCGGAAGAGGTGTTGTGCCTGGTGACTTTCAATGGTGGAATGTATGGCGGAAAACATAAACGGCTGCTCTATTTTGTGCCTCCCAAGGACCTTTCGCTGCCGGTTCCGGTGATCAGTAAAAGAGTAACTCCCTCAAAGGATGGTTATACCATTGAAATTTCAAGCGATAAGCTGGCCAGGAATGTCTTTATCACCACGACCATCAAGGGTGATTTTTCGAATAATTATTTTGATCTGCTGCCGGGTGAATCAGTAGAGGTGCAATTCAAGACATCGAAAAAAGTCGCCAGGATGGAGGACCAGATTGTAGTGAAAAGCCTGGTGGATAGTTACCAGTGACCAATGACCAATGACAAATGACCAATGACAAATGACAAGTGACAAATGACAAATGACAAATGACAAGTGACAAGTGACAAGTGACGAATGATTAATGCCTATTGCCTAATGCCTATTACCTAATGCCTTTTGCCTAATGACAAGTTGCTGGGTCTTTTTGTAGTAAAAAAATATCAAACATGAAACGGATTTTCCTCTGCGTTATAATCTTCTTTGCTTTTTCTGCCTCCGGTGTGGCCCAGGTTCAGCAGTCACTGGCCGATTTTGTAAACCCATTTATTGGTACCGGTGGCCACGGCCATACCTTTCCGGGGGCGAGTGTGCCGTTCGGGATGGTTCAACTCAGTCCGGATACCAGGCTTGAGGGTTGGGACGGCTGTTCCGCCTATCATGGAAATGATTCGGTGATCTATGGTTTCAGCCATACGCATCTCAGCGGAACCGGATGTTCCGATTACGGGGATATCCTGCTGATGCCTGTTGCAGGTAAGGTGAATCTTGAAAATTATGCTTATGCCTCCCCTTTCAGCAAATCGGACGAGGTTGCCACACCGGGGTATTACCGGGTACAACTTCTGAAGGGACAAATCAAGGCAGAATTGACAGCCACCGCGCGGGTGGGTTTTCACCAGTATACCTTTCCGGCAGCGGGAGAAGCAAACATCGTCATTGACCTGAAGCATCGCGATAAAGTATTGGAATCGGGGCTGAAAATCAGCGGGAATGATGAAGTTGAAGGATTCCGCGTTTCGCAGGCCTGGGCGAACCGACAGATGATCTATTTCGTGGCCAGGTTTTCAAAACCATTCACCTCCTATGCGCTCTCAACCGGTGGTCAATTATCATCAGTACTTAAAGAGATTAATGGCGATGATCTGAAATCATACTTTTCCTTCACAACTAACGCCGGAGAACAAATCAAGGTAAAGGTTGGTATCTCTGGAGTAAGTATCGAAGGTGCCCGGAAAAATCTGGAGGCAGAGGTTCCGGGGTGGGAATTTAATACCATCGCCTCTCAGGCTCATACTACCTGGAATGAAGCCCTGGGCAAGATCAAGGCCGAAGATGGAACCCATGACCAGCAGGTGGTGTTTTATTCGGCCTTGTATCATACCATGCTGCAGCCAAATATATACAATGATGTCGACGGGCAATACCGCGGACGCGATCTGAAGGTTCACCAGGCCGAAGGGTTTGATTATTACACAGTATTTTCATTATGGGATACCTATCGGGCCGCCAATCCGCTTTACACCCTCATTGAAACCAAACGGGTGAATGACTTCATTCAGACCTTCCTCCGCCAATATGACGAGGGAGGCATGCTCCCGGTGTGGGAACTATCGGGAAACGAAACCGGATGCATGATTGGTTATCATGCTGTTCCGGTAATTGCCGATGCCTGGCTCAAAGGAATCCGCGGTTACGATGGAAATAAGGCGCTTGAAGCGATGAAGCACAGCGCCAATCAAGATCATCTCGGATTAAAATATTATAAATCAAAGGGATATATACCAGCAGACCGGGAAGGTGAATCTGTGTCAAAAACACTCGAATACGCCTATGATGACTGGTGTATTGCCATGATGGCCAAATCGATGGAGCGTCAGGACGATTATAAGCACTTTCTGATCAGGTCACAGAATTATAAAAATCTTTTTGACCGGATCACAGGATTCATGCGGGCCAAATCGAATGAAACATGGTTTACCCCTTTTGATCCGGCCGAGGTGAATTTCAACTACACCGAAGCCAATGCCTGGCAGTATAGTTTCTATGTTCCGCATGACCTGGGCGGGTTGATGATGCTCCAGGGTGGGCGTGATAAGTTTGCTTTAAAACTGGATGACCTGTTTGCGGCGGATTCAAAGACGACCGGCCGCGACCAGGCCGATATAACCGGGCTCATCGGTCAATATGCCCATGGGAACGAGCCCAGCCACCACATGGCTTATCTTTATGATTATGTGGGAACTCCCTGGAAAACGCAGGAACTGGTGCACCGGATCAGCAATGATTTTTACAAAAATGCTCCTGACGGACTGATCGGCAACGAAGACTGCGGTCAGATGTCGGCCTGGTATGTTTTCAGTGCGATGGGCTTTTACCCTGTTTCACCCGGATCGGGGATCTATGCCATTGGTTCACCGGTATTTCCCAAGCTGACCATGAAATTTGAAGATGGTAAATCTTTAATTATCAGGGCTATTAATGTCAGTGATCGCAACTTTTATATTCAATCGGCCAGCCTGAATGGTAAACCCTATACGAAATGTTATATCAGCCATGCCGATATCATCAAGGGAGGTGAACTCATCTTCAATATGGGATCGCAGCCAAACAAAGCTTGGGGTTCAGGTTATGGCGCATTTCCCGATTCCTATGTAGCAGAATATGCCATCACCCCGGTACCATCGGTACACCAGGGAAGTCATACTTTTATGGATTCCACCATTGTTGGATTATCCTGTGCCCTGACCGGCGTCGACATCCATTTCACCCTTGACGGGTCGGAGCCATCACTCAAGTCAAACCTCTACAAACGCCCGTTTCTTTTAAGGAAATCGGCCACATTGAAAGCCATTGCCATCGGCAAAGAATCCCCAAAGAGCCTGCCGGTTGAAGCCAGGTTTATTCTGATCCCCAAAAACCGAAAAATCATTCTGAATACATCTTATGCAGGTCAATATGCTGCCGGTGGAGATATTGCCCTGATCGATTTTCTGCGCGGAGGCGATAATTTCAAAACCGGTGCATGGCAGGGATATGAGGGTGTTGATGTTGATGCCAATGTGGATCTTGGATCGCTGCAACCAATCCGGAAACTTTCCCTCGGTTGTCTCCAGGATCAGGGTGCATGGATTTTTATGCCAACTGAAGTAACCTGGTGGATCTCGGACGACGGAGTGAATTTTACACAGGTGGGTTCGATTGCCAATGATGTGGATGAGCATCACGACGGCGCAATAACGAAAGATTTTGCCATTGAATTTAAGAGCAAAAAAACCCGTTACGTGAAGGTTGTGGCCAAAAACCGCGGTCTTTGCCCCGGATGGCATCTGGGGGCCGGTGGAAAAGCGTGGATTTTTGCTGATGAAATCACGGTAGAATAATTACAAATGCATAGAAGCACTCTCCGCTCCGATCTCATCCTCCTTCTAGCAGCAGTTATCTGGGGTTTTGCCTTTGTTGCCCAACGCATCGGGATGGATTTTGTGGGGCCATTTACCTACAACGGCGTGCGGTTTGCTCTGGGCACCATCATCCTGCTCCCCTTCCTTTTTATCAATGCAGGTAAAAAAGAACCACTTATAAAAACTGGTGATCCGGATCAACACCGTAAAGCACCACGCATAAAAAGTGCTTATCCGGGTGAACGCCGTAAAGTACCGCTCATAAAAACTTCTTCTCCGGTCGAACGCCGCAAGATTATCATGGGCAGTGTGGCAACCGGACTTTTGCTTTTTAGTGCCGTTGCCTTGCAGCAAATTGGCCTGCAGGAAACCACTGCCGGGAAGGCCGGATTTATTACAGGGTTGTACGTGGTTTTCGTCCCGATTGTCGGGCTGTTTTTCGGGCAGCGCTCGCACATGACAATCTGGATCGGGGCGGTTTTGTCTGTAGCCGGACTTTACCTGCTCAGCATGACCAGCGCCTTAAGCATTGCCCCCGGTGATAAACTGGTGCTTTACTGTGCAGTCATTTTCACATTCCATGTACTATTTATTGCCTGGCTCTCGCCCAGGATGGATAGCTTCCTGCTGGCCATCATCCAGTTTGCTATCTGTGCTTTTCTCAACCTGGTTGTCGCTTTTGCCCTTGAACCGGTGAATTATGACTCCATTATGCAAGCCTGGCTTCCCATTGCATATGGTGGCATTTTATCGGTCGGCGTCGCCTATACACTGCAGGTGATTGCCCAAAAAACAGCCCATCCGGCTTATGCATCCATCATTCTGAGCCTCGAGGCAGTCTTCGCCGTGCTCGGCGGCTGGATGATCCTGGATGAACAACTCACCGGGCGTATGATCGCTGGATGCCTGCTCATGCTGCTTGGCATGATGATCGTGCAGGTAAGGTGGAAATCATGAAATTTACTATTTTTGCAGGATGCCCTCATTCAAGTATTCCTTATTAAATCCCTGGTTATGAAGATCAAACCGTTTATTATTGCCACGCTGTCGACCATTGGTTTGATTGGCATATCCCAGGCAATTGCGCAGCAAGTGGAGATGATTGCCGTTGTTGAATCGACGAAAGCCGAGACACCTGTTGATTTCGACTCCTGGTTCAGTCCTAAAACGCTGCGTGTAGATTATCTTCTGGCCGGAGATGCAAAATCAGAAATAGCATGCTTCTCAGGTATGAAAGAGGAACCATCCTGGGGAGGTTCCCATAAAAACCTGATCGATCCTTTTGGATACGGTACCTATCGTTATGCAGCCTACGATTCAGCAACCAAAAAGCTCCTCTTTTCCCGGGGATTCAGTACCCTTTTCCAGGAATGGAAAGGTACAGAAGAGGCTAAAACCATGAAACGCGCATTCCCGATGACTGCTGTAATGCCTTTTCCCAAAGAAACCATCCGTTTTGTGATCGAAAAAAGATCCGTTGAAACCAATGCCTTCGAGATGTTGTTTGAGCGGTTCATTAATCCCACTGACTATTTTATTTCCCGTGAAAGCATTTATCCCTATAAGTATGTAAAAGTCAAAGATTCAGGTGATCCGCAGCACCATGTTGATGTTGCCCTTCTTGCCGAAGGATATACCACCCTGGAGATGGATAAATTCCTGGAGGATGCAAAACGCCTCAGCGATTATTTTATGACTGTGGAGCCCTATGCCAGTTTTGCCGGCAAATTTAATTTTTATGCCATCCTTTCACCTTCGGTTGAATCTGGAGTAACCATCCCGGGGAAGGACATCTGGGTGAATACCAATATCAACAGCAGTTTCTATACTTTTGATATGGATCGTTACCTTACTACTTCCGATACCTGGTCGATGTATGACATTGCCGCAAGTGCACCATATGATGCTGTATTTGTGCTTGTTAACAGTAAACGATACGGTGGTGGTGGCTTTTATAACCATTATGCCCAGGGAACTGTCGATCATCAGCTTTCGAACATTGTTGCGCTTCATGAGTTCGGTCATTCCTTTGCTGGTCTGGCTGATGAGTATTATAACTCTGAGATAACCTATTCCGATTATTACAACCTGAAGTTTGAACCATGGGAGCCCAACATCACCACCAATGTTGATTTTGGCTCCAAATGGAAGTGGCTGATCTTGCCCGACACACCCATCCCGACTCCCCGGATTGAAAAATATAAAAAGGTGACAGGGATGTTTGAAGGTGGCGGGTATCTTTCTAAAGGAATTTACAGTCCGGCGATGGATTGCCGCATGAAAACGAATGAGGCCCCTGCCTTTTGTCCTGCTTGCCAGGATGCCATCCGAAAAATGATATTGTTTTATTGTGAATAGGGCCCTTATTTTTGATATCCGGCGATTCACGGTACATGACGGTCCCGGCATCCGGACAACGATATTTTTCAAAGGCTGTCCCCTGAGTTGCTGGTGGTGTCATAACCCGGAAAGCCGCGACACTCATGAAGAAAGATCAGTTAAGCATGTGAAGTTGGATGGGTTGACCTTCGACCGGGAGGAAATTACCGGTCAATGGATGTCCGTTGCCGCGGTAATGGCTGAGGTTTTGCAGGACCAAGTCTTTTATGACGAATCGGGCGGTGGGGTGACCATCTCAGGGGGAGAGCCGCTTTTGCAGGAGGCCTTCCTGCTTGAATTGCTGAAGGAATGCCGTAGATGTGGGATTCATACCACGCTCGATACCTCGGGATATGCCACCAGGGAGATCATGGAGCATGTAGCCTCGTACGTCGACCTTTTTTTATATGATCTGAAGCTCATTGACGAGGGGATGCACCGGAAATACACCGGTGTTTCAAACAAGTCCATACTTGAAAACCTGATATGGCTTTATAGTTCAGGGAAAAAGGTCATTCTGCGTTTTCCGGTTATTCCGGGGATAACCGACACAATCGAAAATATCCGGGACATGAAATCGTTTATTACCAGGTCACTTCCACACATTAGCACATCACCACATCAGCACATTACCACATCACCACATCAGCACATTAGCACATCAGCACATCAACTGAGCTTACTTCCCTATCATTCCATGGCCCGTGACAAATACCGCCGTTTCTGCAAATCAAATATGCTGGAAGGATTCCCTGATCTCAATCCTGATGTTCTGGTTGCGTTAAAGACTGAATTTGAATCACTCGGGCTGGAAGTCACCATCGGCAGTTAAATCCGAAAGTATCATCACACTATTTCGCCACGCTTCCCGTCAGCCTGAAAGCATATCCAACGGAAAATCCTAACGACATCGCCCTGGCCACGACAAATGCATCTTCCAGCACATCGCTCAAACCGTGCTGATAGGATAACTTGACAATCATTTTGCCCGGGCCCAGTTCATATGTCATCCCTGCTTCGGCCGCCCATGATAAATCAATTTCGTTGAAACGGGAAAACGGCATGAAGAATCTGTAATAGGGACCCGAAAACAAGGCCCCACCGTTAGGAGTCCCAACTGCAAAATCAATATGCGGACCAGTTGCGAACTGCATCCCGAATTTACTGTCTTTAAAGGATAGATGATATCCAAGGAGCATAGAAAGACCTACATAATGCTGCCTGGCCGGAGTTTGCCATGGCCATCCTGTTGAATCAGTGAAGATTACATTTGATAGCCCTTTGTTCGAATAATGAAATCCCGTCGACAAAAAGAAATTTCTTCCCAGGTCAATATCCACATTAACTGCAACCAGCGCGGATCCGACATCTTTTTTCAATACCATAGAATCAAGCAAGTAATCCTGGCGTTCGATACGCTCATATTCGGCAATGCTGGTATGGGTGCCAAGAAAACCGAAATGGACACCAATTGAATTTTGGGCGTGCATTTGAATTAAAATGCAGGTTAAGAAAAAGGTCAGGAACAGGTTCTTCATTGATAAGATGAGTTTTCAGGATTTAGAAATGCCAGTGAGGCCGGCATTTAAACCGCGTGCAAAAATAGGGAAGTTTCCTGAGATGATGTACAATAATGCTTGTGTAATTCATCCTGGTAAAAAGACAAATTACCGGGCTTCATACTTTTACCTGATCTTCAGACTATCAATCCGTATTAGTATGAACTTTAGCGGAAAGGCAGCGTTGGCATCAATCCATTCCTGAAAACTGAATTCCGTTGAAAATTTAATCATATGCTCACTGTTTGATAATCTTCAAACTCTCCGATTTGTCTCCCGAAATAACCCGGATGAAATATAACCCAACCGGACTGTCTGATAGTGAGAATTCATGCCTGAGTTCTCCTGTTAATGATGCGGATGCCAACTTTTCTCCCCGCATTCCATAAATGTCCACTGTCACATTTTGAGCTGTCAGGTCCCCGGTTAGCTCAAGGATGAAATTCCCGGTGGTTGGATTGGGATAGATTTTGAAAGATGCTTGCTGAATGCTCCCGGTTTTTTCATGTTCTGCCAAAGTGACTGCTGGCATTAAAGGAGTCACGCACCAGGGGCCGGATGGGGCAATGTAACCATGCATATAACCTCCTGTTTGAACTGTGGTAGTTGGAAAATAGACGATGTTTTGTCCGGCGATCATGGTGGCGCTGCCGCGTGCCTGGACCTGGAATGATGTGCCGTTGCCGGCTACGGTGATCTTGTGAAACTCGTCGTAGCAAGTCGAACCGAAGGAGGGAATGATATCTGTGGCATTTGAAAATTATTCGGGAAAAATATATTTGTACATACAAATAAATATTTTATCTTTGTACCCGAAATGAATGATAAAGCCAACTATTGCAATTGCCTGTACTATTCCTCCAATGCCCTGGCACGGATCGTCACAAGAATGGCAGAGGAGGAATTTTCCGCTGTGGACCTCGCTCCCAGCTATGCCTTTGTGATCATGACCGTAAATAAAAACCCAGGCATCCACGCCGGAGAACTGGCAGAGATCATGATGCTGACGCCGTCGACCATGACGCGGCTTGTTGATAAACTTGAAAGCCGCGGACTGGTTAAAAAACACAGCGAAGGCAGGATCATGATGATCTATCCGACTCCTGCTTCCGTTGAAATGAATGAAGCAATAAAAGCGGCCTGGTACAAGCTCTACCTGAGGTTTACCGATGTTCTCGGGGAGGAATATGCGCGTCAGCTGACCGGAAGTGTCTTCCAGTCTGCCATTAAGCTGGCATCAAAATAATTCATTTTGAGTTTTTAGTTGTATATACAAATTTTAATTATCCACAAAATCATAACCATATGAAAAAGTACGTAATCACCGGTGCCACCGGAAAAATTGGAAAAATCGTTGCATCTGAATTGCTTGCAAATGGCCAGCACGTGACTGTCATTGCCCGCAATGCGGAAAAATTGAATGTGCTGGCCGACAAGGGAGCCATCGCCATGGCAGGCGACGCATATGACAGGGAATTTCTTGCCAGTGCATTTAAAGGAGCCGATGCGGTATTCTGTCTGCTGATGCCCGACATGTTCGCGGCTGATGTTCTTAAAGAGCAAAAACAGATTGCCGGCAACTTTTTTCACGCAGTGAAAGCGAACAATGTTCCCAACGTGGTTTTGCTAAGCAGCGTTGGGGCTCATCTTCGCAAGGGGGCTGGCATCGTCGACGGACTTGGCTACATGGAAGAACTCTTCCTTGGGCTGAAGGATGTCAATGTGCTGAACCTGCGTCCGACCTATTTTATGGAAAACACGCTGGGTCAGATAGGAACGATAAAACACATGGGCATTGCAGGTACGCCAATCAGTGCCGGTCTGAAGTTCCCGATGGTGGCAACGAAAGACATCGGTGCTGTTGCCGCAAAACGCTTGCTTGACCTTAGTTTCACAGACAATACCATCGAGTTTGTCCTTGGACCCCGTGACATCAGTTATGCGGAAGTTATTGCCATTGCCGGGCAGGCGATTGGAAAACCTGACCTTCAATATGTCCAGTTCCCCGGTGAGGATGCAATCAAAGGGATGGTCGCTTCAGGTTTTTGCGGCGAGGATGCCGCCCGGCTGATGGTCGAACTTGCCAATGCCATCAACGATGGCACGCTGCTGAACGGCCATCAGCGAACCGAAACGAACTCTTCACCGACAACCTACGAAGAATTCTCACAGGTTTTTGCATGGGTGTTTCAGCAAAGCTAATCTGACAGATTCCTGATCATCTGCTATTTATTCTACAGTCGGTCGAGTTAAACTAATTTAATTCATCAGATGTTGCCTTTTGCGAAGCGATTCACCTGCAAGTTCGATCCGATACGCATTATGCACAATCCGATCAAGCACTGCGGCAGCAATGATCTTTTCGCCAATGATCTCGTGCCGTTGTAAAACCTGTTTTACTTTGCGCATACATGGATTTATTGGACATGATTAATGAAATTGGCAACAATGCTTTTACCGCATTCGTTTAAAAATGTCGCAAAAAAAACTGATCTTACGTTGAACCTATCCGGTAATTTTGTATCTTGCATTATATAAAATTGAGCAGCTGCATCACAATAACAATCAGCTGCATCGATTTGCATTCACTGAAAACAGCCTCTGTTTTTTCCCAAATCGTTTCCTTCTTCTCTAACCTTTCTTTATCCTTGCTCTGACTTTGCGCTATCTTTCCAAGCATTGACAGAGGAGCATGCTGCTGGTCCGACTTCCCATCTCAGTAACCGCCAGATGCCGCAGGATCTTTGGCTTTGGCCTTCCTGACTTGTAATGCGTAAGGATTTCTGCATTCCTCAGAAGGCGAAGTCAGCAAATTCGGATTTGGACTCCCTCTTTCGGAAACGGGTGAGGTTCAGCTAATCCTTCAACAGGATCTTACGGATAAAATGCGATGATTCAGTTTGTACCCTGATAATATAGATCCCGGTTGAAATTGTGCCAAGCTCGACATCCATAGCCCCGGTTTCATTGTTTGACATGCCGGTCATTTCAATTATTTTATCTCCCATAGAATTGAACACCTTGATGTTACATGATTTGAATGGAGATCCAACCGATATCCTGATCCTGCAGGTACCCGGAACCTGGATTACATTGAAATTAAATGCCTCTGGATTTGGTAAACCTGTCATCAGCACATAAATCTGGTTTGAAGGATCCGAAGAACAACCGCTTTGGGTAACGACATCCCAGTACCATCCTGACAATGATGCCTGGTATGTGGGGCCTGTTGCGCCCTGGATGAGGAGACCGTCGCGGTACCATTGATTTCCCGCATTGATATTACTTGAAAGCAAAGTTCCATTCAGCGAAATAACCGGCGTAACCGGCTGCGTGACTGTGATATAATTTGCATAAAGGAGCGTGTCACTCCAATAACCGTTGTTTGCGATCAAACGTACATCAAAAACTCCCGGGTTATCATAGGTTACCACAGGGTCTGAGTTGCTTGAGGCCGACGGATTGCCTCCTTCAAAATACCAATCATAAGTTGAAATAGTTCCGATAGACTGGGTTATGAAGTTAACACTCTC
>Ga0074195_1002319_pt1 | contig 21820 bp, 15 predicted proteins | sample EPASupsiteHSE623_FD_64525 | JGI IMG/M metagenome (GOLD analysis project Ga0074195, IMG submission 64525) | Bioremediated contaminated groundwater from EPA Superfund site, New Mexico - Sample HSE6-23 | ecosystem: Environmental > Aquatic > Deep subsurface > Groundwater > Contaminated ...
GGGGGTGGGATATTTTTTGAAGGAAGGGAAAATTGCAATGAATTCGGGCGACGGTGGTAAGGCAATCGGTTTTTTTGACCAGTACATTCAAAATTACCCCGACCAGCCAAAAGCTCCCATGTGTTTGTTTTTCAAGGCTTTTATTTATGAGAACATGATGAAGGACCTTGACCGGGCACGGGAAACCTACCTGGTGTTTATTGAAAAATATCCGTCGCACGATTTTACCAACGATGCCAAACTGGCCATCATGAACCTGGGAAAAACGCCCGAAATGCTCGTCAGGGAATTTGAAGAGAAAAGGAAGGCCGACAGCACCCGTGTGGCTGATTCCATAAAAAAAATCAGGAAATAGTCTCTTTACCTGAATAAAGTCTCCAGTGCAGTCGACAGGCTGGCCGGCGAAATATGTTCATACAATGTGCCTTCATAGCTGTAGGCGATATCACCCCGCTCCTCTGAAACAACAATCGCGATGGCATCCGATTTCTCGGTTATTCCAACTGCCGACCGGTGGCGTAAGCCATAATTGGAAGGGATAGTCACTTTGTTTGAAACCGGCAGAATGCAGCGGGCAGCCCGGATGCGATCCCCGACAATGATCACCGCGCCATCATGGAGGGGACTGTTTTTGAAAAATATCGTTTCGAGCATTACCTCCGTGATATTTGTTTCAACCGGCTGACCGGTGGCTATATACTGGGCGAGTTCGTTTTGCTGCGTGATCACGATAAGCGCACCAGTTTTGGTTTCGGCCATTTTCTGGCAGGCCTTCACAATTTTGTCGATATTCAGATTCACCGGGTTATTGATCTTGAAACGCCAGAAGAGGAATCGCTTCCGCTGATTTTTAATGATCCTGGTGTTCCCAACCATCAGCAGGAATTGGCGAATTTCGGGCTGGAACACAACGATCAACGCTAATACACCAACACTGATGAATTGCCCGAGAATCTCCGTAAGCAGTTGCATTTGCAATGACTTGACCACTTTCCAGGCAATATATATTGCGATAAAACCGATGAAAATGCGGATAGCCGCTGTTCCTTTTACAAGGTTGTATATTTCATAAAGCAGGATGGCAAAGAGAATGATGTCGATTATATCGACAATACGAAGAGAGAAAAGGCCTACCAGTAACATACTTTAACTTAATAACAGAAAATCGTGAATGTAAAAACGCAAAACGCATAACGGAAATCGTAAATGGCTCCGCCGAGCTCCGCTTCGCTCCGGTTCGTAAATCGCAAGTTGCCTTCCGGCCTCCAAAGTTAGCAAATTCCCGCTAACCAAGTTGTTTCACAAGTGTTATGGCCTCTGCCGCCTCTTTTACATCATGCACTCTAAGTATCCTGGCCCCCTTGAGTAATGCGATGGTATTCAGGACGGTCGTGCCGTTTTTTGCCTCATCCGGAGTGATTTGAAGCACCTTTGTGATCATCGATTTACGGGAAATTCCTGCGACCACCGGCGATCCGGTTAATGTGAATTCTTCCAGCCTTGCCAGTAATGAAAAATTATGCACAACCGATTTTCCAAAACCGAATCCAGGGTCAATCAAAACCTGCCTGATGCCATGCTCACGGCACCGGGCCAACTGCTGTTCGAAAAAATAGGCCACCTCCGCAACCACATCGGTATAGGAAGGATTTTGCTGCATCGTTGCGGGAGTGCCTTTCATGTGCATCAGAATATAAGGCACATTGAGCGAGGCAATGGTTTCAAGCATGCTTTGCCCGAACCGGCCGCCATAGATATCATTTATCATGTCGGCACCTGCTTCCACGACAGCCCTGGCAACAGCCGGACGAAAGGTATCGACCGAGATGAAAGATCCGGGAAATTGCCTGCGCAACGCTGTCAGCGAAGGCAGCAATCGCCCCAACTCATCCTCCTCGTTCACTTCAGGAGCGCCGGGACGCGTGGATACGGCTCCAATGTCGAGGATGGCTGCCCCATCGTGCAACATCTTTTCAGCCTGGCATACCTGCGCATCAATCCCCTGAAATCTGCCACCATCAAAAAATGAATCAGGGGTGATATTCAAAATGCCCATTACCAGCGGGGTTGACAGGTCCAATTCCCGCGAACCACAATATAGTTTGTTCATTTTATTTGTAAAAATCGATGGCCAAAAGTACGACCAAAACCCAGAAATTTGTTAATTTTATCCTCAGAAAAATTAGTCAGCCTATACTTATGAGTTCTGCAACACAAACTGAACAACAATTTAAAACTGTCATTCATTTTTGCCGTGAGATTTTTCTTACCAAAATGAAGGATTATGGATCAGCATGGCGCATATTACGCGCACCTTCCCTCACTGATCAAATTTATATCAAGGCCCAGCGGATCAGGAGCATCGACGATAAAGGGATTCAGAAAATCGATGAAGGGATCAGACCCGAATATATCGGGATCATCAACTATTCGGTGATGGCCCTGATCCAGCTTGAACTCGGCACCGAAGAAAATCTTACCATTGAAACTTCAGCGGCTGAGCGCCTTTATGATAAATATACCACGGCCGCCTGTGACCTCATGCTGAATAAGAACCATGATTACGGTGAAGCCTGGCGCAACATGCGCCTGAGTTCGCTTACCGACATCATCTTGATGAAACTTATGAGGATCAAGCAGATCGAGGATAACAAGGGTAAAACCTTCATCTCCGAGGGGGTTGATGCCAATTATTATGATATAATAAACTATGCAGTATTTGCTTTAATAAAAATGGAATATGAAAATTCTTAGAAATATCTTCCGGATACTTGTCGGGCTGGTTTTTGTTTTCTCCGGATTTGTAAAGGGAATTGACCCGCTGGGAACCGTTTACCGGATGGATGACTATTTTAACGCATTCAGCCTTCCCTGGTTCAGTCAATTCAGCCTGTATCTTACAATTTTCCTCTGTACGCTTGAATTCTTACTTGGCATAAGCATGCTCTTCAACCTCTGGATCAGGAAAACAGTATGGTTGCTTTTACCCATGATGATATTCTTTACCATCCTCACATTCTTCGATGCCTTTTATAGCATCGTTCCGGATTGCGGTTGCTTTGGTGATGCCATTAAAATATCGAACATGGGGACCTTTATCAAGAATATCATCCTGATGGGATTTGTCGTTCCTATCTTTATCTGGCGGAATAAATTCCGAAGCCTCTTACCATCCCGTGGTGATTTTGCCCTGTTGTTCGTTTTTGCCATTGCATTTGCCGGTTTGTCCATATACAGCTACCGTAGTTTGCCACCCATTGATTTTATGGCATGGAAAATCGGAAACCGGGTGAATAAGACCGAAGTTTTACCGGTAACCTTCTATGTGACCTATAAAAATAAACTGACCGGAGAAGAAAAGGAGTATGTGTCGCCAAATTATCCCTGGAATGACTCCGTATGGCTTGCCAACTGGATTTTCAAGAGTCAGCGTGTCTATGATCCTAACCTCAACCAGGGTTTGGTGCTGCGAGCTGAAGATGAACACGGAAATGATTATACATCGAGTATTCTCGATAATCCCGATTACCAGTTTATCCTTGTTGCCTATGACCTTGGCACTACCAACCGTGATGGTTTTCACCGGATGCTCCCCTTCAACAAAAAAGCAGCCATGGATGGCTATTCATTTGTTTGCCTGACCAATACGCTTCCGGAGGAGGTAAAGAAGTTCAAGATGGCAAATGGAACCGCATTTGAATACTACAATGCCGATGATGTCGTTCTTAAAACCATGGTGCGCTCCAATCCGGGTCTGGTACTTCTTAAAGACGGAATCGTGATTGCCAAATGGGGCTTCCGTGACTTTCCGGTATACGAGGAGGTAAAGGCACGGTACTTAACGAAATAAAGGTTGATAAATTTAACGATGGGGCATTTTATCTTAAAGAGATTCTGGTATGGTATACTTGTCCTTTTCGGGGTAATTATCATCGTATTTTTTCTTTTTAATGTCCTCCCCGGCGATCCTGCGCGCATGATGCTCGGTCAGCGTGCCGACATTGCCTCGGTGGAGGCCATTAATAAGGATCTTGGCCGGGACAAACCCCTTTCAATCCAGTTTGTCAATTACCTGAATGACCTTTCACCATTGTCAATCCATAATATTTCAGATCCTGAAAACTTCTGGTACCTCGACCATGAAAAATATGGAAAATCGCTCCGGATTATCTCGGCCGGGAGCAACGCACTGATACTGAAGGAACCCTATCTGAGGCGTTCCTACCAATCGAAGCGTAATGTTTCCGAGATCCTTGCCGAAGGTTTCATCAATACCATCATCCTGGCCGTGGTCGCCATGGCCTTCGCCATCATCACCGGCATTGCAGTCGGGATAGTCTGTGCCATTTATAAAAACAGCATCATCGACCGTGTCGCCCTCGTATTTTCGGTTCTTGGCATGTCGCTGCCGTCATTTTTTGTCGCCATACTCAATGCCTGGATCTTTGCATTTGTGCTGGTCAGTTTCACCGGACTCAATATGTCGGGAAGTCTTTATGCCGTTGATGATTTTGGCAGCGGCTCCTACCTTGATCTCAAAAACCTGATCCTGCCTGCACTGACACTTGGAATCCGCCCCCTGGCCATCATTGTTGAACTGACCCGGAATTCGTTGCTGGAGGTGATGACGCAGGATTACATCCGGACAGCCAGGGCCAAGGGACTCAGCAAATCGAGGGTTATCCTGAAGCACGCACTTAAAAACGCACTAAATCCGGTAGTCACTGCTATTTCAGGCTGGCTGGCATCACTGCTAGCCGGTGCGGTGTTCGTGGAATTTGTTTTTGACTGGAAAGGAATCGGGGTGGTCATTGTAAATGCCCTCGATAAATATGATTTTCCTGTTGTGATGGGAGCTGTGCTTTTCATCTCCATCATCCTGATAATCATCAATTTTTTTGTCGATATCATCTACGGAATGCTCGATCCGAGAATAAGGTTGCAGTGAATTGGATGAAGTGGGCCAACGTAACAGCCTGACAGCCTGACAACGTGACAACGTGATAGCATAATAGCATAAAATCTTGACAATGTGATAGTTTAACAAAGTAACAGCGTGATAAGAGGAATAAACATAGCATTAATCATCATTCATTAATAAGTAGATTATGAGGAAAAGAATCGTTGCCGGAAACTGGAAAATGAATAAAAGTTTTTCTGAAGCTGAAGAATTGATCACCGATATAGCCGATGCCCTTGATGAAGTTGCATTGCAAAATGCCGAGGTGGTTTTGTGCCCTCCGGCTTTGTATATTGAAATGGCCACGGATGTTGCCTTTGAATCCAACTTCAAGGTTGGCGCCCAGAATATTTACCCGGAAGATGCGGGTGCATATACCGGTGAAATCAGCCCGCTCATGCTCAAGGAGTTGAATGTTTCCTATTGTATCATTGGTCATTCGGAACGCCGCAAGTATTTCAATGAGTCTAATGAATTTCTGATGCAAAAGGTGGATGCCTTGTTGAAAAATGAGATCCGCCCGATTTTCTGCTGTGGTGAGGTTTTGTCCGAAAGAGAAGCCAATAAGCATTTTGCAGTAGTTAAAGCCCAGGTTGCTGAGTCGTTGTTTCATCTCCCGGTGGACGCATTCCGCAAGGTTGTCATCGCTTATGAGCCTGTGTGGGCCATCGGCACCGGGATTACCGCGTCCAAGGAGCAGGCCCAGGAGATGCATGCATTTATCAGGGGACTGATCACAGAAAAATATGGCCGTGAGACTGCGGAGGAAACGACCATACTATATGGCGGCAGCTGCAACGGAAAAAATGCCCGGGAACTCTTCTCCCAGCCTGATGTCGACGGTGGGTTGATTGGCGGAGCCTCACTGAAACCGGATGAGTTTTTGCAAATCGTAACATCCCTGTAAACATGGATTATATCGAGGTAAGTATGTCCGGTTTTGGGGATTTCGATCCTGAAATAGCGATGGCCCACCTGTCGGCGATGGGTTTTGAGAGCTTTAACGAATCGGAGTCAGGTTTCCAGGCCTATATCCCGGAAGATCTGTACAACGAAGTATTAATCAGCGGGTTTTTGAAACAGCTCCATGATGAACATGGCGTGGTTTCCGGGACAATAAAAATCCTTGCCCAAAACTGGAATGCGATATGGGAAAGCGCCTATGAACCTGTAACCATTGCCACGAAATGCCAGGTAAGGGCTCCTTTTCATCCCGTTTTGGAGGGAATTGAATTTGACATTGTGATCGAACCAAAAATGTCATTCGGAACGGCGCATCATGAAACCACCTCACTCGTGCTGGAAATGCTGCTGGAGGAGGAAGTAAAAGGGAAACGGGTGCTGGATATGGGCTGTGGTACCGGTGTGCTGGCCATCCTGGCCCACAAAATGAAGGCAAGCCAGGTGGTGGCCATCGACAACGATGACTGGGCTTATGCCAATGCCACCGACAATATGATAAAAAATGCCGCATCCACGGTTGTGGTGCTCCAGGGAGATCTTGCCTCGATCCCGCTACCGGAATTTGATCTGATTATTGCCAACATCAACCGCAATGTATTGCTGAACGACATTCCCGGTTACAGCAGGTTCCTTCATCCCGGCGGGGTTTTGCTGATGAGCGGTTTTTATGAGCAGGATCTGGAGCAGATAAGGCCGGCTGCAGTGCAAGCCGGTCTCCAATATCACAGTCACAGATCACGAAATCAATGGATCGGGGCTAAATTTGTGAAATGAACAAGAAATTTTTGCTGCATATTTTGAAATCATTGCTGGTTGGCATTTTTGCCTTCCTGTCATTGACTTTTTATGGGCAGAAGCAATTGTATTTTTCAGGTGATTCAGCCAAATTCGCCACCGAGCTGAATTCAATATTCGGAAACCTGGCCGATAATGAACAGAAGATCATTGAACCCCACCTCGAAGATTTTTATAAGAAATGGAACGAGGAAAAGTTCAGCCCGGCTTACAAGAAGATCATCTACATTATTTTAAATGAGATGGCTAAGAAAAAAATCAGGCCTTATCCCGATTTTTTCAACTACATCAATGCGTTGAATATCTTCATCAACAGCAGTCAGCCCGATGCCTATTTTGTTCCATGGTCCGATATTCTGATCAAGCTGATTGCCGACAGAAACAGCCGGAAATTCATGACGTTTTTGGAATCAACAACCCATCTTTATGAAGGGAACCTGGTCTATAAGTCCCCCACCACCCAATGGAAAATTAAAACCACAACATTCCGGTTTGCCTTTGATACCGTGCCCCTGATCGATTTTCCCAAATCCGACCTGACCTGTTATGCCAATGATGACAGCCTCAATGTATATGGGACAAAGGGAGTGTATTATCCATTGACAAATTTATGGAAGGGAGAGGGTGGACGCGTAAACTGGAAGCGGGCAGGGGAGGAACCGGAAAAGATATTTGCGAACCTGGCGCGTTATGATATCCAGATGCGCTTTTCAAAGTTTACTGCCGATTCGGTCAGTTTCACGCATAAAAAATATCTTCCCACGCCAATCATGGGACGATATACAGATAAAGTACTCGCTGATGTTACCGAAGAGAAGGCCTCTTACCCGCGCTTTTCTTCTTATAACAAGATGATCGGGATCCCGCGCCTGTTCAGTAACATCGATTATCTCGGGGGTTTTTCCATCGAAGGCAGCCGCATCATCGGATCAGGGGATAAACTTACCGATGCCCGTTTGTTTTTCAAAAAGGACGGCAAAGATTTTGTGTTGGCGCGTGCCAAGACATTCATCATAAGGCCCGACCGCATCAACTCCAGCATGGCCTCCATTACCATTTATCATGACAATGATTCGATTTTTCATCCGGGACTACAGCTGAAGTATATGGATGATAAAAAGGAGCTCTCTTTTACCAAGGATGAACGCATGACGATTATCAGTCCGTGGTTCGATTCATTCCACAAGATCGAGATCTATTGCGAAGCGTTGTACTGGAATGTGGGTGAACCCAAACTAAGTTTCGAAATGATGAAGGGCCCATCGAAGGAAAGTAAGGTGGTTTTTGAATCAAGCAGCTATTATTCCCTGCACCGTTACGAGCGGTTGAGGGGCATCGATGAAATCAATCCGCTAAACTTGATTAAATCTTTTACCGACCGGAAGAAAACAAAGGAATTTACTCTTGATGAATTGACGAAATACATGGGTAAGCCGGCCGAACAGGTTGAAGTACAGCTGCTTAATCTGGCTACCAGGGGGTTTTTGGTCTATGATTACGATTCAAAGGTGGCCAAGATCAAGAACAAACTGTATGATTATGTCAAAGCACGCGATGCTAAGGCCGATTACGATGTGATTTTTTTCAATTCCTTTGTTACCAATGCCGCAAACGGGATACTGAATCTTGAGACTTTTGATCTGAAGATACAAGGTGTTCCGATGGTGGTGCTAAGTGATTCGCAGCAGGTTCAGGTGTATCCAAAAAATGCGGAGGTTGTGCTGAAAAAGGACATGGACTTTGTGTTTACCGGGAAACTGATTGCCGGCTTGTTCGATTTTTATGCCCGTGATTGCTCCTTTGAATATAATAAGTTCAGGATCAACATGCCGAATATCGATTCAATGATGTTTTATGTGACCAGTAAAACCTTTGATCCGAAATCAGGCACCTTTCCGCTTGTGAAGGTCAAGACCGCCATCACCAATCTCAGCGGGGATTTGCTGATCGATGATCCCGGGAACAAATCGGGTTTAAAGGCGCTAAAGGAGTACCCCATCTTTACGAACAGGAATAATGCGTTCGTATACTGGAACAAGGGGTACATCCAGAAGGGGGTGTATAAAAAGGATAAATTCTACTTCGAGGTACAGCCATTTACCATCAACAGCCTGGATGTAGTTGCAACGGACAGCCTGCATTTTACGGGCGCATTGACCTCGGCGGGAATCTTCCCGGTTATTGCAGAACCTTTAAGTGTGCGCCCCGATTATTCCCTTGGATTGGAAAAGGTTACGGATACGGCCGGATTGCCAACCTATGGTGGAAAGGGCACTTTTATTTCAAAAATCGACCTGAGTGATCAGGGATTGCGGGGCGATGGCACCCTTCGTTACCTGAATTCAACAACCTATTCAACCGATTATATCTTTTTGCCTGATTCGATGAAGACGCTGGCAAAGAATTTCAGTATGGCTGAAGTAGCCGGGGCTGTTGAGTATCCAGCCGTGCATGGCGATTCGGTAAAACAGTTCTGGCTCCCCTATAAGGATTCATTGATTATCACCAGTACCACCAGGGAACTGTCCATGTACAATGACCAGTCAACTTTTGCAGGAAGCCTGGCATTAACCCCCAGGTTGCTGAGCGGCAGCGGCACGGTAAAGATCAAGGATGCCGAGATGGATTCAAAGGGATACAGTTTCAAGCGACGAACATTTGATGCATTGATCGCAAACTTCAGGATCAAATCCTATGACCTGGCCGATCTGACCATTTCCACGAAGAACTATCAGACGCATTTTGATTTCGATAACAGGAAAGGGGAGTTCAAATCGAATGTCGGCATCTCCAAAGTGGAATTTCCACTCAACAAATATGTTTGCTCGATGGACCGGTTCGACTGGCTCATCGACAGTGAAGAGATCCTGCTCGCGAACGAACAAAGTAAAAAGCAGGTTTCAGATTCACTGAGTTTATCACAGCTGATCGGCCAGGCCTATACCGGATCGGAATTCATTTCGGTTCATCCGCTGCAGGATTCACTGAAGTTTTTTGCCGCCAAGGCCACTTACAACCTGCGTACCAATGTCATAAATGCCAAGGAGGTGAAGATCATCAAGGTTGCCGATGCAGCCATTTACCCAGATTCAGGCAAGGTCCTGATCTATAAAAATGCCGAGATGCAAACCCTGAGTCGTGCCATAATCATCGCCAATACCAGGACGAAATATCATCAGTTTTACAATGCGGAGGTTTCCATTGCTTCAAGGAAAAACTATACCGGCAGGGCTGATTATGATTACAAGGATCGCGAAGGCGTAAGGCAGAGGATATATTTCGACCGCATCCGCGTTCAGGTTGATACCGCCCTGCAAACGGTGGCGGAAGGCACCATCAGCGATTCGGCTAATTTTGTATTGAGTCCGGAATTCGCTTTCAAAGGAAATGTAGTACTCAGTGCCGCTGATAAAAATCTGTTATTCGACGGCGGTTTTCATATAATCACGGATTGCATAAAATCAAAGCCCGAATGGGTACGGTTCAGCAGTCAGGTCGATCCGGGTCATGTGCAGATACCGGTCGTCATGCCGTTAAAGAATATGGTGGGTGATCCAATATCACTGGGGATGATGTTTTTCAATACCGAAGTAAAGATCAGTCCCTCCATTTTCAGAAGAAAGATCAGCTTTAGTGATACGACCATGGTATCCGCTGACGGTTTTCTTGAATATAATGTTCCCACCGCAGAATTCAGGATATCAAAACCTGAAAAGCTGAAAAATCTGGCAGAAAAGGGCAATTACCTGGCGCTCAATACGGGATACTGCATGATGCGCGGTGAAGGGAAACTCAACCTGAGCCTCAATTCCGGTAACCTGAAGATGGAAAATTTCGGAACAATCGACCATTATATGATACCGGATTCCACGCGGGTGCACCTGGCGATGGCATTGAATTTTCCATTCTCTGAACGGGGATTGCAGCGGTTCAGCACCCAGCTTGAATCGATTAACCTTACCGGTGTTAACCTGAGCCGAACGCCTTACAAAATGGCCATTGAAAGCATGCTGAGTAAGGAGGAATATGAACGTCTGACAACTGAGCAGGAGTTGCTTGGAAAGTACAAAAAGTTTCCTGATGTGCTTGAACGGGCGCTCTTCCTGGCCGATGTATTTCTGAAATGGGATACCTCCACGCGTTCGTATGTGTCGTTTGGAAATATCGGCATTGCCAATGTCGGCAAAAACCAGGTCAACCGCTATTCAAAGGGGATCATTGAGATGACAAAGAAAAAGAACGGCGACGAATTTACCATTTATCTGGAATTGACCCGGGATGACTGGTTTTTCTTCAATTACCGGAACAATGTTCTGATGGCGCTGTCATCTGATCTTGAATTCAATGATATTATCCGTGCTGAGGCTCAGTCGCGGACCGAACAGAAACGCGTAAGCAAGCTGGCCAAAGGATTTACCTATACCGTGGCAACTGAGCGGAAAAAACGCGATTTCCTTCGGAAATTTCAAACGGAGGATGATCAATAGTTATGCGGAATTTAATTTACTTTGCATCCTCAAATCTGATAAAAATTAATTCCTGACCGATGACGGTGTTATATATTTTTCTGTCTATCCTTGCAGCTTACCTGTTGGGATCGATCCCATCGGCGGTATGGATCGGGAGAATGTTGTACGGTATCGACGTCAGGCAGCATGGAAGCGGGAATGCCGGCGCTACCAATGTAATCAGGGTCCTTGGCTACAAGGCAGGTATTCCCGTTCTGCTGTTTGATGTCTTTAAGGGCTGGCTTGCAGTTCAATTGGCCGTGTGGTTTCCGGTCCCTGGATTATCGTCCGAAATGATGATGTATGTCAGGATCGGGATGGCCCTGTCGGCGGTTATGGGCCATGTTTTTCCGGTATTTGCAGGCTTTAAGGGAGGCAAAGGAGTTGGCACCATTGCCGGGGCGGCGATTTCGCTGTTTCCATTGGCAATCCTCGTGGTACTCGTCATTTTTATTGTGGTGCTGGCAATCACCCATTATGTATCACTGTCATCCATCCTCGCATCCGTTGCTTTCCCCTTTGTAGTCATTTTCATACTGGGTGTCCGCCACCCGGCATTGGTTGGCTTATCAATGGTGGTTGCCATCTTCATTCCCTTAACGCACCGGAAAAATATCCGAAGGTTGATAAAAGGAGAGGAGCGCAAATTTGAGTTCCGCAAGAGCAATGTAGCCCCTGATAAATTAAAATGAATATAAATAATGTTGTAAAAACAGATTTATCATTGTATATTTGAAACAATTTTCAACAAACATCACTGCCATGAAATTCATCATCTCAAGTACACTTTTACTTAAAAATCTACAGGCCATCCTGGGTGTAATCAACACAAACAATACATTACCCATCCTGGATGATTTTCTTTTTGAACTCACAGATGACGCCTTGATCATAACCTCATCCGACCTGGAGACCACCATGCGGGTCACGGTGAAACCTGACATGTCGGAGGAAGCTGGCAGTATCGCAATTCCTGCCAAAATCCTGGTTGATACCCTGAAAACCTTTCCGGATATTCCAGTCGCCTTTTCGATTAACCCGGACACGCTGATTATCGAACTTTCAGCCGGAGAGGGAAAGTATAAGCTTTCAGGTCATAAAAGCGACGAGTACCCGCGGACGCCTTCCCTTGAAGATACCACGGCCCTCACCTTCGATTCAAGGCTGATGGCCCAGGCAATCAATAAGACCCTGTTTGCAACGGGGAATGATGAGCTCAGGCTCGTGCTTTCAGGGGTGTTTTGTGAACTTTCTCCCGATGATGTCACCTTCGTGGCTACCGATGCCCATAAACTGGTTCGCTATAAAAGGGCAGATCTGAAATCATCTGAGTCGGCATCATTTATTCTTCCAAAAAAACCGATGAACCTGCTAAAGAACCTCCTTTCAAGCCAGGAGGTAGCTGTTACCATTGAATATAACAAGACTAACGCATTTTTCTCCTTTGCCAACATTCATCTGATCTGCCGTTTGATCGACGGTAAATATCCTAATTATGATGCGGTAATTCCAAAGGAAAATCCCAATAAGCTTACAATCGACCGTCATGCACTCCTCACCACCATCCGCCGTGTTTCGATTTTTGCAAACCAATCAACACACCAGATCAGGTTTAAGGTTTCTGGCCAGGAGTTGCTGTTAAGCGCTGAGGATATCGATTTTTCAAATGAAGCGAGGGAGCGGCTCAGCTGTTCCTATGAAGGGGAGGACATGGAAATCGGGTTCAATTCAAAATTCCTTCTTGAGATGCTGAGCAACATCGAAACCGATGAAGTCCGGCTCGAAATGTCGGCTCCCAACAGGGCAGGGATCCTTACTCCAGTCAACAGTGAAAACAAGGAGGAGGATATCCTGATGCTTGTGATGCCGGTCATGCTCAATAAATAATTATTTTTAATCACTGAGTATTTACCAAATATAATGACCATGAAAACGCGCTTATTGTTAATTATACTTTTGATTGGTGTCATTCCGGTTCTTTTCTTGTCTTCCTGTTCGAAGTTAAAGGAACTTACATCGATCGATGTCTCTTATGAAATTCCCCGCCAAACCTTTGTCTATGTTCCAACAACTTTTAAAAGCGGGGAACAACTGCTTTATTCAGGTTTTGTTGAGGCCAATCTCGACAGTATCCTGAGTGCAAACGGGCTTTCCAGCGGTGTTGTAGGCACAACCACCTTTACGAAATGTTCCATAACCATCGACGAACCTGATTCAGTAACTTTTAACTGGCTTCAGTCAGCCCGTGGTGAAATTTCAGAAAATGCCGATTTTACACCCGCGCAGGAGGTTGGTTATGTTGTTAATTCCGACCCCAAGGCCAAAACGGTCAATCTGACGCTGAACAATACCAATATCAGGCCTTACCTTGGAAGTAAAACCTTTTATTTCAGGATATTTGGTGTTCTGAATGGTCCGGTCCCGGGTAACTGGGTTCAGATGTATGTCGACGGCTCACTGCAATTGCACCTTGAACCACTGAACTAACTTATCGTTACATAAAAAAAGAGCGAAGTTTTAAATTTCGCTCTTTTTTTATGCTCATGAAAGTGGCTTAGTCCCTTCGCACATTAATGGCTTTTTTCCCACGGTTGTCCTCTGTAATATCAAAAGAAACCTGGTCATTTTCACGGATTTTGTCTACCAGTCCACTTACATGGACAAAAACATCTTGTTGACTTTCATCGTCCAGGATGAAGCCAAAACCTTTTCTCTCATTGAAAAATTTTACTTTACCTTTTGACATAATACATTAATATTAGGATGAATAACCAAGGCGAATTTACGATAAAATCTGAAAATTAAAAAAAAATGCACTATTTTTTAGTTTAGGTTTTTGGCAATCATAAAATTTATTCTATAACTTTACCAAAAAACTGAACGCATGAAAGAGCTGTCCTTAACCCTTGAAAACCTGAATGATGTTTTCCCTCCCGACTTTACCCCAGAACAAATAGCAAAAGCAAAGACACTTTTTTTAAAGCGCCTTGCCGAAGATGCGCATAAATTCTACCAGGGAAAAATCCAGACCGTCCCTAAAGCCCCGGTTGTTGGATTCAACTGGTTCAATGTGTGGTATACTCCTGGTGTTTCCAAGGTTTCGACCGATATTCGTGATAACAATGATATCTCATTCGATATGACAAACCGTGGGAATCTGGTAGCTGTTGTAAGCGATTCGACCCGGGTACTTGGCGATGGTGACTGCACCCCCCCCGGAGGGCTCGGCGTGATGGAGGGCAAGGCCTTCCTGATGAAGTACCTGGGCGGAGTGGATGCTGTGGCCTTGTGTATCGACAGCAAGGGAAAGGACGGGAAGAATGATCCTGAAAAGATTATTGACTTCGTAAAGATGTGCCAGTCCAGTTTTGGCGCCGTTAATCTTGAGGATATATCACAACCCAATTGTTACCGTGTGCTCGATGTCCTGCGTGAAGAATGCGATATTCCTGTGTGGCACGATGATGCACAGGGCACTGCCTGTGTGACGCTTGCCGGGGTGATCAATGCCTTGAAGCTTGCCGGGAAAAAAATCGAGGATGTAAAGATCGTACTTAATGGAGCCGGGGCCTCCAATACCACCATTGCACGACTCCTGATATCTGACGGAGCAGATCCCGCTAAAATGATCTTGTTCGATACCAAAGGATCCCTTCACAGCGGCAGGGAGGATATAAAAGCCGATCCGCGTTTTTACAGAAAATGGGAACTTTGCGAAAAGACAAATCCAAATAAGGTTCCGACAATTGCTGAAGCCATGACCAATGCTGATGTCCTCATTTCACTGTCCACCCCGGGCCCGGATGTGATCAAGCGCCCGTGGATCAAGAGTATGGCAGAGAAATCAGTGGTATTTTGCTGTGCTAATCCTGTACCTGAAATTTATCCTTATGCTGCCAAGGAAGAGGGCGCCTTTATCGTTGCCACCGGCCGTGGTGACTTCCCGAACCAGGTTAATAATTCAATTGGTTTTCCAGGGATATTGAAAGGGGCCCTGATGGTTCGCGCGAAGAAGATCACGGATACGATGGCCATTGCAGCTGCACATTCTTTGGCCGACTATGCTGAAAAACGAGGAATTAATGTCGAAAATATCGTTCCGAATATGGAGGAGGCTGCCGTATTTCCTCACGAGGCGGCCGATGTAGCCATGCAGGCTATTAAAGATGGTGTTGCCCGGATCAATCTAACCTGGGAGGAAGCATTCCAAAAGGCTAAAAAGGATATTGAACACGCCCGGGGAATGACCCGCCTGCTCATGGATAAAGGATTCATTGAAAATCCTCCGGCCGACATGGTCCAAAAAGCACTGGCTTTTGCGATCGAGCAGGTAAAATAAATCACTAACTGATAAATTCACTGACAGGTTTCCCTAACCTGTCAGTTCGCCATTGGATTGCTAAGGGTTACCAGCCTTGCTCCATGGGGCTGGGTCATCATTTCAAAGTGAGTCCGTACTTTCCCAAGCTCCTCCTGTGTCCACAGATCACGCATGATTTGTTTCCCGCTGAGCTGCAAATCATTCAGCTCAACCGGAATATATCGCGGTTTTTCAGTCTTGTTGAATATCCCAACCGCCTTGCTTCCGTTTTCAAGCTCCCGTGCCCAAATCTCGTATTCATCTGTTTTCATGACCCGGATTGCCTGTTTCCCCAAAGGATCCTGGTTCACCGCCAGCACCTCATCATTTGTTAGCAGGTTCAGGGTGAATGCATCAAGCTGCTCTAAGTCGCAACCTATCAACAGCGGTGATGCCAGCAGGCTCCATAAGGTAATGTGCGTGTATTGCTCACTTGGCGATAACCGGGTATAATGCAGGGCAGGCCCCCAGCCAACCCAGCCTACAACGAGCATGTCGGGATCATTCCAGCGGCCCGGTGCTGCATAGGGGGAGCATTTATCCTGGCTAAATCCAATTTCCGATAAGCTTTCCCAGGTATCTGTGATATCACCAGTTGTGCGCCAGCTATTGCCATCCACTTCCGCACCCCAGCTCCACACTTCACCCATCCCATATTGGCATAAGCTGTAGTGAATGTCGCGGTTGACCTTGCGCAGTGCATGCCGCATTACCTTGTAGGGGGCTTTCATCTGTTCGAGTGAGGGCTTCGGTACAATATTGCCATACGAACACCAGTCATGTTTCAGGTAATCAATGCCCCAGCTGGCATAATTCTGTGCATCCTTCTCTTCAAATGTGTAGCTTCCTTCATAACCGCCACATGTTTTTGGACCCGGAGAAGAGTAAATCCCGATTTTTAATCCCAATGAATGAACATAGGAGCAAAGCACCTTCATGTTGGGGAATTTATAATTTGGCAGGATGTTGCCATCCCTGTCATGGGTATCCTCCCATCCATCGTCGATGTTGATGTAGGTCCAGCCATGATCAATCAATCCGCTTGATTTCATGGCATCTGCCGATTGGCGCACTTTTTTGTCGCTCACACTTAATCCCCAGCAATTCCAGCTGTTCCATCCAAGGGGAGGGGTAAGTGAGATAAGGTCGCCCACCACGATCTTCAGGTCTCGCTCAGCAAAGCCGCGGCTGTTCTCAACCATAAGCTTTACAATATGTTCCCCTTTCTTCTTAAGGGCTCCGGTGATCAAACCGCTGCCCGGATCAATTTTCAACCCGGGTGGCAATCCTAAAGCACTGTATACCAGTGGTAATTCCCCGGTCGCAGCCACCTTGAAGTGAAAAGGGGACCATGGCCGTACTCCGAAGACCTTTGCCCCGTTGATCCTGGGTTCAGCCGGTGGTTTTGGGGTTAGAATATATGGAATTTCAGCTTCTCCGCAGATGGTTTTTCCGGTATTCGCCTCCGTAAAGGTAACTTTCATGATTGCTGGTACAACCGGTGAAGTTTTGAAGAAAACGGACTTGTTGACCATCAGATTTGGGGTGAGATCCATACCTGATACCTCTGAATACAGACTGATCCCGTTATCACGGCGAGTTACACTGATCACCATTTTTCCTTTGAACTCTGCTGTTTTAGAGTGGTTCCGGATAGAGAAACTTTTGTTTATGATGCTGTCGCCAATGAAAATAAATGCATCCTTGGAAAAATCAAATTTTATGTAATCGCTCAATCCAGTCATCGATGCAGTAAACCTGTTTCCAAACATGCCACCGGGACCATCCTGATCATAAGCCCTGACCGCAATCAGGTTTTCCTTATCCCAGTGGATCCTGGGGTCATTTGTTGCAAGTACATATCGCCTTGCCAAGTTCCAGTAACCCTGCATTTTGAAGAAATCATCATGAGCCTCACCCTGACTTTTTAACATTTTACCATTTTCGCCGATCAGTTCACCATTAAGGAACACCTGGTCGCAGTCATCAATTTTTCCAAGCAATATCTGAACACTGTCCTTGATTACTGCTTCATCCATCCAGGATGAGGAAAACAGTACTTTGATCCTGTACCAGGCAAATCCATTGTGGTTTTCATACCCCTGTGTTTCCCATGTTTTTTTCGGATCAATGGTATCCCAGGATGAGTCATCGTAACCGGCCGTTGCCCATGCGGGATCATCGCCGGTTTTAAATTTCCATTGTGCGTCGAGAGATACACCCTCCGGTTCCTTGTTACTTGTGCATGTAATGAATAGTAACATGGTGAAAATTCCTGCAAAAATGAGCATCTTTTTCATGGAATGGATTTTTATGGTTGCATTATCGGGGCATTCAGTTATAACCGGAACATTACTTTTTTGAAATTGAACCAGAAGATATCGGAATTTCCATTGCCTTGCATATTGCGCATGCGGTGAAAGGAATGCAATTTCCATTTTGGGGTGAAGGTCGCATAAGGTATTGTGCGTTTTGCACATGCGTAAAAAATATAGGTACCATCCGGGCTTACTGAGATGCTGATGGCCTCGTTACAGGGAAGATGAAGAGTTCGAATAAGGTCGATTCCATTGCTCCAGGTGCCATCGGGGTTATGAAAAAAAATCATATAGGTTGGAACTTTACCAGCATTGATTGAATCGCGGCCAGCCACACATGCAACGAGAAAACTTTCATCGGGTGCAATGCCGGCATTGTAGATCATCCCATCCCCGTTAACGGGCGACGGCAGCGGTATGGGTTCTGAAAACCGGCCATCCTCCCATTTTGAAAGCATGATCCTGGTTGTTTTTATTTCCGGATCGCGGCGTGTGAAATAGAGGTTCCCGTTAGCGGCCAATGATGGATAAAACTCTTCATCGGTCGTGTTTATTGGTGAGGGGAGCGGAAATGGTGTACTCCAGCTTCCATCTGTTTTCCGTTCAGTCATCCAGATATTCTGATCCACCCAGCCGGGTTTTGCAGATAAAAAGAAGATACGCTGCCCGTCGGGTGAGATACTTGGTTCGGCAAACAACCGGGTTGTATCCCTGGCAAATTCGGCTACCACAGGTTCGAACCAGATTCCGTCAATCCTCCTGGCAACGATGATCGTGGTCCAGTCTCCGCTAAAAAGGCTGTAATAGATCTCGTTTCCATCGGCTGTTAATGATACGTCGCGTTCGTACATGCCCGTGGAAATGATCCCGGAAACAAATTTGAGTGGTTTGTCGCTGGGTAAGGTTTGACCAAGATAATCTGACGAGCGGACCGGCAATCCTTTTCGTGGCTGGTTCAGCGAACATGATCCCAGTCCGAATGAAAGCACAATAATGAACCACGCAATTCTTGTCATGGTTGATTTTTTATGCAAGATATAAAGAAATCTGAAATATAAAAAAAACCCGGTGGTTGGCCGGGTTTTCAAAAAATCAGTTCATATTATTTCTGAATTACAATTTTCCGGATAACCTTTCCCGAAGAATTAGAGAGTTGCACAAGGTAAGTTCCCTGCGGCAGCATGCTCAGATTCACCTTTTCTGTGAGAACGCCATTCACCGTAATATCCTGCAGTAAATAAACGGTCTCCCCCTTTTGGCCCAGGATGGTTATATCCATAAGTTCCGGTTTTTGTGAACCTATTTCAAGGGTAAAAATCCCATTATTCGGATTAGGGTAGATTTGAAGACTTACCCCCTCCAGTTCTTCAATGCCTCCGCACACTTTAAATCCGATGTTTACCGAATCCTTTCCGATGCAACCATTGATATCGGTTACAAATACCATTATCTTTTTTGAAAGTAGTCCGGTACCTGTTGAATCAACATTGATGGATGCAGTGGTTAGGTTTGACGGAAACCAGAGATAACTGGTCGCACCAGGGGTTGTAGCGTCGAATGTTACGGCATGGTTTGCGCAGGCGACAGTGTCTTTTCCAAGGTCAACCTGTGGAAGCGAGTGAATTGCAAGTACCATGCTGTCAGCTGATACAGGGCAAGAAGCGCTGCTGTTCGCGTGGAGTAAAAGTTTCACCGATCCCAGCAGCATATCCTGCTCCCCGGGTGTGTATACCGGGTGAAGGATGCCGTTTTGATCGAAGGCGCCATCCCCTTGTGTTGACCAGATCAGGTTTGTGTAGTTGGAGGCGGTGGAGGTCGTGATTTCAAAAGCAGATCCACGGCAGATTGCCTGATTACCTCCGGCCGATGCAGATGGGGGTTGCGCAATGGTTAACACCATGGTGTTGGTTGTATCAATGCTGTTCTGACCGTAGGCCGTAAGTGTGAGGATTACCGAACCTGTGGCGATATCCTGGGAGCTGGGTGTGTAAATGGGGTCGAGGATGTATGCGTCACTGAACAACCCGGTTCCTGTTGTCGACCATTGAAGAGAATCGTAGTTGTCGGCCATTCCATGTAACTGATAAACAGATCCAGCACATATTTCAGCATCTCCCCCGGCGCTGACTGTTGTTTTATATTGTGGAGGAAATACGATAAAGTCGGTCCAAACAGCATCAAGCCCGCCGGTTCCTGCTGCATCCTTTTCATAAACCCACTTAAATGTATGAGCTCCTGCCATAACCGGGTATGCAACACGCCTGAATAGGGTATCATGGTAATTTGACCACATGCCAATCATGGCATCGTCGATATAAAACTTCAGGTTATCCCTGCCTGGTTGAGTGGATACCAGTTTATAGAAGGAGATGCTGTCATCCATGGAAACATGGTAATTGATTGAAATGCCGGTGGCTTCAGAATTCTCGATAATGCCCGACCTGGATGAATAATTTCCCTCGTATTTTCTGACAGGGTCAAGGGTCCATGGTTTCCCTGGATTTGTAAACTGCCATGGGAACTTCGTAAAGGTACCGGTTTCCCAATCTTCAACGATCAGTCCGATTTTTGCATTAAAATACTTATCGGTAACCCTGTACTTTGATGTAGCGACATTATGCAGTCGTGCAGCGGAGCCAATGGCCGCGCTGCTGCTTACTGATACGGGGAAGGAGGCGATCACGGTTTCGGCTGCATGCAGGGTTCCAATAGTGAAAGTTGGGTTTCCGACTGTTACATAGGCATTCATCGATGCCAGGTTGCTAAGTACCTCTTCTGCATCCCAGATACTGAAGTTTTTCGTTTCAATGCTGATGATGGCACTCTCTCCCGGATCAAGTCTTCCATTGTTATTTCCTCCCGGAGCCGGATCCGCGATGGTCATATTGAGGATACTGACATCAGGAGCGTGCGAAATCATGACAAAAGTGCTCCAGGTCACACTGTCCTTCTGATCCACTGCCTTCACCGTGAAGATGACCGATTCATTGTTTGCTATCGAGTCACTGACCTTGAACTTATATCCGTCGGGGATCATTTTTTCCTCCTCAGGCTCAAAATGACCATAGTCCTTGATAGAATCAAGCATGGTGATGTATGGATTGTCGCATGAAAGCGTTACGGTAACTTCGTCTGCCGGGGCATTTCCCACATTTTTCATCTTCAGGCCGATCAGTTCGGTTTCGCCGTAATCCATCAGCCCGTTTCCATTACCAAAGGTGATATCATTTAAAATATGGTCGGTATTGGTGATAGATGACACCGGCACAAGTATGTCAATGGGGGAAACGTAGGTCAGGCAATGCCCTGAACGGGTATCGGTCCAGCATGGGAAGGTTTTTCCGCCATAGGCATCAATGGCCAGGTAATCGCCCATATATTTGGATGCCATCATGGGAATCGGGGCCGGGGTAAAGGTCACATCACTTACCTTCAGATCTTCAAAAGTAGCGCCACCATCAGTGGAATAGGCCATCCATGCCTCAGCTTCGGCTGCCCCGCAATTCCTGTTATCGTAGAACACTATGCTCAGGTATCCGTTGGCCTGATCGCAGGCGATCCAAGGGAGGTAATGATGTTTCCCTGAAGTTGAATCAGAGTTGATCCGTTTCGGTGCCGACCATGTGGCGCCTTTGTCGGCTGATTTAATCATGTAAACCGAACTGCCTGGTCCTACGTTAATGCCAGGAACCCCTGTGTTGGTCCAAACAATATAGATTGTCCCGCGATAAGGACTGTTACTCAGGTCAACCGCCATCACAGGAAATGAATTGGTGCGCATGTTCTGACTCACGCCGATCGTACGGATCCCTTTAATATTATTTAGCGCGCGTACAGCGGGCTCCCATGTGGCGCCTCCGTCAAGCGATTTTGAAAATCCGATCGCTTTTTCGTCACCCGGCCAGTTATCATAAAC
>Ga0074195_1002320_pt1 | contig 21818 bp, 18 predicted proteins | sample EPASupsiteHSE623_FD_64525 | JGI IMG/M metagenome (GOLD analysis project Ga0074195, IMG submission 64525) | Bioremediated contaminated groundwater from EPA Superfund site, New Mexico - Sample HSE6-23 | ecosystem: Environmental > Aquatic > Deep subsurface > Groundwater > Contaminated ...
CTCTCCTCGATAATAGCCTTTGCGCGAAGCGACAAAAGACAATATGAAAACAGGTGGCACCCAGCCTTCGATCTTCGACCTCAAGCGGTATCTCCGCGCTTCGTGGTACGACAGCCTGCTCGCGGACTTCGACGCCTTCAGAAAAAGATTTCTGATCGTTTCGATGATATTTGGCTTGTTGATGCCCGCCGCCGTAGCCTTCGTGTCGATCGAAAAGGGCGAATTTGCCAACCTTATCCCCTTGGTACTCGCCGAGATCGCTCTTGCCGCGATGCTGATCGCTTCGGTCGGCGCTTCCCGAAAAGCTGTTGGCTTTATCTCTTATATCGTTTTGGCGGCGTATCCGGTATTTTATCTTGCCGCCGTCCTCTCTCCCTATAGCCACCGCACCTACGTGATTCTCCTCATCATCATGCCGTCGATCGTCGCGGTGCTCTCGCCGCAAGGCGAGAAGCTGCCGTGGCTTATCTATTCCAGCGCCGTAATCATGTTCGTGAACGTGGTCCCATCGATCGGGATCCCTACCGCCTGGGTACGCGACTATTCGGCCAAGGATATTGTTGTCCTGCATTCGGCTACAAGCATAATCGCGGCCATCAGCTACCTCTGGGACGCGCAGCTCTTACATTACCTCGAGGCTCAAGCGCAACGCATCCTTAGGGATGAAGACACGGGGCTGCCTACGGCTGCCGCCTTGGGCGAAGCGCTCAAAGGAATGGAAGGGAGTATTGTCTGCGTCGTCTCCATCGATAATTTCTATGAGTTGTCGGCGCTCTTCGGCTACGAATTCTGCGATGAGATACTGGTATATGCCGCCTCCCGACTCGAAGCCACGGTTCGGGAGATTGGGGGTCTCTGCTTCCGGCTTCATGGAAGAGATCTCGGGGTGCTGCGGGCGTTTGGGGGAGAGGATGAGAGGGAAAGGAAAGCCGCTGAATATATCGAGCGCTTGTATGCCGCCATAAGAGGGCCGGTGGATCTCAAAGGGAAGCGCGTGGAGATTCTCTATTCGATCGGCTACACTTTTTGCCATGGCCAAAATGTGACCAAGGCGCTCAACGAGGCGGGGGGAGCCCTCTGGCGTTGCTCGGGCCGGCACGTCGTATGTAGACATGACGAAAACGCTTTTGGGGCGGCGGCGGTGGAACTTTCTTTTGTTAGGCTCGCGACCCTGTCCCGTTGCGTGCGGGAAGGGGGGCTCGAGGCCCATTTCCAGCCGGTGGTTAGCTTGGCGAGCGGCAAGCCCCTGTTCTGCGAAGCCCTTCTCAGGGTGCGAGGCGATTCGGGAAGCCTTGAGCCGCCCGCGCTCTATATTGAGGTGGCAAGGTCGACGGGATATTGGGGAGCCATCAGCGACTTCATGCTCACCCAGGCGGTAAAGAGAATCCGATCGGGCGGAGGCTCGGTGTCCATCAACATCGGCTTGGCCGATGTCGAAAGGGAAGGCTTCAGGCGCAGCGCCATTGAAGGGGCAGCCGTGGCTCGCGAAGGGGGATGCGATCTTATCCTTGAATTCCTCGAAACCGATTCTGATGTTTTCTCCGAGGAGCAGCTTGGCTTTATCAAGGAACTGCGAGCCGAAGGTTGTTTGATCGCGATCGATGATTTCGGCACGGGATATTCGAATTACACGAGGCTTCTCGGCTTTCCCTTTGATATCGTGAAATTCGACATGTCCCTCGCGAGGAAAGCGATGAGCGACAACGCGGTAAGCGCTCTCGTGGGGGGGCTTGTTCGATTCTGTTCCGGCATCGGCGTCATCACTGTTGTCGAGGGCATCGAAACGGAAGCCGCGGCCAAGTATTTTAAAGACATGGGCTGCGATTTCGGCCAAGGGTACTACTGGTCAAAGGCTGTCCCCGCGGAAGAGGCGCCTCCCGCCAGGGGCACATTGCGTCCTTGACCACGAAGGTCACGTCCGATATCCTTTTATCTATAGCTCTTTCCAAAGGAGAACCCCCATGAGTGTTATCGAATATGTCGAGGCGCGCGAAATCCTGGATTCACGCGGCAATCCCACCGTTGAAGTCGATGTCGTTCTGGAGGACGGTAGCCTGGGCCGCGCCGCCGTTCCGTCGGGCGCCTCCACCGGCGAATACGAAGCGGTCGAGCTTCGCGATGGCGACAAGAAGCGCTATCTCGGCAAGGGCGTGCTCACCGCCGTCGAAAACGTGAACACTATCATAGCCGGCGAAATCTGCGGGCTGGATTCCCTCGAGCAGGTAGACATCGACCGCACCCTTATCGAGCTGGACGGCACCGAAAACAAGGGCAAGCTGGGCGCAAACGCCATCCTCGGCGTTTCGATGGCCGTTTCCAGGGCAGCCGCCGACTATCTCGGCCTTCCCCTCTACAAGTACCTGGGGGGATCGCACACGACCCTCCTTCCCGTCCCCATGTCGAACATCATCAACGGCGGAAAGCACGCCGACAACAAGATCGACTTCCAGGAATTCATGATCATGCCCGTGGGCGCCGAATCCTTCCGCGAGGCCGTGCGCATGAACGCCGAGGTATTCCACAACCTCAAAAGCCTCCTGAAAGCGGGCGGCCACAACACCAACGTCGGCGACGAGGGCGGTTTCGCCCCCAACCTGGACAATGAGGAAGCCCTCCAGTTCATCATGAAGGCCATTGAGAAGGCTGGCTACAAGCCCGGCGAGCAGATCGCCATCGCCATCGACTGCGCCTCCTCCGAACTCTTCGACGAGGGCGGCCGCAAGGGCTACAAATTCTGGAAGACCAATCCCGACAAGCTTTTCACCGCCGATGAGATGATCGATCTCTATACCAAGTGGGTGAATAAATACCCCATCGTCTCCATCGAGGATGGCCTGGACCAGAACGACTGGGAAGGCTACGTGAAGCTGACGAAGGCACTCGGCAAGAAGGTCCAGATTATGGGCGACGACTTCTTCGTCACCAACACCAAGCGCCTCGAAAAAGGCATTCAGATGGGCGCCTGCAACTCCATCTTGATCAAGCTGAACCAGATCGGCACCGTCACCGAGACGGTCGAGGCCATCAATATGGCCAAGCGCGCTGGCTACACCGCCGTGGTCTCCCACCGCTCGGGCGAAACCGAGGACACCTTCATCGCCGACCTCACTGTGGCCATGGAAACCGGACAGATCAAGACCGGCTCCATGTCGCGCACCGACCGCATCTGCAAGTACAACCAGCTGATGCGCATCGAGGACGAGATGGAAGGCATCGCGGAATATTGGGGTAAAAAGGTTTTCTACAACGTCCGCGGATAAGAGAAGAGGACATGATACCAGGATTCTGAGGATTTACAGGATTCGTCGGTAAAGATCGTCCGGTTCAACACAAACGGGGACCTGTCAGGAATGGCAGGTCCTTTTTTATATAGAAAACAGCTACAGGATGAGGATGACAGGACCCGCAGGATTTGCAGGACCAGCAGGCTTTTTCCGTACATCCTGAATATCCTGTCGTCCTGTCCTATCCGCGCGACACAAGTGCCGGCGCTACATCCGTCTTTGAAAAGTCTACACCTTTATAAAGAAGCGAATCGTTCAACGTCGATGCCAGCGCATAGGCGGCGCAATCGCCTAGGTTGAGCCCCGCGGGATGTCTCCCTTTGCCAAAGCGGCGCCAGGCCGCCATCGCAATCTCAGCCTGCCCTGAATCAAAAGGAATCGTTTCGACCTCGACGGTAGCCAGCAACCTCGCCAAGGCCGCGGAACCCGCCTCTCCCTTTCTCGCCTCCACAACAATCGAAGCCTCAAGCTTATTGATTGAACTCATGAATTTTCGTCCAGGGTTGGCGAGGGCGTCTATAAAATCCCCGGCATCGGATTCCCCAAAGAGAATCGTGAGGAGGGCCGAACTATCGATCACCATCGGTGAACTCCCCGGCAGCTCCGTAGCCGAGGATTTCCTCGGGGCTGCGCCTGTCCAGATCGGGCAGGATCGCGCATTCGGCGGCAATTTTCGCTAATGCATCGTGGCGAGGGATATAGTTGCCATCGTTACTGATAAGGCTGGCTTCGAGCGCCTCCACTATGACCTCGGTCATAGTGGTACCTTTTCGATGTGCGAGATCGCGGGCGAGCCGCTCAACCCGCGGATTTCTTATGCTGATAGCCATCGATATTCTCCATGTATATACAAAAATAGTATGTATATACATGGAAGTCAAGCGAAGAGTCTAGTCGATTGTCAAGCAACGGGGCAAAGCATTAAAAGGATTGTGCGCCGTGATGTTTATCGTTAGGATGGCTCCATGCTGACCGCCCTCCAGAGTGTATTCTCCGTTATCCTCATGATCGCCTTGGGATTCCTGCTCGCGAAACGCAAATGGTTTGAGGGGAACTCGAGTTCCCTCCTTTCCCGGCTCGTTGTATCGGTGGCTTTGCCTTCCTATATGATCTCGAACCTGATGGGTAGCTACGATAGGGCCAAGCTCTTGTCCATGCTTCCCGGTCTTCCCATCCCCTTCGCCGTGATGATCGGCAGCTATGCCCTCGCCACGGGGCTCGCGATCCTGCTCAAAGTCCGCAAAGGGCGAAGGGGCACCTTCGCCTCCATGTTCGCCCTGGCGAACGCCATCTTCATCGGCTTGCCGGTCAATCTACTTCTTTTCGGCGACGAAAGCCTGCCTTTCGCCCTTTTGTATTACATCGCCAACACGAGTTGTTTCTGGACCTTCGGCATTTACGGCATCGCTTACGATGGCTCGATACGATCGGGTCGGCCGAAGCCCTCGCTCGTCTCGGTTTCTGGACTCAAGAGGATCCTTTCGCCGCCCCTCGTTGGATTTCTGGCCGCCGTCGCCATGATACTGGCGGGGATTGTTCTTCCCAAATCGGTCATGGATCTGTGCAAATATCTCGGCAACATGACGACGCCCCTGTCGATGATCTTCATCGGTATCGTCATCTCCAGGGTCGAATGGAAGAAGCTCAAGATCGAAAGGGACATTCTTGTCGTTCTCGCTGGCCGTTTCCTCGTCACGCCCCTGTTCATGTTTCTATTGCTGCGGGGGCGTGACTTGCCCCAGCTCATGAACAAGGTTTTTCTCCTCACCTCGGCCATGCCCTCGATGACCCAGACGCCCATCTTGGCTGAAGCCTACGGGGCCGATTCCGAGTACGCGGGCATCGGGACCTCGCTGACAACCGTGCTCAGCCTCATCACGATTCCGCTTTACATGGGCTTGGTGGGCGTACTGTTTTAATAGCCTGGATGAATCGTTCCCCCCGCCGATTCACCGTCGAAGGAGTTTGCTGAGGAGCAGTTCCATGGCCGCGGCCTCGGGCTCGTTGTCCATGGAATAGACGGAGAAAACCCTGCTTATCAGGGAAGCCATGACGTGGGTCTCGGCCGGTCTCGGGCCAGCCTCGCCCATCGCGTTTAAAATCTTCAGGATCTTGGCTTTAATCTCGCTTTCGTAGTCCTCGGTTCGGTAGCCCTGAACCGAAGGGCTCTTTTTTTCGTGAGGGACCAGAGCCATCAGGCGCCAGACCGGAGCGTACTTGGAAGTAAAGTCATGCATCGCGGCGAAGAACTGGCCAAATCGGGCAAGGGTTTCATCCTGGGCGGCTCGCCCCGCGGAACCTGCGTCTGCTGGCTTGTCGGCGATCGCGTCCAGCCGGGCCAGCAGGTCTTCCCAGTCGTGCTTCATGAGGGCGAAGACGATTTCGTCCTTGGCCCGGTAATAATTGTATACCGTACCCGTGGCCATGCCGCTCTCGACGGCGATCGTCCGAATCGTCAGCTTGTCGTATCCCTCGGTAGCGAGCAGGCGGCCCGCCGCCGAGAGGATGGCTTCGCGCGCCCCTTCGATAGCCTTAGGCATTGTCTTGCTTCCGCCGATTCGATCGGTAGAAAGCCAGGACTAAGGCGGCGAGAACGCTCGCCACGGCCACGGTGACGTACATCTGTCGGAAACCCGCGTTCAGGGAGGAGCGGAAAGACTCTTCGATTTGAGGGCTCATGGATTCGAGCTTGGCCAGGTAGTCGCTTTGCGCCGCGGCGAAGGCGGGGGTAATCTCATCCCGGAAGGCCGCCATCGTCGATCGCACTTCGGCCAGCCTGGATCTACCCGCGGCTATGCTGGCGGCTCCTGGTCCCCTCGCCATCGTGTCCATGGAGGCGATAGCCCGATCGATTCCGGTCAATCCCTGTTCCAAGCCGCTTTTAATCTTATCTATGACGGGCGGGGTCTTCAGCTCAAACATGGTGGAGGAGAGCGCCTTGATGTCGTTCGTTATGGTGGTGACATCGGCGTTGCGCAGCTTGGCGGCGATCTCGGGAGGAAGGTTCCCGCCACCGGTCATGTCGAATTTCATGACGGATCCCATGTCAAAAGAAGGAATGTCCATTCTGGCGAGCATGGCGGCGGTCCGCGGGTCCTTTTTGAGGGCGTCGAGCTGGGATTGGAGCTTGGCCGCGTTCTCGAGTCGAGGCGGTTCGATGGGCGGCAGGAGGGCCATGAGGTTGGTCTGGGCGGAGACGCCGGCGTGGGCGAGAAAGCCGATCATGATGGCGGGGGCGATGGCGGTGCCGATGGAACGCACCAGGGAAAGGGTGGCGAGGGCCGAGTTGGATTCTTCGGGTCGGGTGTTCTGGAGCATCATGTAGTTGAGGGGCGTGCCCATGGTGAAGCCAAGCCCAAGGCCAATGGCCGCGAGACTCGCGAGCACGGTGAAGGCGCTTGGCTGGGGAATGGTCACGAGGATGAGGAAGAGGGCGCCCGCCAAGGTGATGCCGAAACCCCAAAAGAGCACTTTTTTGGGGCCAAAGCGGTCGATCAGCCTGCCGCTCAAGGGGGCCGAGATTCCGGCGAAGATGCCCAGGATGGCGACAAAGTAGCCGCCCGAGCCCGTGGCGATGGACAGGGCGTTCTCGGCGAACTGAGGCACGAAGATCATGCCCATCATCATTATCCCCACGGCGAACCCCAGGATGAGCGTGATGAGGGTAGCCCTGGAGGTGAAATAGGAAAGGTTCAGCACGGGATCGGCGCTCCGGCGCTCGATCAGGATCAGGAGGGGCAGAAGGACGAGGAAGCCGATAAGGAAGGGGTAGACGTTTGCGCGGCCGAGCGAGGCGGCAAGGTTGAAGAAGTCCACGTTGCGGAGTCCGTAAAGAAGGAGAAGGACCATTCCCGAAAGAATGGGGATGCCCGCCCAGTCAATCTTCGTCCGGGCTTCGCCCTTGTTGTTAGGCAGGAAAAAGAGGCCGGCCACGACGATGGCCAGGGCGATGGGAACGTTGACCAGGAAAAGCAGGTCCCAGCGCGATGTCCCGAAGATGCCGAGGATTCCGCTGCCTATGGTCGAGCCGAGGATGTTGGCGATCCCATAAACGCCGCCGACGAGGCCCAAAGCCATGCCGCGTTTTTCCGGGGGGAAGGTTGTCCCGAATTCGGCGGTGGCGATCGGCATGATCCCTCCTCCGCCCAGGGCCTGGACCACGCGCCCCGCCAAGAGAACCCAGAACTGCCCGGTCAGGATGGACAGGGAGCAGATGAGGGATCCCAGGCCGAAGAGCCCGATGCTGATAAGGTAGATCACTTTTCTCCCAAAACGGTCGGCAAGCTTTCCGGATATCGGGATGATGGCCGCGTAGGCGAGGGTGTAGATAGTGATCATCCATATCCCCGTCCTTTCGTCGACACCCAAGGCCGACTGTATCAGGGTGCGCGCGGGCGTCACGATGCCAGTGTCGATGGCTCCCATGAATATCCCGAGGAGATAGAGGATGAGCATGATCGTGAGATTCTTGGGCTTAGCCGGGAGGGCATCCCCTGAGAGGGCGAACTCATCGCTCGCCGCGTTGCTGTTTTGGGCGGCTTCCCGCCCCTTCGCAGTGGTTTCGTTCACGTTGGTCGTCCTTCCGTCGAAGCAGTGCATATGAACAATGTTCATATATCGTAACGGACATAAAAATAGAAAGAATGTTGCGTTTCGTCAAGGATATTTCGGCCGCTACCGAGTTGACGCGCGATTTTTCGGGTTGTATAAGTAATAACTCACACAGAAACATTCAAAACGGGAGAATATCGTATGATGAAAGCCGAGCTCGATTGGGGGAAATTATCCTTCTCGTATATGAAAACAGACTTCCGTTACATTTCGCATTGGAAGAATGGCGCCTGGGATGAAGGCCGCCTGATAACCGAAAACACGCTGACTATTTCGGAAGGCTCGACGGCCCTGCATTATGGCCAAGAGTGCTTCGAAGGCCTGAAAGCCTATACAAGGAAAGATGGCAGAATCCAGCTCTTCCGCCCCGACCGCAACGCGGCTCGCATGGCGGCCACGGCCGACCGCATGCTCATGCCGCGCGTCCCGGTCGAGAAATTCATCGACGCTTGCGACCAGGTGGTCAAGGCAAACTGGAAATTCGTCCCGCCCTACGGCACCGGCGCCACGCTCTATCTGAGACCCTTCCTTATCGGTGTCGGCGACAATATCGGCGTGAGCGCCGCCAAGGAATACATTTTCGGCGTCTTCTGCATGCCGGTTGGCCCCTACTTCAAGGGCGGGATGACGCCGGTCAACTTCATGGTCTCTTCCTACGACAGGGCAGCCCCCAACGGCACCGGAGCGGTGAAGGTGGGCGGCAATTACGCCGGCAGTCTCCTGCCCCACGAGGAAGCCGCGCACAAAGGTTTCGCCGACTGCATCTATCTCGATCCCGCCACCCACACAAAGATTGAGGAAGTCGGAGCCGCCAATTTCTTCGGCATCACCAAGACGGGCGCTTTTGTCACCCCCTTGTCGCCTTCGATCCTGCCCAGCATCACCAAGTATTCCCTTCTCGACGTCGCCAAAAACAACTTCGGCATGAAGGTGGAGGAGCGCGACGTCTTCATCGACAAACTGGACGAATTCGCCGAGGCGGGCGCCTGCGGCACGGCGGCGGTCATCACGCCGATCGGCGGCATCTTCCACAACGGCAAGCTCCACGTCTTCCATTCGGAAAAGGAAGTGGGCCCGGTAACCAAGAAGCTCTACGATACCCTCATCGGCATCCAGTACGGCGATGTTGAAGCTCCCGAAGGATGGATACATTTAGTTGACTGATTCCGATAGTCGTATACAATGAAAGTCAATAAGCATTATCAATAGCTCAGGAGGCTGGAACAATGAAAAAGATAGCTTTGGTGGCCGCTCTTCTCGTCCTTATCGCGGCGACCGTCGCGGGTGCGGCTCCCTACAAGGCCGATTTGAAGATCGCGAGTTCGACGTCCATGACGCACACCTACAATGTCGGCGCGCAATACTTCGCCAAGCTCGTGGAAGAGCGGACCGACGGCAGGATAAAGTTCAAGTTCTATCCCGACGGCCAGCTTGGCAAGGGCGAACGTGAGCTTCTTGAGGCCCTCCAGCAGGGCAGCATCGATATCTATGTCGGCTCCACCGGCCCCTTGGGCGGCTTCAGCCCCTCGGTGCAGATCCTCGACATTCCCTTCATCTTCAGGGACTATGCCCATGTGGACAAGGTTCTCGATGGACCGATCGGGGCGAGCCTCATAACCGACCTCGAAAAAGTGCAGATGAAAGGCCTGGCGTTCTGGGAAAACGGGTTCCGCAATCTCACCAATTCCAAGCGCGTGGTCAGGACGCCCGCCGACGCAAAGGGTCTCAAGATCAGGACGATGGAAAACCCCGTGCACATCCAGGCATGGAAGGCCGCTGGCGTGAATCCCACGCCGATGGCCTGGGGCGAAGTCTATGGCGCTCTTCAGCAGGGAGTCATCGACGGCCAGGAGAACCCGGTCGCCGTCGTTCTCCAGATGAAGATATACGAGGTCCAGAAGTACCTCTCACTCACCCAGCATGTGTATTCGCCCGCCATGCTCATCATGAGCATGAAACGCTGGACCCAGATCCCCAAGGAGGATCAGGCCATCATCCTCAAGGCCGCCCAGGAAGGCGCCGTTTATCAGAGGAATCTCGGCCGGGCCAATGAGGAGCAGATGCTGGCCGAATTGCAGAAGCAAGGCATGACGGTTACGAAAGACGTGGACAAGGCAGCCTGGGTCGCCGCCATGAAGCCCGCTTTCGATTCCTTCTCAACCCAGTTCGGCAAGGAAAAGATCGACGCTATCCTGAATACGAAATAGCGAACCCGAATCCGGCTTATGGGCCTCCCTGCCGGGGAGGCCTCTTTTATATGCGCGAAAGGCGCGGATACCGCGCGAGGAAGGAGGACGAAAACGTCTTTTCTCAAGAAATTCAACGATACTCTCTCGAAATGGGCCGGATACGGCCTGATATTCTTCATGGCGGTGATCGCCATCACCATTCCTATAACGGTATTCTCGCGCTACGTTCTCCAGAATACCCCGATATGGACGGATGAGACCGCCCTATTCTCACTTGTATGGGCTTCGATGCTTGGCGCCGCGGTCGGTCTGCGCAAGGGCTACCAGGTGGGCATACGCAGCCTCGTGGAAAAAGCGCCCAAGCCCGTGGGCGCGGCCATGGAAGTCGTTGGCTTCATTTTCATGTTCGCCTTCTTCGGGATCATGGTGTTTTTCGGCATCAAGCAGACCTTGACGAATGTGCATCAACTTTCGGCCGCCATGCAAATTCCCATGGCCTTGCCCTATCTGGCTCTCCCCGTTGGATTCCTCATCATGTTCATCTTCACCATCGAGGAAGCGGGAAATTTCGTTGCCCGCGTCGCGAAACGGAAGGGGGCCTGAGATGTTTATAGTATTCCTTGTCGGTTTCGTCGTGCTCCTGATCCTTGGGCTTCCCGTGGCGATAGGCTTGGGCGGGGCGGCTCTTCTCTACTTCATCCCCGATGGCTTCTTCACCCAGATGGTGCAGACAACCTTCGCTGGCATGGCTTCCTTTTCCCTCCTCGCCATACCGCTTTTCATGCTAGCGGGGAATTTGATGAGCGAGTCGGGCATAACGGAAGAATTGGCCAATTTCGCGCGACTTCTTCTTGGCCACATTCGCGGCGGCCTGGGGCTCGCGACGATTTTCGCGAGCGCCATTTTCGCCGCCATCACTGGGTCAGCCGTGGCGACCGCGGTCGCCATCGGCGGGGTGCTTATTCCCACGATGGTGAAAGCGGGCTACGACGAGGATGTCGCCGCGGCGCTCACCGCGACATCGGCTTGCCTCGGTCCCATCATTCCCCCAAGCATTCCCTTTATCATCTACGGCGTCATTGCGAACGTATCCATCGCGGGGCTGTTCCTTGCCGGCATCGTTCCGGGAGCCCTTCTCGCTATCTCGCTCATGATCTACATGTACTTTGTCGCTAAAAAGCGAAAATATCCCATCCAGCCGAGATCGACGCTCAAGGAAGTGGCGCTCGGCACGTGGAAGGCTCTTCCGGCGATTTTCATGCCCGTCATCATCCTAGGCGGCATTTTGGGCGGCGTATTCACGCCTACGGAAGCCGCCGGCGTGGCGGTCGTTTATGCCTTCATCATCGACAAGCTGCTGTACCGCAAGATCACCATGAAGAAACTGGCCGACATTCTGCTTAAATCAGGACTTGAGACGGGTATGATTATGCTTCTCCTCGGATTGTCCGAGCCTTTCGCCTGGGTCGTCGCGGTGGAGCAATTGCCCCAGCAGATGGTTCAGCTCATCAGCCAGGCCCATGTTTCGCCGATGATAACCCTCCTGCTCATGAACGTCGCCCTGCTTCTCATCGGCATCCCCCTCGAGACGGCGCCCGCCCTCACCATCGTGGTGCCCGTGCTCGCGCCTATGGCGGTGCAGCTCGGCATCAACCCCATCCATCTGGGCATCATCATTTGCTTTAACCTCGTGCTGGGCTTGATAACGCCGCCCGTGGGAGGAGTGCTCTTCTCGGTATGCGGCATCACGGGCATGCCGCTGGAAAAGCTTTCCAAGGCGATATGGGGACCTTTCGCGATTTCCCTTGTGGTGCTTTTGCTCATCACCTTCGTTCCAAGCTTGAGCACCTTCCTGCCATCGATATTGCTGCATTGACGAGGCAATAGGATAAAAAGATGCGCGACACTGCGAAAGGGCGGATCATCGCCTATTTGGCGCTGACCTTCGGGCTTAGTTCGATATTCTACGCCCTCATCGTGGCGAAGGGCATGGGCGCCTATGGTGGGCTGCTCGTGCTCGGCCTCATGTGGTGTCCCGCCTTCGGGGCTATCATCGCGTCGCTTTTCCTCAAGCGCCCTCTCAAGGAGATGGGCTTTCTGCCGGGGAAGCCCAAATTCCTCCTGGCGGCCTATCTGGCGCCAATAGCGGCCGGGCTCGTCGTCTACGGGCTCGTCTGGCTTTCCGGCTTGGGCGGTTTTTCGGGCGAGGCGCTATCAGGCATGCCCAATGGCACCTCAGGGAGCGCTCAGGCGCTGGTCGCGGCCATCGCGAGGCAGATGACATTCGGCTTCGCGATGTCGGTGCTCTCGGCCTTCGGCGAGGAGCTGGGCTGGCGCGGCTTCCTTGTTCCCGAAATGTCGAAGATCATGGGCTTCGGAAAAACGGCGCTATGGAGCGGCCTCATCTGGGCGCTGTACCACTATCCCATCATCCTCTTCTCGGGATATAGGTCCAACGCTCCCCTCTGGTACGCTACGTTGATGTTCACCATAACCGTCCTGGAAATCTCCTTTCTATTCGCGTGGCTGCGCCTCAAATCGGGCAGTCTCTGGACGGGCGTAATCCTTCATGCGTCGCATAACTTGATTATCCAGAATGTCTTCGATGCGGTCACGACGGATCGAGGGGCAACCGCCTATTTTACCGGCGAATTCGGGGTTGGCCTCTTTCTGGCTTATGGCGCAATGGCGGTATGGTGCTGGAAGCGCCGGGGCGCCCTGTCGTTCAGCGCCGGCCGGTGATTCGCCCGATCCGCTCCACTCCGCTTCTCATGTTCCAGGCATCGCGGGCGTTGAAATAGAGATACCATAACCCGCGCGCTTCGCTGAAGCGGCAATCGCAGGCATACACATGGGAACTCGTCCAGCCGGTTGAGGGGGCGATAAGCGGTTCCTCGCGAGCCACGCTCCAGCCTAAGCCATCGGCGGAGCGCAGAACAAAAATGGCGGATCGGGAATGGCCCTCCGCGTCGCGGAATATTTTATTCTGAAGCCCGATCCAGCCGTCGTCCAGCCGGATGGCTTTCAGCGAGCCGGCGCCCAGGACTCCTGGCATCGAATCGGTCGATGGATCGATAAGGGGCGCCGGCGAGGCGGCGAAGGGTCCCGCGGGCGAAGGTCCGGCCGCGCAGCCGATATATCGTGGTTCGCAAAATCCGCAATCCTCGATCCAGGCAAGGCCAGCGGAATAGTAGAGGCGCCATTCGCCCGCGGACTCGCCATCGCGCGCAAGGCAGGGGTTGGAAACCGAATCGCCCAAAGCCGAATCCCGCGCCCAGGAAAAATCCGGTTCAATCATGGTCTCAGGGCGCGACCAGGCCCTGAGATCGGCGCTCGTGGACAGTTCGATCCGCGATCGCCACTTCCTTCTTCCCGGCAAGGCGGTGAGGGGCAGGGCGAGGGCGGGATACGCCTCGAAATAGAGATGGAAGCTTGCGCGACCGGAGCCACGCTGGCCTCGTGGCAGGGCGAGATCCTTCGCCTCTTCGGTGATCGAACGGATAAAGGGCCGCATCGCGTTCCTGATGACAATGCCGCGATCGCGCCACCCGAGGCCATCCGGCGAGCTGTAGCGGTGGATGCCCCAGGCCGAATGGGCGAAAAGCTCCCAGGTCCCATCGGGGCTCTCCTCGGGAAACAGAAAGCTGGGATCGGCGATGATGGGCGAGAATCGCGGCGGCTCGATGAGGGGGCCTTCGATGTCGCCCCAGCGCAGGCCGAGAAAATCGGATATGGTCATAACCCTATACTACATTGAAATTCCCACCGCGCAACTTGATTGTTTTTTAATAAAATGTAAGTATTGTAGATCATATTATTTAATAATATGCAAAGTATTGTTGACAATTTATCTTTTCGATTCAATACTTATATATTATGGCCATCATAGAACGAAGGTTTTTCAGCGATATAGTCAAGCTCTCGGAAGAAAAAGCAATCCTCATTCTGCATGGCGCCAGGCAGACAGGCAAATCCACGACCTTGCGATGGTGGCTGGATAGGGAAAAAGCAAAAAGCAGAGACATTCTCTTTATGGATTTGGAAGACCCAGCCGCGCTATCGGTCTGTGAATCGGGCGTCGCTGAATTTCTTCGATACGCGAAAGCCTCGGGGCATGATACCGCTTGTCTGAGTGTCGCCCTGGACGAAGTCCAATATCTCAGTGATCCTTCAAAATTTCTCAAGCTTCTTTTTGATGGTTATGGCGATAGTATTCGGATAGCCGCTTCCGGCTCCTCTAGCTTCGCGATAAAGAGCAAATTCAAGGAATCCTTGGTTGGCAGAACCATTCCGATCGAGGTATTCAGTCTTGATTTTTCCGAACATTGCCGTTTTATCGGTGAAGAACGCGATTTTTCGATCGAATGGCCACAGGTTCTCGAAGCCGCCACATTTCCAATCTTTCGCGATTTTGCGGAGACCGGCGCCTATCCTGGGCTTGCCGCCACGACAGACCGGAGCGTGAAGGCTCGCCGCATCAGGCAGATCATCCAAACGTATATCCAAAGCGATGTCCGCGAGTTGGGGAAAGTGCGCTATCCCGACCGCTTTGAAGCATTGCTTAAGATGCTAGCGGACCAAGCCGGTTCACTCGTCAATGTCGTGGAACTTGCCGCTAGCCTAAGAATGGCCCGCGCGACGGTAGAGGAATATCTTTTTCTTTTAGAGCAGACCTATGTGGTACGGCGTCTTCGTCCTTTTGCTGGCAGCGTCCGCACGGAACTCACCAAGATGCCTAAACTCTATTTCGAGGACAATGGAGTCCTCGCCATGGAAAGGCATTTCGAATTCGGACCGCTCGATGGTTTTCTACTCGAAAACGCCGTGTTTGGGGAGCTTCGGAAACGGTTTGGAATCGAGCGATTAAGATTTTGGCGAACAACAACAGGTAATGAAGTTGATTTCATCCTCGACGAAGGAGCCGTGGCTATCGAAGTCAAGATGCATCCCCGCAAGTCTGATTGCGCTAATCTCCTTCGTTTCCGCCAGCATTATGGCACAAAAAAGCTCGTACTCTGCGGCATGGAACCGCCGCCATCCCTGCCTGAGAGGGTGGAATTCGTCTACCCCTGGCATCTGGCGGATTTTCTGGAATGATTTGCCGAGGTCGGCAAAACGTCTCGGAACACAGGTGTCAATTTCAAAAGATGCCATTAGTTTTGGATTGTTACAAAGTATTTAAAAATATGTAACGATCTTGCACAATCGTTACATAATAATTAAGTTGACAAAAGTTGACAGTAAGTTATATACTAATCCTATATGGCTGACAGAAATCTAAATCTTACGATGATCAAAGCCCGTATGGTTGAATTGGGCTTGAGCGCTTCCAATGTGGCAAAAAAACTCGGCGTTTCCAGGACAATCGTCTCGGAATGGATAAACGGAAAAAAAATCCCGCGTCCTCGGATACTCTTCGAACTGGGTATGTTGCTTGACTTGAAAGTCTCCGAAGTACTGCTTCCGGAATTATCCGCCGAGCCTATCGTGGCGTATAGGAAGCGAAGCAATAGCAAGCCTGATTTAACCGAAGCCATGGAAATGGGAAAAGCTCTCGAACATCTCGTCGATTATCTTCCGTTCAATAAACTTCAATCACCACCTGGACTCCTCGATCCAAGCAATAGCAATGATTATATCGAAAGCGCCTCGGAGGAAATCAGGAAGACTTTGGATGGCGATGGGCTCGTCATCGATGTGGAAGCACTCGTGAAGAGTTGTCGGGAGTTGAAAATCGTCCTTATGCCGGTCTTATGGGGCGAAAAGGATCGCAAGTTCAATGCCTTGAGTATATATCTTCCAACGTCCCGGACGAATTGGGTTTTTCTCAACCTGGATGTAAAACCCATGGATTTCAAGTTCTGGATTCTCCACGAGATGATCCATGCAATGGTGCGAGGCGCATTTCCCAATAATAGCGAAGAAGAACAGTTCTGCGACGCTCTAGCGGGCGCCATTCTCGTTCCCTCTGATTATGCAGAGAAATTGTTGGATCAAACACTTCTGGTTATCAATACTGACGATATGTTCAAGCCTCTACTGAATGCATCACGATTGCTGATTGTCTCGCCCATCACCATTGCTCATCGTGTTGACGCGATAGCGAAGTCCAAGGGGATAACCCCTCCCTTTGGAAATACAATATTCGCCGTCTGCGAGAATTTCAATAAAGAGTTCGGCCTCGTCAGCGAAGAATATTTTGAATCCTTGCCCCCTTCCGCCGAAGATTTGATACGCGTCGGCGAAGCAAAATTCGGTACCTACGCATATAAAGCGCTTGGAAACTATCTGAGAGATACTGGGGCATCTGAAGGGGCAGTAGCCGCCATGTTGGGACTCTCTGCGGTAGACGCAAAGGCGGTGTACCGTGCCCTCGTCGGTAACTGAACGGGAATTCTACCTGGATACAAACGCATACCTCAGACTCGCCGATGTGTTGCACCCATTGCTGAAGCTCACTTTTGGCCAGCCCCAAGCCCGTCTCAGAACTATACCGGATGTCCACGATGAGCTTAAGCGCAGCATCCGCCTGCAGACGCACTTCAGCTGGGCGATGGATCAGAAGTTTTGCGAAGACCGAAAAGCGAGCTTTCCTCGCATCAGTGGCGCCACGAAGAAACAAATAGTAAGCGCCAGAGACTACCTTCTCGACGAAGCTCACCGGAATGCCTTGCCTGTATCGTCGACCGATATGTTCGTGCTCGCGTATGGGCTTGTATTGAGCCAAGTCGTTGTCAGCGATGATAGGGGAATGAAGACAGTAGCCGATATCTATGGAATTAAAATGTTAGGCGTGGCCGATTTCTTAGCCCTGCTCTACAATGAGGGCGGAATTACCATCGAAAAAATCAAGGATGTTGTTGACGTGATGGAACTGCGCCACGATGTGCCCAATCGAGATTATTTTTATTTTACGTTAGGCGAACTCTACAAGATGGCTGAAATGAAAGCGAACGCCAAAAATGGGCTCGATCGATAAATTTCAATTGTAGCCTTGCGAATATTGGTGCATACTGTCGTAAATGTCAGATAATTATGAAAACTTGGCCAGGAATGAACTTATAGGCCTTCTGCGTTCCAGGGACCGCGCCCGCAGGCTCGGACTTGTATGGGAGCGCGATGAAATCGAACATGAGCGCGCGTTGACCGATGATTTGCCCCTTGTCGAGCTGGATGCCGCACTCTCCCGAGGCGAAGGTCCATGGCGTAACCTTCTGATAGAAGGCGATAATTTTCATGCGTTGCGCTTTTTGCGGGCGGCCATCAAAGGTTCGATCAAATGCATCTATATCGACCCGCCCTATAACACAGGCAACAAGGACTTTATATACAACGATCACTATATGGACCCTGAAGATGGCTTTCGCCATTCCACATGGCTCGAGTTCCTGTATCGGCGACTCTCGCTCGCAAGAGATCTGCTGCGCGAAGATGGCGTGCTGCTCGTCTCAATAAATGACCAGAATCGCGCCTACATGGAGCTCCTCCTCGAACAGATCTGGCCGGGCGGGCGAAAGGGAAGTTTGGTATGGAGAAGCCGCATCGGGGACAACTCCGGCAAGGGCGCCAATCTCTCAGTGAACCATGAGCATGTGCTGGTGTGGGCTGGAAAGGAGTTTTGTTTTTTAGGTGGTAGCAAAAATTACAAAATGTATACATACAAAGATTCTGAAGGAAAATATCGAAAGAGCGACCTAACAAAACCTCATAGTTGTTTTGAAAGGCCAAATACTTTTTATCCAATTCATAATAAAAAAACAGATATTTGGTACCCACCTAACCCTGACAGGGTGTGGGCATTTGCATCGGCTGATAAATTGGAAAATGGCAAAAAGACTCGAAAAGAGACAATTGAAGAATTAGTCGAAAATGAAAAAATTATTTTCCCCTCAAAGCCTAAATATATTGTCTGGAATACAATAGATGAATTACTTGCTGATATTCGTTCAGGTAAAGGTCCAAAAGGGGGAAATGGTGCTCAACTTATTCGCGAGGATATCGAACTTATTCCTATTTCATTTTGGATTGGCAAGAAAGTAGGTTTTGGGGTACCCGCGTATAAACGTTATATAACAGATATGCCTGAAACTACTCAACCACTTTCCTCCTGGGTAAAAAGCGCCGCAGAAAAAGATTTCGAACCGGAAGAGGATGCCATTCACATCGAATCGGGTTTCACCGATGAAGGTTCCAAAGAACTCAGGCGCCTGCTCGGCGATAAAGCCTTTCCTTATCCCAAACCGCCCTCCCTCATGCGCGGCCTGATCGACCAGTCCACAGGTCCCGGCGATATCGTCCTCGACTTTTTCGCCGGTTCAGGCACGACGGCTCAGGCGGTTGTGGAACTCGACAGGAAGGAAGCGGAAGCGGCCAAGAAAGAAAAAATGCCCGCTCCCGAACCCCGGCGCTTTATTCTCGTTTCTTCGACCGAAGCCACCACCGACGAGCCCGATAAGAATATCTGCCGGGATGTCGCCGCCCGCAGGCTTGCCGCCCTCGGCATCGATTTTGCCTACCTGCGTTCGAAGGTTTCTCCTATAGGTCTCGCCGGTCTCGCGATTCCCGAGAGCGCCCTTTGGCCAAGCGTTGGCATGCTGCTTACGCGTGGGGCTTTTCGCGAACATCCCAAAGCGTCTATCGAGTGGATCGAAGCGGAAGGGCGTCTCGTGGGGCTCGTGAAAGCGCTCAATGAGACGGTATACGCGGAAATTGAAAATCGCCCGGTACCCAAAGGATCGACCGTCGTGCTCGCCTCTTTTCAGCCCGGACTCCTCAAGCAGCGTTTTTCCTATAGAGACGACATGATCTTCCTGTCCTTGCCGGATGGCCTCGTGGAAGCCTTGCTTGGCCGCTCGCCTCTCTATAACGGAGGCGCGGTATGAGCAGAACGATACTGAAGCCTTTTCAGGACCGTGTTGTCGATAATGCTTGCGCCGTTCTGGGCAAGTGTCTGGATGAGCTGGCGTCTCTTCGCCAGTCCATCGACTATGCGACACTTCGCCCGCGCTTGGTTCATGATATTGGATCGGTGCTTATCGAGGCTCCCACGGGCATAGGCAAGACCTTGATGGCCGCGCATACGGTAGGTCGGCTTTCGGCTCAGCGACCCATGATATGGCTGTGGTTCGCCCCCTTCCAAAGCGTTGTAACGCAGACCGAAGGCGTCCTTCTGGATGAGGTGGATACCTTGCGTCCACGCGATCCTTACCAGGATAGGGCCGTCGAAGAACTGCGATCGGGCGATGTCTTTCTTGCGACATGGGCGTCGGTGGCGGTGAACGACAAGGACATCCGAAAGATTCGTCGAGATTCCGAAATCGCTCCCTCCCTGGATGGGCTCATCGAATCGGCCAGGCTCAAGGGCTGGTTCATCGGTGCCGTGATCGACGAAGCGCACCATACATTCCGGGGGTCGACGAAAGCGTATGAGTTTTTCAAGAAAGTGCTGAATCCCGACGCTACCATTCTGATCACAGCCACGCCCAAGGACGCCGAGATTGAGCGATTCAAGGAATCGGTCCAGCTCGGGAATCTTCGCCGCATTACGGTGCCGAGAAGTGAAGGTGTGAAAGCGGGGATTCTCAAATATGGCATCAAGACAGCCGTTTTCAGGGCGCCGCCGACGAACGAGTCGCTTCTCGATTTCAAGCGGGCGGCCTTGGGGCAGGCTGTGGCCGTGCATCGACATATTCTTTCGTTGCTCGAAGCGGCATCGATACCCATGACGCCGCTTCTTCTCCTCCAGATCGATTCATCCCACGATACCGAAGATAGCGCGAGGAAGCTTCTTGAGGAGTTCGGTTTTCGTCCTGACCAGATCATGGTGCATACCGCCAACGAGCCTGATCCTTCGCTCAACGCGGTGCAGGCTGATGAGAAAATCCAGGTGCTCGTGTTCAAGATGGCTGTGGCACTGGGCTTTGACGCGCCTCGCGCCTTTGCTCTCGTCTCGTTCCGCTCCGCGAGAGACGACGATTTTGGCCTGCAGATCGTAGGCAGGCTCATGCGCGTGGACAGGCGGCTTCAAAAAGTGGCTGATCTGCCTGAAGAATTATCGTATGGCTATGTCTTTCTCTCGGATAAGGATTCTCAGACGGGAATTATGCAGGCGGGTGATCGGATCAACAAAATTAAGGCGGAATTCGCTTCTCTCGAGACCAATGTGACCGTTGTGACCATCGATGGCTCAGGAGCTGACCTTGTAGGCGTTCAGGGAGGACAGCCTGGCTTACCGGGAATTGTACCGACGTTGGGAACAGAGGATGAAGCCGGCGCTTTTGGCCAAGCCGGGGCAGATGCCGAAATAAAAGGTACATCACATCCATATTACGAGAAAGTTGATCTTTGGAATGGCTGGGGCTTTGACACGAATTCCCGTGGCATAGGTTCATTAGGGAAATCACCTCTTTCTTTGAAGAATACTCCTGTCTCTGAAACGAACCATTATGCGCTTAAATCTGGGTCAGGGTTTCCCTCGGCTCTTTTCCGCGCGGAAGCCGACGTGGAAGGCTATGACGTAATCGCCGAGATTCTCGATGCCTTTCAGTGGGATGATACAATTTTTACCCTTGCCCAGACGGAGAGCGGCACAATTCTTGTCGAACAGCGTGAGATATTTTCCGGGATCGTCGAGGCTCCTCTGGAAATAAGGGTGAAGCTGCTCAAGAAGGAATTGGAGCGTCGCGCGCAATTAACGTTGTTCGAGGCTGATCGTGATGGTTTTGTGGACAGAAGGCGTCTTTATGAAGGTTTGATCAAGCGCCTTTCTTCGGAAGCCTCGCACCGTGGGCTGGGCGGCTATGATACAGAGGAGAAACTTACTGACGCTCTAGCCAAGATCCTCGCGTTGAGACCTTCGCTGCTTTATGATGCGATCAGTTCCGTGTTCGCGCGTCATACGGTTAAGCGTCTTGCTTCGCCTTTGCCTAAAACATTGGACAGTGAAAGCAGTCTCACCACTTCACGGCTCAATCTTTATGGCATCTATCCGGAAGATTTGAATACATGGGAACGCCCTTTTGCCGAGCTTCTCGATAGCGATACAAGCGCTATCGTTCGCTGGTGGCATCGAAACCCAGCGAGAAAACAATGGTCGGTTCATCTTCCAATACCTGGCCATGGCCAATTCTATCCGGATTTTGTCGTTGGAGTGGAAGGCAGGTTGCATGGCAATGGCATTATTCTTATCGAGATAAAGCATCAGATCAACGATCCAGAGGGAAACGCGGCCGCAAAGGCGGCGGCCAAGCATCCAGCCTACGGTTCAGTGCTCATGCTGTATTGGAATGAGACTTCTTCAGAATGGAGAGTCGTGTCTTATGATGAAACGTATGATAAAAACGTGCAGGACAGGATGTTTAGATTGAGTATGCTGAGAACCTTTTAAATTAATAGAGAGGGAGCTTTATACTTCCTCTCTATTAAGCGTTTCAATCAGCCTTTCGATGTTCCTTTTTTAATAAGGGCCGCGATGCATTCCGTCACGAGCTGGTGATCTTCTTCCTGGGTGAGCCCCGACACGGCGGCGGTTCCCACCATGCCGGTTCCCCTCACGATGATGGGGAAGCAGCCTCCCGCGGCCGCGTATTCCAGGGGAGAGACGAAATATTTCTCCGCGATCGTCTTGCCGAGGCTCTCAAGGAGCTTGGCGATATAGAACGAGCTGTGGCCCACCAAATTGACGGTGTGGGTCTTCCTTTCCCTCCCCCTCTCCTTTTTTCTCCAACCACCCCCC
>Ga0074195_1002323_pt1 | contig 21801 bp, 21 predicted proteins | sample EPASupsiteHSE623_FD_64525 | JGI IMG/M metagenome (GOLD analysis project Ga0074195, IMG submission 64525) | Bioremediated contaminated groundwater from EPA Superfund site, New Mexico - Sample HSE6-23 | ecosystem: Environmental > Aquatic > Deep subsurface > Groundwater > Contaminated ...
GTGGTTCATTCGGGGCCAGTTTTTGGTGGAGGGTTTGATCTTCGGGATTCTGGGATCGATATTTTCGTTTTTCGTGGCGGCCGCGGTTTGCTGGTATGTCAGCCCGGCGATCGCGACGGCGCTGCCCGGAATGAGCCTGTGGGATAATTTTTTGGCGAATTTGTGGCAAATCGTCGGAATGCAAATGGCCATCGGCGCAGGCCTGGGAATGTTCTCCAGCGTGATCGCAGTCTCCCGCTACTTGAAAGTATAGGAAGCATTCGCGGACAATATCCGCATCTTGCTTGCATCTTCGCCCCATCTTCCATTTTTTCTCGGTCGCAAAATTTTCAATGTAGCCGCGCTAAACCTCAAATTTAGCTCGGTCGAAAAAAAGAAATCTGGAGCAAATCTGGCAACCAATCCGCAGACATTGTCCGCGAATGCTTCCTTGCCGAAATATTGCTTAATTGCGGATAATTGCTATAATCAACCGTGTTTTGTTCGAAACCAAACCATTGCGGGATCCCGCTGGGGCGGGATAGGACTCCAAATGTATTTTGTATATATTTTGCAAAGTATCAAGGATTCAAAATATTATATCGGCCAGACTGATAATTTGGATGAAAGATTAAAGAAGCATAATAAGGGCCAGGTTAAATCGACAAGGCCAATAATTCCGCTGGTATTGGTCAAAAAGGAAGTTTACGCAACAAGAAGCGAGGCCAGGAAAAGGGAAAATTACTTAAAAAAATTAAAGGGTGGCAATGAGTTTAAAAAAATAATAAATCAATAAGCGGTTTGTTTGTAAAGCTGCGGGATCGTCTAATGGTAGGACAACGGACTCTGAATCCGTTTATCTTGGTTCGAATCCAAGTCCCGCAGCTTTGCAAACAAAAGTCCAATAATGATTTCGTCTAATGGCCCCGCCTGAGCGGGGTCCCGCTGAGGCGGGATAGACAACGGACTCTGAATCCGTTTATCTTGGTTCGAATCCAAGTCCCGCAGCCAGCCACCGGTCAATAAGACCAAAAACTCACCTTTTCAAAGGTGAGTTTTGTATATAGGCGGTGGCTGGTGGTGAGGAGGCTAACGCCGACGTACCACTATACCAATCGCATTCGAGTATCAGTAAATACTCAAATATTCTAAATTAGAATATTTGACGGGAGTTTTTTAAAAATGCGAATCCAAATCTTTAATTTTCTTAATCAAAAACACAGCATCCCGGATTATCCGGTAAGATTCCAAATAGGACTGGCCAGCTTCAAAACGCCTTATCAGATCGATTAATTCCTTTTCCATTGCTAATTCTTTCTAAATATCCCATAATAATCAATCTTGCCAAAAAATACAAATAAATGTGTAGTAGGGGCATTTTTTACACCTGCAAACTCGCTTCGCTCGGCGCTCCGCTAAGGCATGGTTACGCGCAATAAACCTAATTTTGCTTTTTAAACAAAAAGAAGACAAATTAGATAACTTATTGTATAATCGGACAATGCAGATATTGAGAAGACCAACGATATAAATTATGGAAAATACAGAAGAACAAAACACAGAGCCTCAGTTTAATTTGTATCTAGAATCGCCTAAAGCATTTTATCTTGAAATGCCATTGTATCATAGTATTGATTTGGGAATTGAGCCTATAGCTAAAGCGGCTTTAGCTTACTTATTTAAGTTTAACAAAACAGTGGATGCTTATTGTATTTGGTGTAACAAGGAAAGCGTATTCGATATAGAAGAGCACGCTTCCTACAGTCCGAGTGTTTTTTGGATTGATAGAATCGTGCTTAGGTGTAGTCGAAATACTAACCATAGGTATTTCATTTATTACCTAAGAAACAATAATTCACTGACCAAGATTGGGCAATGGCCTTCTGTCGCTGACTTTCAAATACCACAAGCTGAAAAATATAGAAAAATTTTGGGTGAAGAAGCGTATAAAGAACTTACGCGCGGAATCGGATTGGCGGCTAATGGTGTGGGAATCGGATCATTTGTATATTTACGTCGCATTTTTGAGAATCTCATTGAAGAAGCGCATATAAAAGCGAAGTCTAAAAATGAAGGTTTTATTGATGAAAAATATTTAAACGCAAAAATGGACGCAAAAATCAAGATGGTTGAGGGGTATCTTCCTGAATTTCTTGTAGAAAATCGCAGTTTATATGCGATAATGAGCAAAGGAATTCATTCATTGAGTGAGGATGAGTGTTTTCAATATTTTGAAACGGTAAAGCTCGGTATTGAGCAAATTCTTGACGAAAAAATTATACAAGAAGAAAAAGCTGAAAAAGCGGCCAAAGCACGAACAGCTATCCAAAAAGCCCATGGTAAAATTGCTAATTAATAATATAAATTTATGTCTGATAACGTATTTTTAAAAGATGATCAGTGGAAAAAAATTGGCGGGGATGCTTGTAAAATAATTGATTTTATACCAAATGCGAAAATGATAAATGGCAAAGTTATTATTAATAATAATGAACCGTACGCAACCGTTACTTTTGAATGTACAATAATTAAGCAGCAATCAAGAGGATTTATTTGCCATAAAGAAGATTTTGAACATTTGTGGAAAGCGTTTGAAGAAAAAATGGAGGAAGAAGAAGTAATAATTTTTTACGTAAAAGATTACTTAAGAGGTTTAGCAAAAATTTTTTCTGTCTTTATGCCTAAATTTTGCGTAATGGTTTGCCCAAAAGAAGCTTTTAACATAATGAAAGATCATAATTATAAACCGGATTTAAGCGGAGAAGCAAGATTCTTGGCACAAAAACCACGCTTAGAATGGAACGCAATAAAGTAGATTTTTAATTAATTTTAGTTTGTGAATGATTTGAAAAATATGAATATTGCTACCATCAAAAAATACATTTTTGCATTAATTTTTTCAATTTTTTTATTTAGCGTGGCTTCAATTTCCGCTAACACATCGTCTACGCAAGAATATATAAATATTTTAGAGCAAACAAATCAGCAATTGTCTTTTTTTTGGACACCGATTAATACAATCTTAGTAATTCTTGCTACATTGGTTGCTTTTTTGACTATTATTTTTACTGCAATTGTTTTTTTTCAAGGTGCAGAATTTAACAAGAAAATTAAGATAAATGAGCGTGATTATAGAGAAAAACTAGATCTCTTTTTAAAAAAATATAGTGAATATTTTCAAAAAATAATTAAAGAGATGGATGATGATGTTAAAGCAAGTAAGGAAAAACTTAATCAAATTATTATTGCTTATGAGGAAGAATTGGAATTAATTAAAAAAGGGCCAGAAGAACAAAAAACCAAGATTGCAGAAATTGAAAAGAAGTTGGAAAAACTTAATGAACAAAAAGATTTGCTTGATATACATTCGAGCCGAATGACGGTAACACCCGAAATTCTTGGTTTTGGACCACAGGGTTTACAGGGGACTGTTAGTTATTGTGCTAAGGCCTTGCATAAGTGCACTTCATGTGGGTATGGCTTTTTGGTTAACGATGATGGGCCATACTCTCCAGTATTGTATGTTGGGGGCCCAAGAACTGTGGCTTGTCCCAAGTGCAAGAATGTCGACCAATTATAATTTTTTTTTGAATTGTAATCCTTAAGATAATAAAGCCAAACTCGTTCCAATTTCGTCCGAGACGGCCAGCAAGCGAGTGAAGGCGAGCGCAGTGCCCAGCGCCAGCAGGGGGCGGGTACAATCACGAAAAAAACAAAACTGCCCATAAATGGGCAGTTTTGAATAATGGTAATACGGCAAAATACTATTTCCCGATATGGAAGTATCCAATCAGTTTCATGAATCCCTTTTTAATGTAGAACCAGATGATGCGTAATACGCTCTTATCCTGAGTGATAGTTGTGTCGCCTCTTTTAATTGCGTCAAGGATGTCTTTTGTAGATTTGCTAGGTGTCTCTATGGTAGTGACCACGCTCCCAATGTCGCCCAAGAAATGCTCATCTGATCCGCCGATTTCAGGCAGTCCCAGTTTTTTAGCGGCAATTTCCGCAGGTTTGTCTCCAAAAATTGCGCCGCCGTTTGCCGTCTCAAGCGCATCCAGCTTCAGGTCATAGATGCGGTTTTTCAGGCCCAGCCCGTTTTTGAAAGGATGAACAGCGGCGATTAACACATCTTGTTTTCGCAGTATGGAAATTGCCGATTCTGGAGTTGTCCCTTTTGGAGGTAATTCCGTCACATCTCCATAAGCAAGCAGATAGCCGCCTCTGACTCGAATTTCAACGCCTGGAACCACAACAATGCCCTTTTCTTTTCCCAAACGAATCATTTCTGGATAGCCGCTTGTCGTGTCGTGGTCAACAAGCCCAACACCGTCCAAGCCCTTTTGTTTGGCTACCTTGATAATCTCCTCGATATCGTTTTGCGAATCATATGAAAACTTTGTGTGAATATGCAAGTCAATTTTGAGCTTCATAATTAATATAAGGCTATATAATATCCAATCACTTAATTAGAAGATAATGGGTCCATTATCTGTCCTAAACTTTATTGAGAAAATACATATTGATTGTATTGCAATATAATATCAAATCATTATCAAATTGTCTAAAACCGCTCCAACATCGCTCCAGACGGCCAGCGAGTCAATTTTGCTAAAAACCGCCCAAAAATGGGCGGCTTTGATATTAATTAGGAGGGAGATTCTTTTAAAAAAAATAAGAATCATCCCATAGTTTGCTGGCTCCTTGGAATGGACCGTTCGATGTATTTTTTCCCAAAAATTGCCAGAGCTTCATCTTCCTCGCTCTTGCCACCGCTGACGCCTATTCCTCCGAGGACATATTTGTCATCTTCCACAATGACGCCGCCACCAAAAGTGGTGAACATGGGATCGCAGAAACTTCCCTTATCGATTGGTGTTTCTTTTTTCTCCCAATACATCGTATCGCGTCCCATCACAACACTGCTATGCGCTTTTGCTTGAGCAATATCTCTGCTTGCGATTAAAGCGCCGTCCATGGTGGCGAATGCGATTATTTGACCATCTGCGCCAGCGACAGCAATCGAATAAGTCTTGTCGCTAATCCTTTTTGCTTCATCGATAATGGCATGAATTATCGCTAAAGCATCTTTGTTCGATAGTGTTTTCATATCTCTCGGCATTTTTGCCAACCTCCATGATATTGCTAGCGAAATACTACCAAATCTTGATTTTTCGTCAATCCTGTTTTGGCTTCGTCCAGGAGGATAAGTCTGTTAATTTAAATAAAAAATCATCCGGTAGTGGCGACTTTGGTTTTTAATTAGCGATGTCGGCCGGAAACTTTGAAAATTGGAGTTGACTGCGGCCAATTTATATGGCATTGTTTTTTTATCAATTCTGTGGAGGTATTTAATGGCGGGAACAAGTGGCGTTATGTTGCCGGAGGAGCTCAAGCGGAAGTTGGCAGAAATTGCCTTTGAGATGGAGGAAACGGGGAGCGAGGAATCTGCTCTGAAGTTGCGGGAATTGGTATCAGAGGTTTGTCTTGATAACCCTGCGTATGATGAGGTCAGGCTGGCGGTTTGGACCGCGCAAAAACTCGATGAGGATGTGCGCGGAATAAATCGAGATCTAGATTTACCTGAAGAAGAGCTGATAAGGTGCCGCGAGGAGGAGGCGGATCGCCGTTTGCGGGAATATTACCAAACCTGCACCCGGCTGACGGGGAAATTCATCAGGTTGAGCCTCACTGATAAATCCGTCCTCAGAGAGCTGATAACAGAACATTTCCAACTTATTAATTTCGTGAGCAGCCTTGGGCTAGTGCCCGATTAAAGTTGGAAATTCACCAATTTTTCTTTTTTTATATGAAGCAAAAACTGTTCCGGCTTCGTCCCAGACGGCCGGATATGTTTTTAGGTCAATACCTTGTATCCATTTGTGATTAAAAATTCCCGCGGATTTTTCATTTTGAGTGCCATATGCGGACGCTCGCAATTGTAGAAATGAAGATACTCGGTTAATGCGGAACGGTAGCTGGCCAGCGTATCTGGAACCCGCGAAATGCATTCTTCCTGAATGGTCCGGTTGAATCTTTCCAAATGGCCGTTGTCTGTCGGGGTGCGCACCCGCGAATGCCGGTGCGCAATGCCTTCGAACAAACAACGCTTAGTGAAATGTTTGGAGAATTCCGGTCCGTGATCGGTTTGCAAGGTGCTGATGCCGAATGGCAGCGATTCTCTTGTCCGCAACAATGCCTTTATGCTGTTATGGGCATTCGCACGCAGCGCCACGCTTGCATGCGCGTATCGGGAACAAACATCCAATGCCGTGTACAGACACAAGCTTCTGTCTGCACATTGGACGGTATCCATTTGAACGAGAATCCCGGGCTTGTCGGGCAAAGGCTTGGGCGGGTAGGAATGCCATTTTTTCCATTTGGAATATCTCGAACATTGATGCCTTTGCAGTGTTCGTTTCACCGAAGAAAGGCTCACTTCGTATCCATCCTTTATCAACAAGTAATGCAATACTTGGGCGCACCGTTTGTATTTTTCCCGGTATCGCAGGATCGCCAAGACAACTTCACGGTCGAGTTGTTTGGGATGGGAATGCGGCCGGGAGGAAATAGTTCTAATGACCTGGCTGTTGGATGGAATTTCCTTGGCGCGGGCCACCCAGCGGCGCACCGCGCCATGGGTGTATCCAAGATGGCGGGCGGTCGCCCGAATGCCCATTCCGTTACCCACAAGCCGCGCCGCGATCATCCTTACTCGAGGCAGATTCGGATTTGTATTGTACATGCCCATATCCTATCAGGTGGATACAAGCTATTGAACCATTACATGATATTGACACAAAAAAATTATCAATATACAATAACCAATAAAAAGTCAGCAACAAAATAACTAAAAAATATGGAAAAAGAAACAAAAAACGAGGAAGTTGTTGAAAAAAAGGAAAAGAAGGAAGAAATAGAAAGCTATTATGAAGCAGAATCGTGGCAGTTTTCGGGTTGTGGCGACTAATGCTTCCTAATTTGCAATTAGAAGAGATGGAGGTAGTATAATATGGAGATAAAGATTGAGTTTGTGATTCGATCACAGGAAATTTTAAGGTTGGCAAAATTGCTTAAAATCGAGAAAAAGCCTCAAGAACTGATCAAAGAAGCATGCACGAATCTCAAAACAGTAAAAAAAGCATGGATTGAAAATAGAGAATTTGCCGGCGGAGTTATCAAAAAACTATTCAAAAATGCAAGCCAGATAGAGCAAATAGCAGTAAGTATTGTACCAGAGTGCTTTTGTGTCGGGGCGGTAGAAACTGCCGGAAAAATAATTTTACTTGGCCAACCAATCAGATCGCAGAACTTTCCGGCTGCGATTATTTTGCATGAGATTGGCCATGTTTTACTCAAAAATTCAGATTTGGAAAGCACGCAAATTATAGATGAAGCGGTTTGCATGCTTATAGAAAATGAGCTTTATTTGAGAGAAGGAAAATCGCTAAATGAAATTTGGAACAAAAATGAGCTTGATATGTTTCACCGCAAGGCTTTGGATATTGCATTGGTTAACGGGCCATTTTTTAAAAAAAGCCTTGATAAGGGTTTGCTTAAGGAATTTATCAGCGGAATTAAACGTAATTTAGATATTAAAACTCTAGAAATGGTCCCGCTCGCCGGGGTTTTAAATAATATTGCACATTCGAGGCGAAAATTACATTTATGAAAATACTTATTACGGGAGGGGCGGGATTTGGTGGAAGTGGTTTAGCTAAGGAGCTTCTGAAGAGGGGCCATAAAGTGGCAGTTCTTGATTTGGTTGCTCCCAACCATGCGGATAATTTACGGCCAATACTTGACCACTCGAATTTTAAATACATTTGGAAAGCAACTTTTGATATCAAGCCGGAAGATGTCGAGGGATATAATATTATTTGCGGATTTAACGCTCAAGCTGACGTACCGATGGGTTTTGCTTCTCCGGCGTATACTTTTTATCAAAATACGATCGGCCTAATTTATACATTGGAAGCAGTAAAGAAAGCCGGCTGCGATAATTTTATTTTGCCAAGTTCCGGCAATATATTTGGAAGGCCCCCGCGGATACCAATTGATGAAAATTGTCCGGCAGTACCGCATAATATTTACTCGGCTTCAAAAATGTCGCAAGAAGCAATCGTAATGGCTTATCATAGGTCATACGATTTACCGTTTACAATTTTAAGGAACGGTATTGTCTATGGCGAAGACATGCGAAGAAATATTTTCATTTATATCTGGTTAAAAAATCTTTTACAAGGCAAGCCGGTTGTTATTGAAGGCGGCGATCAAACGAGAGATCCTTGTTTTGTCACGGATACGGTTGATGCTTGGGTTAAATCAATCGAAGCTCCATTAAATACTGTTGTAGGAGAGATTTTCCAAGTTTCCCGAGGCGTTGAATATAAAATCAACGATATTGCGCAAATGTGCACCAGCATCATTTCCGGAAAAATTGTTCACACGGATTATCGCCCGGGAGAGAAAGGGCAGAGGGAGTGTTTTGATATTTCAAAAGCTAGGAGAGTCCTTGGATATGATCCAAAGGTTGATTTGGCGGATGGATTGGCAAGAACGAAGGAATGGGTTGGAAAAATTATTACGGGATAATTTAGAATCATTTATGGAAAATTTAAGCGCGTCCAATACGCAGAGATTCGCTTTTGCGGAGAATACCTTGATAAGAAAGGAGCATTTTGGAGTTCTGATATTGTTGCGCAATGGGCAAAGGTATACTGTCCCGGATAAATATTTTCCTTTATTGGAAAAGATATCGGATGGCAAGGAAATTAAGCTTAACAGCGGAAAAGAAGAGTCTTTTTTTGATGGGTTGATTGCAAAAAAAATAATCGCGCCTTTTGGGCTGGGGTTTGGAAATATCAAGATTATCGAGAATAAATTTATTTCGAAGGATTGCCTTTCGTTTCCCAGAACAGTTTATTGGGAGTGTACCAGGGTTTGCAATTATAGATGTGTGCACTGCTATTCCATGTCGGGACGAGGGGCGAAAGATGAAATGCCTTTCGAACGTTTTAAGGAAATAATCAAGGAAATGGGCCGAAAAGGGGTTGAATTCCTTTGCATTGGCGGCGGGGAACCATTATTATATTCGGCGATATATGATGCGATTCGTTTGGCGCTGAAGAACGGCGTAGAGGTTGAGATGACAACGAATGCATCGCTGATTAACGATTCCATCATCGAAAAGCTTAAAAACGCCGGTTTAAAATTTATCCAGGTCAGCATTGATGGAGCGACTAAAGAAACTTATGACGCAATTCGGCCAGGAGGCGATTTTTACAAAGTGATGGAGGTTTTGCCGGCGTTAGCAAGCAGTTTTACGCTTTCAACATGCACAGTTGCAAACAAAAAAAATCTTGGGGAAATTGAGGCGATTATTGCCAAATCGATCAATGCGGGAGCCAAGCATTTTCGGATTTTGCCTTTGATGGAATTCGGCAGGGGTAAAGAGGTTAAATCTTTACAATTGTCGAAAGAAGAACTTGCGGATTTACACCGACTAGTGCGAGACAAAAAAACCAGCGAAAAAAGAATCAATGTGCAGTTTAACGAGAATCTGATCAATCCAAACGTGAAGAATATTGAATGGATGCCGGAAAATCATTATGGTTGTTCGGCGGGAAGAACAACTTGCAGCATCGATCCAAATGGAAATGTGTATCCTTGTTCATTCATGGAGGTTGAGGAGTTGGTTTGCGGAAATATTAATAAGGATTGGCTGTCGGATATTTGGGAAAAATCAGAAATATTTAAAAAAATAAGAAATTTAGGCCATATTTTTGGAAAATGCGCCGGATGTTCGCATCTTAAGCTCTGTCGAGGCGGGTGCCGGGCGGCGGCTTACATGAAGAGCCAACGGTTGGATGGCAGTGATCCGCTTTGCGTTATTGACTAATAGATATTCTTATGCCGGAAAAATCTTTTGCCATTAAAAAAACCGTTTATTGGAGGAAAGAAAAAGATTCGTTCCTTTTTCTGCATCCACAAACCCGGAAGCTCATTATCATTGGCGGCATAGACGGCCAAGGCATTTCAAGTAATGGAGTGATTGAGGCGAGTAAAAAAAACAGTTTGCTAGTTAAAATTTTAAAGAAAAACGGCGTTATCGAACCGGCAAATGCCGCTGATTTTAAAATAGACCATTTTTTGTGCGCAAGAGCGATGGCGCCCCTGAATGTGACGATCCAAATCACTAATTGCTGTAATCTGAATTGCATCCATTGCCATAATGATAAGACGAGAAATAAGATAACATTAGATTTTGAGACTATTAAGGATTTAGTTGGGCAGCTGGCAGAGATGAGAGCGTTCAATATAAATTTATCAGGAGGCGAGCCGACTTTGGTGCCGGGCATAGAAAAAATAGTAAAATGCGTTAGCGATGCCGGCCTTAATTGCACGATGTCAACAAACGCGACTTTGATGACTGACGAATTGGCGTTAAAATTGGCGGCAGCCGGACTTAGGCAAGTGAATATTTCACTGGATTCTTTTGAGGCGCGATCCCATAACGCAATCAGGGGTACCGAAAATGCGTTTCAATTAATGCGCGACCACCTTGGTTTCTTTAAGAAGCAGGACATAGGTTATACATTTGTTACAACTTTATTCCGCCAAACTTTGGATGATTATAGCAAAACGATTGATTTAGCATACGAACTTGGCGCCCAATCGCATAAAACGAATACAGTTATTCCGCAAGGCAGAGCGAAACTGCGAGATTTAGGTGTTTTAGAAAATATTGCTGGTTATATCAAAATTTGGGAGAATAAGCGGCGTGATTTGAAGGGCAAGATGAATTTATTGTTGGAAACAATGTGCATGATCCAGGCAGGGTTGGATTATATTAGTCCCGAGGGCGTGCCCAAGATCATTGATTGCGGATGTCCGGCGGGAATACTAACTTGCGGAATAAATGAAAAAGGCGACGTACAACCATGTTCCTTTTTTACCGAGTTTAGCGCGGGAAATATTTATAAAGATAGTTTTAATAATATTTGGAATGGAACGGCCATGCAGAAAATTAGAGACAGGGAGAACTTCGATGTGTGCGGAAAATGCGATTTCAAGAAAAGATGCGGAGGATGCCGGGCGCGATCCTATGGAATGTATGGAGTATTGGGCAAGAATGATCCGGCTTGTTTTTTGTTGAACAAATAATGGAGATGCGTTTTTATTTTATGGATCAAAATACTGAGGTAAAATTATGCGGAACTTGCGTAAGGAATATTAATTCCAAATTTGTTGGAAGTAAAGAAGGGCAATGCTTGTACTGCCGGGAATTTGCCAAACACCGGCCAAAGATAGAAAAAATGATGGAAGGGATTAAAGGAAAATTCCAGGAAGAAATAAAAAAGAATAGGGCGGGACAATACGATTGTTTAGTGATGGTAAGCGGGGGAAAGGATTCGGTAATGGCGCTTTATATATTAGCCATGGAAATGAAATTAAGGCCGCTAGCGTTTATGGTTGATAACGGCTTTGAAGATGAGGCTTGCTTGGAAAATGTTAGACATGCCTGCGATAAACTTGGCGCAGATTGGTTCTTGGACCGGCCGGCCTGCTTAAAAAAGACCATCAGGGCGGCATTGTTGGAGACAATGCCGGCAAGCATCTGCAGGTTTTGCGTGCCAATTATGGTAAATCGGGCAATAAAAATGGCACGGGCATTTGGAATACCGTATATTGTTACGGGTTGGAATAAGGGGCAGTCGGATAAAGAGCCGAGCCGGCGCGCGCTATGGAATATTCCAGACGGCGATGTGCATAATTTGGCATCGAAGTATGATTTAGGCGAGAATATCGGGCTTTGCGCGCGTGAGAACGAAGAACTTTTGAAGAAATTCAATATTAAAATTATTTCGCCTTGGATTTTCCAGAAACGCGATCCGGAAAAAAACATCAAGATATTGGAAAAAGAATTGTCGTGGAAAAAGACAAAATTCAGTTACCCGAAAGATTCAACGAGCTGCAAATTAAATCTTTTGCAGGTGATTTTATCAAGGAAAAAATTCGGCTTTACCCACTATGATTGCGAAGAATCGATGTTGATAAATTATGGCGAAAAAAACAAGGAGCAGGCATTGAAAACATTGGATTTTGATATTGATCGGACGGTCGTGAAGGATGTGCTTGAAGCGATTGGATTGACAGCGAAGCAAATTGGATTAAAGAAAGGCGAGATCGAGCGGTATTCTAAATTCTTTTTTTAATATGAAAGTCGGCGTAATCACAATTAAAGAGAATTATTGGAGCTTAAATGAATTTTCGAATAGCGCGGCCAAAGCGCTTAATAAGATTTATTCGATTAGCCATCTTCACTTGAATGACACGGCCGCGCACTCGGAAGAAGTGCGCAAACTCTATAGAACAAGCGATATAGTTGTTAATCTGGCAAGTAGGAGCCCTGCATTTGACCGAGGAGTATTGGTTCCGACAATTTTTTTTGGCCATGCATGGATGGATCATGGCGCAGGCATTAACTTGTATGTAAACAGAAAGTATTTCCAGTCTAATGATGTAATTACCTTCGCGAGCCCGGCGGCCCTAAAAAAGTTTAAAACAATCTATAAATCGAAAATTAAATCGTGCGTACTGCCTTATTTTTCAACAATAAGCAAGGGAATTGATATCAATGAAGCGGCATTAAGGCTTCGATACGGCATACCCGAAAAAAAGAAAATCGTGCTATATTTTGGGAGATTAAGCGCAGAGAAAAATATCGATACTTTGATTAAGGTATTCAAGAGAATAAAATATAAGGATTGCTGTTTAGTTTGCGTTGGCAGTTTCACCGGCCAGTCTACATTCGGTTTCCCGGCGGCTGATCCTGGCGATTATGAATTAAAAATCGCAAGTATTGTATCGACGGCTGGAAAGCGCAATATTTTCTTTATAAAAAATGTCGATCGGAACGAGTTGATAAAATTATTATTAATTTCTTATATCTCAGTTAATCTTAGCGTATGTTATGAGGAGGATTTTGGAGTGTCAGCGGTTGAATCGATGATGGTTGGAATACCAGCGGTATGTTCAAGGTGGGGCGGATTAAAGAGTATCGTAAAATCCGGAGATACGGGATACCTTATAGATACGAAGCTTAAAAGCATAACGCGTCCTGAAATCAATTTGTTGCAGGCAAAAAATCATATTGAGTTATTACTGATATCTGATGGATTACGCGATAAATTTTCAAAGCGGGCAATCAAGAGAGCCGGAGAAAAGTTTTCGGAAGCTGCATTTTTGCATAACATTGGCAAATTAATTAATGGCATTTACATGTGTAATGATAAAAAACCGTCCTGCGGCGAATTGCTGGTTCCGGGCAGGATTTATCGAGAAGCATATGATGAAGCTTTGAGAAGCAAGTCCGTCGGCAAGATATATCAAAATAATCCGGATATTTTCCGGCGTTTATATTCTTGTTATGTTTAAGATCGATAAAACAAACAACGGAGTCGCAATCGAAAGCTTTGGTCCGAGCCGGCCGGTTTTGAGTTTTATAGTTGGCGTGCATGGCAATGAGCGGTCGCCTCTGGAAGGGGCGCATATGCTTAGGACTTACGCCGAAGATGCTGATTTAAAAAAAGGATTCAGAATTATTTATGCCAACAAGAAAGCAATTGATTTTAAAAAAAGATTTATCATCAGAGATCTTAACAGGTCATTTCCGGGCGATAAGGGCGGTACTTGGGAGGAGAAGGTCGCGGGGGACCTGATGGAGGAAATAAACAAGACGGTTTATAATTTTGATTTCCATTCATCGCCAGTGGAAATTATTCCGTATGGGATTGTTTCCGTTTACAATCCGGCAGTAGAAAAAGCAATGCGAATGACGGGTATAAAAAATTATGTTTTCGATAATAACGAGAGCTTGATAAAATTCGCACGGAATGGCATTGCTTTCGAAGTAGGCCTCGAGGGGGCGATGAAATCAGCGCAAGAGACATTCAGGATTATGAAGCATATTCTGGTCCAATTCGGGGCGATCGAGGGGGAAAAGAATAAGCCGGATGGCAATGTACGAATTTTTCTGATTTATCATTTTATACAAAAGGACGGCTTGGCATTGGCAGATACCGGCATTAAAGATTTTGAATATATCGGACCGGGGACTATTTTGGGGAAGAAAAGAGACGGGCAATTGCTGATTGCCGATGAAGGGTTTTATCCGGTTTTAAGCAATGGGCCCGAGAGAATACTTAAGGCAAAGGAAATTTTAATCATGGATAAGTAATATGCAAGCATTAGATGAAAATGAAGTTTTGTTATATTGCGGGAATACGCATGATTCGGCTTTTTTGTTTAAAAAATCCGGGGTCGATTCGCCGTCACCGGTGATATATATAAGCGGCAACAAAGAAATTTTATATGTGCCCTTATTTGAGTATGAATATTTTCGCAAATACGCTGGCATGGAAATTAGGCCGATGACGGATTTGCCGCATTATAACGGCAATCTGGCTGTTTCGTTGGCCGAGCTGTTGAAGAATAAAACAAAAGTATTGATACCGGCATCATTCCCTGCTTGGCTGTTTCAAGCGTTAAAGGCATCATTGGTCAGGTTGGAGATTTCCGATTGGCGTTTTGTCTATCCAACCGCAATTAAAAGCAATAAAGAGATTCGGCTTATAAGGGAAAATGCGATGATTGCAAAGGGGTGCTTTGGTTTTATTAAAAATATTTTGGCCAAAACGGCAGTGAGGCAGGATAAAATACTTTATTATAAAAATGTTCCGTTAAGCGCGCATCATTTAGGACATTTCATTCGTACCTTTCTTGCCGAACATCATATGGCAAGCGATTGGGTTAGCATTGCGGGTGGGAAATTTGGTTTTTATCCTCATTGCGCGATTGACCATCCGTTGAAGGCGGCTGAACCGATTATCATCGATATTGCATATAAGAACTTCACTAAAGGATATTATATTGACAGCACGCGAACTTTTTGCAAGGGGGCGCCGGATAGGAAGTTCGTTGACTTATACGAAAAGATATTTGAAGCGAAAAATAAAATTGAGCGAAGAATTGTTCCGGGCAGTAAAATTTCGGACGTTGCAGAGGCAGGAGAGAATATCTTGCGCGAGGCAGGCGTTATTATGGCAAAAAGTGCTAGTGATTTTGAGGGTGCGTTGCCAATGATGCATCATTCACTAGGACATGGAATAGGCCGGGATTTGCATGAGCTGCCAGCAATAAATAGCCGTGCGTTTGTTAATTTTGAAGAAGGCATGGCGATTGCGGTTGAACCGGGAGGCTATATCAAGGGCAGCGGCGGGATTCGGATTGAAGATACTTGCGTGGTTACCGGATCAGGCTGCGACAATATTACTGCTGGAAATTATGATTTTATAGTCGAATAATTTTTTCTAATTGTATGGGAAAACCGATTTATGTATTGGGTCTGTCTTATTCGCACGATTCGTCAGCGTGCTTGCTGAAGGATGGTTTGGTGGTTGCGGCAATCCAGAGAGAGAGGCTAACGAGAAAAAAACACGACGGATCAATTTTAAACATCAATCTCGATGAATGCATCCGATACTGTTTGGAAAAGGAAAATATAGCATTGGGCGATTTAGACTTAGTGGTGGAAAACAGCCCGACAGTATTATATTGCAAAGAAAAAGATTCAATACTTGGTTTTAGCAGGCCAAGAATGCTGGACGGGATGGACCAGAAAAAAATTTTTCAAATTTCGCACCATTTAGCGCATGCTTATTGTGCATACGGATTAAGCGGGTTTGACGAATGTGCGGCAATGGTAATCGACGGCCAGGGCAATTATAAAGAGGATGTGACGGAAGATTTGGAAAGGGCCGTTGTATTTCCTAAGGATTGCGAGCCTTCTTATATCGAGAGAGAATCATTTTACGAATTTAAGAAGGGAAAGTTTAAGGTAGCCAGGAAAAATTTCGGAACAATCCATAAAAGTTTCGTAAGAATTTGCGGATTGGGACATCTTTATGAAACAGTTGCCGCCTACCTTTTCTTATCCCGTTTTGACGCGGGAAAAGTGATGGGTCTTGCGCCTTACGGGGGGAAGCTATTGCCGTTTAATATGATTTCGTTGCGAGATAACTCGGAAATTATTTATCACAACGAATGGGTTAAGGAGTTTAGGAATCCGAACAGATATAAAACTGCATTGGAGGAAAATTGGCGCGAATATGCTGATTTGGCGATGAAAGTGCAGGCTGATTTAGAAATTGGAATGATGGCGCTTACAAAATGGTTTCGCCAAAACACTTCATCGAGAAATCTATGCTATAGCGGCGGCGTGGCGCTTAATTGCTCGGGAAATCGCCGGATATTGATGGAGGGCGGTTTCGATAATTTTTTTGTTGCACCGCCCGCATCCGATTGCGGAATCAGTATTGGATGCGCTTATTACGGCTATTTTAATGTTTTGGGGGAATGGAGAAGCGGCGTGAAGCATGAATATCTTGATTATGCCGGCAAAGAATATCCAAAAAACCAAATAATGGAGGCATTATCTAAATACGGCGACCGAATATCTTTTTCCTGCCATGAAAATATTGCGGTGCAAGCTGCCGAACTTATGGCTAATGGAAAAATTGTGGCTTGGTTTCAGGGAGGTAGCGAATTTGGGCCAAGGGCATTGGGGAACAGGAGTATTGTGGGCGATCCAAGAAACCCCCAGATGCTTTCGAAAATGAACCAAATAAAAAAAAGAGAGGCTTTTAGGCCCCTGGCTCCGAGCGTTTTAGGGGAAATGGCAGGAGAGTATTTTGATATAAATTACAGTCCTTATATGCTATTAAATGCGCGCGTGAAGGAGGATAAAAAAAAGGCGATTCCCGCAGTTACCCACGTAGATGGGACGGCCCGAATTCAAACGGTAAACCAAAAGCAAAACAAAAGATATTATTCGCTTATAAATGAATTTTATAAAATAACGAAGGTACCGGTGATAATTGACACTTCATTTAATATAGATGGGCCGATTGCGGAAACGCCGGAAGATGCATTAGAATGTTTCGTTAACAGCGAAATCGATTATCTTTGCATCGGAGATTTTATCGTTACTCGAAGGTAACAGATTGAATCTTGTGCGCCTGCCTTGATTATTTGCCTAAATTGGGTAGAATTAAGTATTATTTTTATTGATTTATGGATTTATTGGAGTTAAAACAAAATGTTGCGGCGGAATTAGGCAAGATTAACAGTCTTCAGGATTTGAAGGCTTTTTCGGTGCGGTATTTGGGCAAAAAAGGGAAGATTCGCGACATATTCAGCCAAATGAGCAATCTTATCCCAGAGGAAAGAAAAAGAATGGGGCAGGAAATAAACGATTACGTTAAAGAGATTGAACGCCAGGTGCAAGAAGCAGAAATCCGATTTTCCGCAAACAATCCGGAGCTATTAGAGAAACTATTAGTTCAAGATGCAGAACAATTTGATTACACGGCGCCTAAAATCGGCCATCTGCACCCGATCACAAATACTATTAGCGAAATGAACGCGATTTTTACCTCAATGGGATACAGCATAATGGACGGGCGGGAAATTGAAGAAAACGAATATTGTTTCCAAAGATTGAATGTTCCCGACGATCATCCTGCTCGGGGGATGCAAGATACTATTTACATTAAAGAACCGAATATCTTATTGCGAACCCAAACATCCTCAATTGAATCAAGAACATTGGCAAACTACAAGCCGCCTTTCAAAATCGTTTCGCCTGGCAGGGTTTACCGAAACGAAAAAGTAAACAAAAGCAATCATTTTATTTTCCATCATTACCAAGGAGTTGCTGTCTTGGAAAAAGTAAGCTTAAAAGACCTTTTTGGCACTTTAAATCTGATTTTTGAAAAAATGTATGGCAAAGATGTAGTGGTTAGATATCGTAATAAATATTATCCGGAAGTTGAACCAGGAGTAGGGCCTGATATGCAGTGTTTTAATTGCAATGGCAAAGGATGCTCGTTATGCAAAGGAGTCGGCTGGATAGAAATGGGCGGAGCGGGAATAATTCATCCGCGCGTAATGGAAATGGCAGGAATCGATAATGATAAGTGGATGGGATTTGCGTTTGGCCTAGGTTTGGACAGATGGGTAATGGCAAAATATAACATTACCGACATTAGAACTCTCTTAGGGGGCGATTTAGGTTACAAATATTACGAACATGAAAGTAATTTATAGCCAATTATTACAATTGATTCCGGGATTAAAAGCAAAACCAAAAGAAATCGGCGAAGCGATGACATTTGGCGGTTTTATGATGGATGATTTTAAAGAAATAGAATATCAGGGCAAAAGAGATTATCTTCTAAGTTTTGAAATACGGCAAAATCGGGCGGATTGTTTTTCGATTTTGGGAATAGCAAGAGAAGTAGCTGCATATTATGGATTAAAAGTGGTTTTGCCTGAAGAAAAAATCGGAAATAAACAAGGATTGCCAACATTGCCGGTCAAAATTGAAACAAAGAATGGGGAAGTTAAAAGAATTATTGCTCTGCGGATATCTGGGATTAAAAACCAGCAATCGCCGCAATGGCTTAAGGAATTTTTAGGCATTTACGACTTAAACAGCAAAAATGCGCTTGTTGATATTTCTAACTATATAATGATTTTTACCGGTTATCCTTCGCATTTGCTGGATAGCAAGAAAGTCGTCGGGGATTTGCGTTGGTCAAATGCCCGGAAACACGAAAAAATTACGACCTTAGACGGTTCGATGGTTGAGTTAGCGCAAAGTAATGAATTGGTAATCAAGGACGATAATGGAATATTAGCATTGGCGGGCATAATTGGCGGGCAAGCGGCAGCTGTTGATTTGGATACTACCGATGTCATTGCAGAAATGGCGGTTTATAACGGCGCGATAATCCGGCGGGATTCGCGAAGCACGAAGATTACCACCGAAGCAAGCAATCGCTTAGAAAAAGATCTTGATCCTGACGGTGCAGATTATGCAATGGGTTTAATGATTGACATGCTAAAAAATATTTGCGGCGGCGAAACGGCATCGGAAATTTTCGAATATTATCCGATAAAAAGGACTTGCGAAATAATTAAGTTTAATGCAACAATGCCCGCGATTTACGCAGGCATAGATATTAAGCCGGAAGCTGGGTTGGACATATTGAAACGGCTTGGATTTGCAATCAAAAAAACCGGCGAAAGCAATATCTATTCAGTAATTTGTCCATCATACAGGACAGATTTAACTTTTCCGCAAGATTTATACGAAGAAGTGATTAGGATTTTTGGATATAGCAAAATTCCCGTAGATCAGACGCCATTATTAGAAGTGGTGGCAGATATTACGCCTAAAAGGATTATTGCATCGCAAAAAATCAGAGAGATCTCGGCCTCTTGCGGTTTCGACGAAATATTATCTTTGCCTTTGGGCGAGAGAGGCGAGGGCAAAAAGGCGAACTATTTACCCTGGGAAGCAATTGAAACTGAAAATTCAGTCAATGAGAATTATCCGGAATTAAGGCAAACATTATTGAGCGGGCTTTTGCAGCAAGCGCACGGATATTTGAAGAAAAATATTGAGATTATCAACTTATTTGAGATTGGCAAGGTTTTTGGCAAGGATAACCACGGTTTTCATGAATTTGAGAGCTTAGGATTCTTTATCTGCGACGACGGGAAAGCGTTAGCTTCATTTAAAGCGACTGTTGAGCGAATTGTAAGAATGACGGGTTATGCGGAGATTATTTATAGGCAAATGCAAACATCTCCGGAAGTAAGCAACCACTATAATTGCTGGAATATTGAAATTGACGGGAAAAATTGCGGAATCATTTATAAATTAAGGCCAGAAATAATCGCTGCAAAGAATGCTTATTTCGCGGAAATAAATATTGATGAGCTTTTAAGAATAAAGAACGCAACATCCAGCCCGGTAGTTGAGCTAACAAACAAACTTGTACCTTTGGATATTAACGTAGAATTGGGGATTAATGATAATCCGGATGAATATATCCTGTCGATGAGGAATAAAATTGGGAATGATAGAATTTGGAGCATCCAAATCAAGGATTCTTTTAAAACCGCAGATAAGATCAAATATACGATCAGGATTTCATATGTCGGATTGACGGATCCGGAGGCAAAAAAAATTCACTTGGAATTGATGAAGCACTCCTAATATAAAAGGAGAGCCATGAAATCGCTTTCATAACTCATAACTTTTTTAATCTGAAGGGGATTGGTATTTAATAATAACCTTTTTCTCCTTCATTCAGTCTGGGATAAAGACGCGCGATCCAACCATTGACAGTAGCTTTTGGGAGCGATCCTTCCAGCGACCGGAATATAATTGTTATAACGACATTCTTCTGGTTAGGCTGAATGCCGAGATTGGACCTCGCCTTATCCGACAGCTTATCGTACGGAACTTCAGCGTACTGTATTTCCTCTATATGTACTGATTCCGAGTTCAATTCGGCACGGATTTTTTCGCAAACATCTTCCTCGGTTTCGGTTGCGGCTACAGAATAGGACAGTACCCTTTTCGTTGGCGGCTGATTCGAAACCGGAATGAATGGTTCCAGATCTCCCATCTGGTGCCTGATGCGAGAATCGGTTGATCGCAAAATTCTAATATCATCTATTCCTTTCGCAATCATGACTATGCGATCAAGCCCCAATCCTAAGGCCAAGCCAGAATATTCTTTCGGGTTGAGGCCGGCATTACTAAGGACTGTCGGGTGGGCAAGCCCGCATTCCAGGAGTTCCATCCACTTGTCGCCAACTCGAATCTCAATTTCCAGGCCGCCAACCGTGTATGGGTGGACTACGTCATTTGCTCGATATTCATGCCCTGGTATGACCGCGTCGGTAATTGTCTCAACAAGATGGAGCAGATCATCTTTATCGAACGGTTTTACCTTTCTAATTCGCCACACATCCAATTGGTGCGGTTGTCCGCAATGCTTCTTGTCAATCACGTCGCGGCGAAAACACATGCCGGGGAAAATCGCCATAGCGTCCCTGGATGCGTTTTGCGAAAGTTTTTGCAACCATGCTGGTACTGCGGCAGTGGTATGTGTCCGCAGGACTGTAGCGGCGCTTACGTAACGCGTATAGCAGGATGACCTGCTAAGGTTGTCCAAGGGAAACAAAAGATCGTCGAAGTTTTCCCTTACCGTAACTTCGGGCGCGCTTCTTATTTCTTCAACAGCGATTCCAAATTCACGGGCCATTGCTTGGCTTATTGATTCCAAAGCAATGTTTATGGCGTGAATTCCATTCTTGCGGTCTGTCAGATCCGGAATGTTGAGCGAATTTCTCAGAAATTCCAGCGACATAATTTCATGCTCGATATTTATACCTCCTTTATACCAGATATGGTTTATGTTAAATAGCTGTAATTTGATCTCTTTTGAGATATTTATAGTAGATTTTTAAATTTACCTTGTCAATCATCATTTTCTCTGTAGAATCATTTATGAGGTCTATCTATGAAATTCCATAACTTTATTGTTCACAAGACAAAATCGGTCAATCTTACAAACATAACCTTCAGAAAAGTTTTGCAAAATGCTATCATTTGAACTATTGCTTTTATTTGGTGTGGCCTTTTTATTATCTTGCGGTATTGGATAATTATGTTTTTGTATAAATTTAAGAAAAACATTAAAATTGATTATAAAATAATATAAACATAAATTATGCGCGAAATTCCGGAAATTGAGAATAACAACGCCGAAAATAGTCAATTAAGTCCGGATGCCAAAAGCGGCAACGGGATATTGGATAAAGCATTAAAAACAGGCGATAGCGTAATTGCCAAGATCGGCAAAAAGGTTGCCGCGATTGCCAGCCGAGTTGACGGAT
>Ga0074195_1002324_pt1 | contig 21786 bp, 12 predicted proteins | sample EPASupsiteHSE623_FD_64525 | JGI IMG/M metagenome (GOLD analysis project Ga0074195, IMG submission 64525) | Bioremediated contaminated groundwater from EPA Superfund site, New Mexico - Sample HSE6-23 | ecosystem: Environmental > Aquatic > Deep subsurface > Groundwater > Contaminated ...
CAAAAAAATAACGATACAATGGATTTTAAATTCTGGTTTCTGCTAACCCCATCTATAGATGAATTACCGCAATTAAAAGCTTCTGTAGATTTAAAAACAGGTAAAATAACAGCTCAAACAGTTAACAGTTCAACCCAATTTAAATCTGAAGAAGTAAAAAAACAGCTGGAAAGTGAATTACTTATGTTAACACGTGCTTTTCGTGGTGCCAAAGTGTATTTAAAACAAATGTCAATAGCTATTCCAGACGGTGTTGAAGTAAATGGTAGAGATCTTCATATTGAAGATTGGGATAAAGTCAGGTATTAGTAAATAGTATCAAAAGTTTTATTCTTTATACCATCATTAATTCCAATACACCCGACCCTTTTTTGCTGGAACCTATCGATTACTTTTATGGAACAGTATAAACCGCTATTTTTTAATATGACTGTATTTATTAATTTCCTTAATGAAAAATATGCCTAAAATTAGTGCATAAACAAGCCTGGCAATGACTACATTAATTGCCGCCCAGATATATCCTAGTGTCGGTATAGTTAATATATTTAATATAATTATCATAAATAGCTGCAAATATTTTGATAAAGTATTGAATTTGGGTTTTCCAAAAGCAAAAAATGCTTGATCGAGCGGTAATAATATGAAAGATAACAAAAAACCAATCAAAAGTATTTGTAGTACTAATCCAGCCTCATTATATTGTTTTCCATATATTAGTCCGGGTATAAACCAGGTAAGGGGTATAAATAAAAGTATTATTAACGCTAGAATAAATATGGTCTTAAATGATTTTTTTGTAAAAAATATTATATTTCCCTTGTTTAATCCTGATAATTTAGGTAGCATTACTTTTTCTACTGCCATTGGTAGTAAACTTACAACACATGCTAACTGAAATGCGGCATTATAAATTCCTATTTTATCAAAACCTACCCAAATAGACAGCATTATAATATCTATTCTTATAAGTAATGTATTGGCTATAGATAAAAAAAACATCCATTTTTCATAATTAAAAATATCTTTTAAAATATTTTTAGGTAAAAAGTTTGACATTAAAGATTTTACAAAAGTTACATAATTAAAAGTGAAAGCTAAACAAATAATTAGAGGTATGAAATAAATGTAAAGTATTAAGTTTAAAGAAAATTTACCTAAAAAGTATAAAATTACAACGTAAATTAAAGCAAGGGTATATCTGCTTATGTTAACAAATGCCCTGAATTTAAATCTTTCAACAGACTGAAAATAAGCGTCATTTACTAAAAGAAAATATTCACCAATGGCGCCGAAAATTAAAAACGGTATAAATTCAATAATTTCAGGTTTGCCGATTTTTGTAAATATGCTGGCTGCAAACAAATATATAATTGCTGCTATAAATACAGCAAACATTGCTTTTACTAAAAAATACAAACCAAAAACAGATTTGTTATATTTTTTTTCCTTGGCGGCAAATCTTATAGAGGTATTGTCCATTCCAAAATCAAATATGGTAGCACTAGCTATAACAAAAACAGATATAAATGAGTATTTACCATAAATATCAGGTGTTAATAATCTTGTTAACAGCAATATAATTACAAAATTTATACCTTTTGAAACGATATTTTCTATTAATATTACATTTATATTTTGTAAAAACTTGTTTTTAAGCAAACTTTTTAGGTTTAACACCAAATTTTGCATAGAAAATACCTAATATTAAAAATAAAAACATATTTAAATAGGGATCATGATAAACGTGGTCATTAATACCACTAGCAATTACACTGAGTAGCAATAGTTGTAAGCTAAGAGCAAAAACTTTATTAAATTTACTGCCTATTTTAGCTTGTTTTACACTATCAATAATTACTTTTATCCAAAAGGAAAGATATATTATAACTCCGACAATACCTATTTCTTCAACGTATGTTAATAGTAAATTATGCGGATTAAAGTCTCCAAGCATCCTTAAATATGGTGGTGCATATGGGAAAAAGGTCAATTCTCTAGATTCAAAACCTGCTCCCCAGATTAATTCATCAACATGATCCATTAAATACATAATATGCTTGCCCCAAAGTGCATCTCTGGGATTTAATGACGATAAATATTCTTCATTACCTAAAAAATATAGACCTAATGGTACAATAATAAGTAGCATAATGCTTAATCTAGCAATAAATTTCTTTTTATCTGGTTCTATAATATAAAAATAATAAATCAAACCTAACAAAAGGGTCATTAACGCTCCTCTTGAATAAGAAAAGATTATACCCATAAATAAAATAACAAAAAATAGATTAAATACCCACTTTTTCTTAATAAAATTCTTGTAAAACGGCAATAAAAACAAAAATATGCTAGTAACAAAATAGCCATATGCTGCAAAGTGCCAGAAAGTTCCTCTGCCTGAGCAAACGGTCATTGAGCCTAGGCCCAGATATCCAAAATATCCTCGGTCATTACAATAATCCTGCACCCCAAAACCATTTGTTAAGGATTGAACTACCCCCAGTATTGACTGAAGAATGGTTGTTAAAATAAGTATTTTTATTATTGTTGTTATTTTAATCTTGTGAGTACGAACAAAATAAACAGTTATATAAAAAATTACTATGGCTTCAAAAAACCTTATGGCATGCAGTGATCCCCTAAGTATTTCTATAGAACCAAAACCCTTAATGATGAATAAGATTATTACTACTACAAGCCATAAATCAAGTTTTGTTGCTATATTTGTTACTCTGTATTTACAGATTAGTAAATTTAAAATTATACAAATAAAGCATATAAATATAAATACATCCTGAAAGTGTATGTAATTGTAGTTAGGCATAATAAATGGGACACAAAAAACAAATAAATAAAATGCATATTCAGGTCTTAAAACAAATAATACTATCCAACTCAATGTTACTAGCGACAAAATCAAATATTGAATCGGGACAAAGATTATTAAAGAGGTGTACATAAAAACAATTAGCAATAAAATATTGCTAATGTTTTCTGTAGGTAAGATTTTAGATAATTTTTCTTTTATATTATTCATGTTAATAGTATTTACTTTAAAAATTCCATATAATGGCTTACATCAACATTTTTATCCCTGACAATACAACCCATGAAATTTATGTCAGAAGCTTTTAAATCATCGACTATTTTGGTTAAATTAGAATAAGTAACTTTCATAGTTGTTATTAATATAAAGGCATCTGATCTTTTAGCTATCATTAAAGTTTCAGGAGCAACAATAATGGTTGGTGTATCTATTAAAACCCAATCAAATTTTTCTTTTAATTTATCTATAATGATATTAAAAGCTATACCGGCAAAGTATTCATAAGAATCTTTCACCATTTTTTTATTTGCAAACAATGCTATTTCATTTTCATCGAAGGTTAAATTATTCAAAATATCTGATGATTGAATGTTTTCATTTTTCCTTAGCTTTTTTTCTAAACTTAAAATCAAGTCTGATAGTTCACTTTTTGCTTGTTTTTCTGTGTTGGCATCTTTATAAAGTGTTGGAAATCTAAAATCAGAATCTATTATAACAATTGAATGTCCTAATTTTTTAAGTTTTAATGCTATTGTGTAGATTGTTTTTGAATTAAATTTCTTAATATTATTAGAACTAAAGGATAAAACCTTGGCATTAGCTTTATAGCTTCTTATTAATATATTGGATATAATATTTTCGCATGCGATTTCATTAACTTCCAACTGGTCTTCAAGATTAACTGTAGTTTCAAACCAGGGTATAACTCCTATTACTGGTTTGCCGGTTGTTTCTTTTATTTCTTCTACTCCTTCGCATATATCTTCTATAGTTGTTTTAAGTACAGAAACAATTATGCTGAGTATAATAGCTAAAGCTAGTCCCATTAATATGACGTGTAATACTGTAGGAAATGATGCTTTTTCTGGAAAATTAGGATTATCAACTACTACAATATTACTAGCTATTTCTGCTTCCTGTATGGTAGCTTCTATTTGTTTTTTTCTTAGCTCATCGTAAGCTGTACTTAAGTTTATTTCTTCCTGTTTAAGGTTATCTAAAGTATATTGTTTAAGTGGCATTCTTGACTGGTTCGAGTTTATATTTGAGATACTTTTTTCTAATGACTTTTTTTCAGCTTCTAGGCTAAGCAAATTAGACTGTGTCGAAATAGCATCTGAAACAAGCTTGGTCCTTACAGGATCAAATATACTTATTTTTTGATTTTTTGTAGATTTGCCCAGGGTTAATTCAATTTGTTTTTGAATCTGAGATTTTATAGTGTTCATTTTATTTTTAAGGGCAATCATTTTAGGGTTTGTAGGAGCATTTTTAATTGATTCAAAAGCATATTTTTGTGTAACATCATCTAATTGAGCTCTTAAGTCTGTTAAATTTCTATTATCTAAACCTAAAGCTACTGCGTTCATACCTTCTTTAACGCTCATGCCCAGTTGCTTTTTTGTTTCTCTTAATGAAGCGTTCGTACTGTTTATTGATGCACTTACTTGCTCGAGTCTTGAAACAAAATCAATCTTCTGAGTTACCAGGTTTTTTGATTCTTCATCTATGCTAATGGAAAGAGACCCTGCTTTAAAGTCTTTTAATTTATTTCTCACTTCTAATAATTTGTATTCAAGGCCTTTTATTTTTTGATCAATATATTTTCTTTTATTTGTTTTTATTTCACGATTTATTGCAAGATTTATTTCTTGATATTCATCTAAAATAACTTTTAAAAATTCCTGAGCCTTTTTAGGGTTATCCCAACATAAACTAACAAGCATAATGTTGGTTGATAATTTATTTTTTGCACTAATAATTTTTTTTGCTTGATTAATAAAACTATCTTTATTTTTGTATTCTTTTATTTCGTTGGGGTATTTTTTCTTGATGTAGTCATATAAGAAGCTCATTAATTGGTAAGATTTCAGTATTTCGATCTGCGTTAAAATGGAGCTGTTGATATCAGACATTGTAGTATCTTTGTCTAATTGTGTTATAAAAGATGTTGTGTATGTACCTTTAATCAAAACCTTGGCGTCTGATTCATAGATAGGCTTAAAAAAAGTAAAAATATAAATAATTACCCAAAGCATAACTATTCCTGTAACTGTAAAAATAAGTTTTTTCTCTCTTAAATAGTTTCTAATGTATCTGCTTTTGTATATATTAGTCACATTCATGATTTATGTCCTTAAAAATTCGGAATGAAGTTAAAACGATGAGGATCAAACATTAAACTCCAGGCATTATAAGTATTTGCAAAGGTATTGATTGGTGTAATGACCCTGGTCATATAGTCAAACAGTTTTCCTCCCAGTGGCCTTGGCTTTTCTGGTACATATATTATATCTTTGGGCATCAAGGTAATGTCTTCAACCATTGGGTTTACTACTCTTGTAACCAACCTGTTATTGTTATCAATCCTGCTTAGGAAAACCTTTTTAGGCGCATATGCTGAGTCTTTTAGGTATCCGCCCGCTGCTACAATTGCAGAATTAAGATTTAAACTTTGTGAGGTTTCTAGCGTAACTAACCCCGGATTATTGACATAGCCAAAAACTTTAACAGGTACTGTTGGTGGTGAAAAACTAGCACTAGCATACTTTTTGTATGTTTCAGGGTTAACAGCCATTGGTGTAGGTAATCTTGGAACCATAACGCTGTCACCTGGTGCTAAATATATATCTTGGTTGGCATTACCTGTTTCTAATAATTCAAGTAAATTAATTTCAAAATTCGATCCATCTATGCTGTTGACGACCTTGATATGTTCTAGGTCCGCATCATATGAAATACCGCCTGCTGCCACAAGGATGTTAGATAATAATGGGGTCTTTCTTTCAATAATAACCTCTGTTGTCATATTATAATTTGTTTGAAACTGATTTACATCAGTATTTAATTCATAGCTACCAGGTTTTAAAACAGCACCTGAAACATAAACTACAAATGGTTTTATCTTATCCAGCTTAACTGTTATCTGTGGATCATTTAAATAAAATTTATATTTTTTTACCAGAAGGTTGTGAAGATCTTCTATTGTCATACCTGCTACGGATAGGGCTCCTAACGGTGTAATAGTAATTTTTCCGTCTGGTTGAACCATAACTTTTTCTAAATTAAATTCAGGTGAATCATAAACGTAGATACTTATTGTGTCATTAGGGCCCAAAATATATTTTCTGCTTGCGTAACTTCTTATTTCAACTGTTCCGGAGAGACTTAATTTATCAGGTTTATCTTGTAATTTAGAAAGTTGTGCCATTGCTAACATTGTGTTAAAAAATAATAAAACTATTGTTAAAGAAATTATAAACTTGCTCTTCATCCACCTAACCATTTGTAATATACAAAAACACTACCTATTTAATCTTATTATAAAATACAAAAAATGGGTATTACATTAAGCTGAATAAATTATAATCGCTTTAAAAAATTTAGGCCAAAAAACTATCACATGCTTAACGTAGTCTAATATCGCCTTTGCGGAGGTTATAAGGGGTAGTTCTTTAGTGTGGCAGTCGAATAGTGATTCCACCATACTTTATTTATATTATAAATATAATTAAATATTTTTATCTTACGGACATAAAATGTACCTGCTTTTAACTTGTAACCTGGTATTTTCGTCTGACTGAGTTATTCCACAATTCAAAAATAATTAACTTTTCTTAAAACAGATGAACATTTTAAAATCTAGACCCGTCAAATAAATTATAGTAAACGTCATTAATTAGATATCAGGAATCATAATATGTCCAATTAATTGAAACGTTTAGTATAAAGTCACTTGGGAGAAAAAATATGAATTACAGTTGCAAAGATTTTTTACCGCTTATAAATAACTTTATAGATAACAATATTTTGGTAGAAGAGTTAAAAAATCTTGAAGATCACTTAAAAAACTGTCCTGAATGCTCAAAGGATTTAGAAGATCTACAAAATACAAAAAATATAGTTAATTCATTAAAAAATATAACTCCACCAGAAGTCGATGACAGCTTTTGCCTTGACATAATAAACAAAATAAAAGATGAACAGACAAAAGAACTTTTTTCAAAAAAAGCAATATTAAAATATGCGGCAACTGCAAGTATAATTGTTCTGGCAGCATTAATAGCAATAAATATAAACGTAAACCATAAAACCCTTATATCTTTTAACACGCCAAAAACAAATGTTTATAATGAATACTCCAAAGATATAAACACCATGTTTGTAGAACAAGATAATTCTCATCTGGCAGAAGCTGGATTACCTACCGATGAAAACGGATTGTTAGACCTCAACGGGATGTAATTAATGAATAATAATTCAGATTTAGAACTGATTAATATCTGTAAAAAAAATAACGATTTAAAAGCTTTTGAAGTCTTGATTAAAAGACATCAAAATAAAGTTAGATCTATAATATACAGGTTTTTAAATAATCCTGAAGATTTAAACGACGCCAGTCAGGAAGTTTTTATTAAGGCGTTTAAACATTTGCATACATTTAAAGGTAATTCCAGTTTTTCAACCTGGCTTTATCAAATAACTGTTAATACCTGTAAAGATAAACTTAGAACTAAAAAACTATTGGAGAAAAGGGTTATTAATATAACTCAGGATGATATCTCCAATATACCCGACAGAAAAGAAATTGATAACGAACTGGATATTAAAAAAAATACTGAACTTGTTTTAAATTTAATTAAAAGTCTACCACTGGAGCAACAAATGGCCATAGTATTACACGATATTGAAGATTTTAGCTATGAAGAAATATCCAATATACTTAATTGTCCGATGGGGACAGTTAAATCTAGGCTTTTTAACGCAAGAAAAATTTTAAAAGAAAAAATGCAACCATATTTAGTATGTACTTGTACACCATAGGAGAAAACTTAATGAAAAAGAAATTATTAACTGCTATTACAGCATTAGTTTTATGCTCATTTGTTACATCGCAAGCAATATTTGCACAAGAATCAAATGTAGACCAAATGCAAGGTCCTGAATTAGGTCAAGGATTCCAACACCAAGGACACGATAAAATGAGGCACCAAGGAAATAAAATGGATTTCTTGTCCAAACTTAATTTGACGCAGGATCAAAAAAATAAACTTGATAAACAAAAAGAAGCTTCTAAAGCTAAATTGAAAGATGTTAGAAAGCAATTGATAACTGAACATGAAAAACTTATGAGCCTTATGTTTGATCCAAAATCAACAAAAGAACAGCTATATCAACAACAAGAAAAAGTTTCAGCAATAAAAAATCAAATGGAAAAAGCAAGGATAGATGATATAGTTGCAATGAAAGAAATACTTACCCCTGAACAAAAAGAACAGCTCCAGCAACAAACCGCTGAAAAAATGAAACAATTTAAAGAACGTATGTCTAAAAAAGGGCCTTGTAAAAACCCTAGAAGTACACCTTGTAGAATGAAAAAGAAAGAAAATAAATAACAACCTAATAAACAATTTTCGTCAAACAGAGGGTTACAACCCTCTGTTTGATTATGTATTACATTTATTTTTTCATTGTTTGATCAGACTTATACCATTTTGCAAGACTGCCGTATAACTAAAATTTATTTCGATTTTCAAAAGCCCACCCTCCCACCCTTAAGGTGAGGCGTGGGGTTTCACTCACAAGCTACGCTTGCTCTATCAACCCATATTTTATTTTTGTAGTTTTTGAAAATCGAATTCAATAAAACCTTTCTATTAAGTTATGCATTGATCTATTTGCAGTCAAAACCTCACCTGTCATTCCGAGCGAACGCAGTGAGCGTGGGAATCGCAACTAGTTAAAAAGTTATATATTGATTGCATTTTGGTATTATATTTAAGTTGTATTCAATAGAATATAAATCAAAATGTACGTTATTGGTCATGCGAGTAAAACGAAGTAATCGCAACCCGCTGTTGATAATGAGATTGCCACGTCGCCTTACGGCTCCTCGCAATGACTGTTTAGTTCTTAGGTAATAGTGTTTTGATTGCAAAACGGCATTATACTTAAGTCCTTGAATAATAATCAAGATAATTAATTAGGTGATAATTATCAGGAAATATATTCTTTTAAGTGTTTTGTCTTATTTGAGGTACGAAGTTTCTTTATAGCCATACCCTGAATTTGACGTACACGTTCCTTGGAAAATCCGAATAGTTGACCAAGTTCTTCTAAAGTTTTTGACCTGCCGGTTTTTAATCCAAAACGTTCTTTTATGATATTTCTTTCTCTTTCAGAAAGTATTTTTAATGCCTCCTGAACGTCTTCAAACAGTAATTTATGCTCAATATCATTTTGTGGAGAACTTTTAGGGCCTGCAGGTATATGGTCTTCCAGAATAAGGTCCTCTCCTATTGGAGTGTCAAGGCTAATAGGATTAGAGGTTACAGCTTTTTCAAGGTTTGAAGCTTTTTTAGGTGATAACTTCAAGTGTTTGTAAATTTCTTCAGAAGTTGGTTCTTTACCTAGCTTTAAAGTTAGCTCATATTTGATTTTTTTCATGCTGCGTAGCTTATCATTAATATGAACAGGTAAACGAATAGTTTTGGAAGTATTTGCTATAGATCTGATTATAGATTGTCTTATCCACCATGTAGCATAAGTACTGAATTTAAATCCCTTGGCATAGTCATATTTTTCGGCGGCTTTAATTAATCCTAAACTGCCTTCTTGTATAAGATCCATAAAAGCAACACCTTGGCCTACATATTTTTTAGTTATACTAATTACAAGCCTTAAATTAGCCTGAATTAAGACATTTTTTGCCTTAATACCATCTACGCCACCCATTTTAATTAATCTACCCAGATTAAGTTCTTCTGTAGCAGAAAGCATTTTCTTTCTGGCTATGTCTTTTAAATACATTTGAAAAAGTTCATTTGTATTAATGTCTGTTGTGTAGTAATTTTCGCAACTATCTTCATTGTCAGTTGTTGTATAATCAATATTTTCATCATGAGTTATTAATTTATCAGGTAATTTTTCCTGTTTTAAGTCCACTGCTTTCATTTTAAAATTCCTCTTCTTTTATAAGCTTTTATATAAATGATGCTTTTGAGGTATAAAAGGATTCATAAAAACAAATTTTTAAAAATTTTACATAAGGGGTTTATTCTTTGGGTGTATAGTGTTTTTCTGGTTTAAAAGGTGAGCCGAAGTTTTGAAAATCGAAACATTTTTAAGTTATGCAGTGGTCTTAATAATGTGATTGCTATAATTGTTAGAACTGTGTAAAAGGTAATAAAAATCTTTAAAAAGCTAATGGATAAAGGAAGTTAAAGATATTTTAAAATCAGGAAGAATTTTAAATATTTTTCAAGAATATAATATTTTAGTCGATAAATTTATAGGTTACGTAACTTTGGAAGAAGATTATAAATGAAAAGAAATAAAGATTTTGGACAAGAATCTGTAGAATTTGTTATATTAACCGGTTTGGTTTTTCTTGTTTCTATAGGAATAATTCTTATTTTTGGAAACAAATTATCGGATTTTTTTAAAAATAGTGCAGCTATGAAACAATCTACAAATACAAGTTCTGCTATAATATCTTCGAATACCAGTCCAAGATATACATCAACCCCTAATGCCCCTGTTGCTATAGCAGGTTATCAGGTTACTATTAATGATGACGGCTCAGCTTCTTTTGTTGTAAATGGTCAAAAAGTAACTATTTCGGCAGAAGCAGCTAATTTACAAAATGCTGTTACTCAAACAACAGGTTCATCAGGTCTTGAATATTTAGTTAAAGAAATTGCCGATATGATTAACAAGCATGCTTCGGAATATCCGAGCCAAAGTGTTCCGTTAGAGCTTGTATTTGGACCATCAACCAAAGTAAATACGCTTTTAGGCGGAAAGATTAATTCATATGCAGGTACCGGGACTGCGAGTGCTACACAAATAAAAGTAGGTAATGATTTTGTAATAATACAAAAGGATCAATCGTCGGATTGTAACGTTCTTGGTATATGCGACTTAGATTTAGAAAATGTTTACAGGATAGAAGGTACTATAAATTCTGATAATTCCTTTAGTGCAACAACAACAACTTATAATGATACAGGTATAAAAGGTGATTTTACAGGTAATCTTGATACAAATGGAGTATTTACAGGTTCACTTGGTCAAACTGTTCCTACAATTTTATTACCATTGAATTTTACATATGATTTTTCTGTAGATTTCTCTAATCCCAAAAATTCTTTTTCATTATAATTTTGTTTTTGATTTAATTGCTTAGATTTAGAAGGACTTATGTAGTAATATCTTCTTTTCGAGGAGCCGCAAGTGACAAATCAATCTTGACCAAGATGAATTGTTATTGCTAAGAGTCTTTAGATGACATAGAAAACCCATGGGCGGAGTGCATTTGTAAGAAGTTGCCGCAAGGCATCTTTGTGAGGAACGTAGTGACGAAGCAATCTCCTGTTCGGAGTGTCAAAAAACTTTAACAAGCTATAGTAAACGCATTAAGGGTTGGCGTTATCAATGAGCAATTGCAACGCACATATTTTTTTCAAAATCCAATTAATGCATAAAAGCTGTCTTTCCGCACTTGATGCGGGATCTAACCCACTTAACCGTAATAAAAGACTCTTTGTTATTATTGTTGGATAGATCCCTGATCTACTAAAGTCTAATCAAAGTGTCGTTAAGACTTTCTATAGCCCGGGATGACATCCTAGCAGGGTTATTTAATCAATGGCAAGTTTAAATATTTTTGAAAATCAAAACACAAAATTGTAAAAAAATTATTCGTCAACAGTTCCTTGTTGATTGGGCAGTTACTCCATCAACAAGCTTAAGCCAGGGTCTTATTTAATTTAGTGTTTAAAGTGTCTTACGCCGGTAAAAAACATAGAAATATCCAACTTATCTGCTGCGGCAATGACCTCTTTGTCTTTAATGCTGCCACCTGGTTGAATTATTGCACTTATGCGGTTTTGCGCAGCGGCTTGAATGTTATCAATACTTGGAAAGAAAGCATCACTTGCTACTACTGCACCTTTTGCTTCATCACAGGCTTGTCTTAAAGCAATTTCCATTGCGGCTATTCTACTGGTTTGTCCACAGCCAATACCTAAAGTTTGGCCATTTTTAGCTACTACTATAGCATTTGAAGTTACATGTTTTACTACTTTCCAGGCAAATAGCATATCGTTTAATTCTTCTTTTGTAGGTTTTTTCTTAGAGACTAAGTTAAGATCATCTTTGGATATCATTTTAGTATCTCTATTTTGTACTAACACGCCTCCAATAACTTGCCTAAAATAATAGTCTCCCATTAGGTTTTTATTTGTCGGTATTATAATTAAACGAAGATCTTTTTTATTTCCTAATATTGATTTAGCTTCTTCAGTAAAATTGTTAGCCACAATAATTTCAAGAAAAATGCTAGAAGTTAGTTGTGCTATTTCGGCGTCAACGGTGCCATTTATTCCAACAATACCTCCAAAAGCACTTATTGGGTCTGCGCTAAAGGCTTTTTTGTATGCATCAAGAGAAGAAGCTCCTATTGCTACTCCACAAGGATTGTTATGTTTGACTACTACGGCGGCTGGTTCATTTTCAAACTCATTCAAAATCCTTATCGCTGATGTTATATCCATAATATTGTTATATGAAAGTTGTTTGCCTTGAAGTATTTCAAAGGGCAATTTGTTTTCAAAGTTTTTTGATTCAACATAAAATGCGGCACTTTGATGTGGGTTTTCTCCGTATCTTAAATCATGCACTTTATTTAATTCTATATTTATTTTATCTGGTGCTTCTTTGATTTCTAAAATATCTGATAATCTTTTATATATTGTAGCATCATAACTGGAAGTATAATTAAATGCCTTTACAGCAAGTTGTTTTCTTAATTCTAAAGTTGTACTACCCTTATTAGATTCGATAGACTCTAACACTTTATTGTAATCTTTAGGAGAAGAAACAACTGTAACAAATTTATAGTTCTTAGCTGCACTTCTTAGTAGAGTTGATCCACCTATATCTATGTTTTCAATAATTTTTTCAATAGTTGCATCTTTTTGTAAAGCTATTTGTTCAAACGGGTAAAGGTTTACGACTACTAAATCGATATTGTTAATATTAAGTTTTTTTAAGGTATTTATATGCTCAACGTCATCCATGTTTGCTAATATAGCACCATGTATTTTAGGGTGTAGTGTTTTAACTCTACCATTTAGGATTTCTGGAAATTCTGTTATATCAGTGATCTTTTTTGTTTTTATGCCGGCATCTTTTAAATAGTTCCTGGTTCCTCCTGTAGAAATTATTTCGTAATTAAAATCTTTAGATAATTTATTTATGAAATCAATTAGCCCATCTTTATTAGATACGCTTACTAATGCTCTTTTTTTACTCATATTTATTTTGTTCCTGTTTTATTACTAGTCAAATTTTTGTTTAGTATATAGCAAATATAAATTGTTTTAAATCCATGTATTAATAGACTGTTGATGAATAAATTTTGTAATTTATAGTTTCGATTTTCAAAAATTTCATATAAAAGGTTTGTTGATGAATAAAAATTTTTTTCGATTTTTCAAAATCCAATTAATACATAAAAACTGTCTTCCTACACTTGATACGGGATCTAAACCACTTAATTGTAACGAAAGACTCTTTGTTATTATTGTTGGGTAGGTCCCGGATCTACTAAAGTCTAATCAAAGTGTCGTTAAGACTTTATGTGATCCGGTATGACATCCTAGCAGGGTTATTTAATCAATAGCAGGTTTAAATATTTTTGAAAATCAAAACACAAAATTGTAAAAAAACTATTCGTCAACAGTTCCATAAAAGATCAAAGTGTAATTTTGCACTATTGCAAGAGTTTAAAAATACTCAAAACTTTTATACTTTTTTATGGTTGAGTAATTGGTCTTTTTAATATATTTTAGATTTTAAAAAGCTATTGAGTGATTCAATAAATATAAGTTTTAAACTATAATAATTTATAGAAACTTGAATGGTTATAGTTAAGTGGCAAAGGTAAGATTCTTGTGATACCTGTATTAATAAAGGATCTGGAAAATCAAAAATATCTGCCTTACAACATTTATAATAAAAATGGTCGCTTAATCTTTCGTATTGGAGAGATAATAACTCCTGGAAAACTTTTGCAATTAAGATTTATCGAGATTTACAGGGAGTCTGATTCTGATAAAGCAAAGTCGGATAAAGAAAATAAGGTAAAAAATCAAAATAATCCCGCAATTAAAGATAAATTATCTGGTCCGTCTTTAACGATAGTAAAACCTATAAAACCTGTCATAATGCATCATGACAGAATTGGTGAGGTTAATTTTGATTCTGTAATATCTCAGGATTCTCAAATAGCTATTAAAACATCAATTCACGATCTTATAGATAGTATGACTGTGGGAGAGATACCGGATTCGGCTGTTTATACATCAGCAAGAGATAAAATTGTTACTGAAGTCCTTGCTACTGTTAGTGAAGTTGAGCATTTAAATCAGCTTAGGATATTTGATGACTACGATTATTCCCATGGAATAAATGTATCTATTTTAAGTGTTATGTTAGGGTATAAAATGGGCCTCAATAGTTATTTACTAAGGCCGCTTGCGTTGGGTTCTCTTTTGCATGATATAGGAAAAGTTAGGATACCCAAGAATATTATAAACAAAAAAGGTGCATTAACGCCTAAAGAATATGAAATAGTTAAGCTGCATGCGCCATTGGGTTATAAAATAATTAAGGATGAACTTAATTTGCCTGAAGAAATAGCAAAATTGGCTTTTGAACATCAGGAAAAATTTGACGGGACTGGTTATCCAAGAGGAATATCAGGGGAAGCTATAGATACATTGAGTCAAATTGTCAGTGTGTGTGATGTTTATGATGCGTTAGTATCTACAAAGGTTTATGCTAACCCAAAACCATCACAAGATGCTTTGAAAATTATGCTTAATTATGGAAGTAAATGGTTTAATCCTTCTATTTTATATAAGTTTATACATATGAGCAGTTTTAATGAGTAAAATGTTTAATAAGTAATGATGTTGAGGTCCCTTGATTAGAGTAAACATAAAAGAGTTAGAAGGTGTACAGATATTACAATATGACCTTTTCACAGAAAGTGGTAAACTCGTTTGCCGTAAGGATACCTCTTTAACTCCAGGACGCATTTTACAACTAAGCTATGTTAAATTGTATAGAAAAGGAGATGAAGATATACAGGAAGTTAAGCTTGAAGAGCCACCAATTATAGAAAAAATCATAGAAAAACCTGTAAATATTCCTTTGCAACTGGATGATGAAGTACCTGAGGAACCACCGGATCTTGATTCTAAAATATCTCCTGAAGTAAGAAAAACTATTTTAAAATCAACAAGGGATTTCTTAAAATATATAGAACTTGGAATGACTCCAGATGTTGCTATTTGCGAGTTAATAAGTGAAAAATTGGTTGAAGAAGTAGCTAATAAAATTGATGAAATTAACTACTTAGGCCAATTAAGGGTTTTTGATGAATATACTTATTCACATAACGTTAACGTTTCGGCATTATGTGTGGCTTTAGGTATAAAAATAGGTTTAAGAAGCGGAGATATAATGGATTTGGCTCTTGCTTCGCTGCTGCATGATATAGGGAAAATGAGGATACCCAAAGAAATACTTAATAAACCCGGTCGATTAACAGATAAAGAATTTGAAGTAATGAAACTTCACGCCCCGTTAGGGTATAAAGTTATTAAAGATGAACTTAATCTGCCTTTTAAAATATCTCGTGTAGCATTGGAACACCAGGAACGTTTTGGCGGTGGAGGGTATCCAAAAGGTATAATAGGTGATGATATAGGTTTGTTTTCTCAAATATGCGCCATTGCAGATGTTTATGATGCATTAATTTCTAAAAGGGTGTATAAGCCACCTAGAACATCTCAGGAAGCTATAAAAATAATGCTATCAGAAGGGTCTAAATCATTTAATCCTGGGTTGCTTTATAAATTTACTCATATGGCAAATTATGCGGAACATGAGTAATTTTTAAGTATACTAAACGCAAAAATACCCTGCTCTTTCAATACCTGATGTGAATTTATTTAAAGCGTTTACTATAGTTTGACAGTTAATAGGTTCATTATTTTTTCTAGATTAGCCGCTATTTATCACTATAAAATACTTGAAAAACCAAATGAATGCTGTGTGATTCAATATTTTTGAAATTGTAACAAAATGTAACGATTTCTATTAACTTTATAAAAATATCATTGAAATTTACCGATACCGACTATGGATAATTGCAGCTAAAATTGGAGATTTTCCTTGAGTAATATATTTACCGGAAATGATAGCATCAGTGCCATGCTTGGTTCTTGGAAAATTTTTGGTATGTCTTCATCTTCAGCTGCGGGTAAAGTTGCAAAAATAGGGATATATGGTAATAATAAGCTATCAGATCTTGCTATAACTGATCCAACAAGTAGCAGTACTCTGGGTGGTCTGTATAGATCTTTGCCGGCAGAAAGAGTAGATGAGCTTTTGAATTATGGCTATGATGAAGAATCAGCTATTAGCCGTGCATTATATGAATATATGGGGAATAGAAAGCTTGCAACAGATCTGCCTGATAATCTTGATACTCGTATTAAAGTAGCTGGTGAACGTAAGCCAATTTATATATCAGATAGACCTTACCACACAGGTAATTTTGATTTAAGGAGTTATGTTAATCAAACTGGTATTATTGATACAGGTGATGGTAGCGATACTGTTCAAATGGGCGGTATTAATAATAATCTTACGGTAAATCTTGGCAGTGGTGATGATACAGCTTCTATAGGTGATGCATTAATCAATACTTTTGCTGTAAATGCTGGCACTGGTGAAGATACAGTTAGTGTTACAGGTGGATTAACAGATTATAATTTTAGTGAAACCGGCTCTACCCTGACAATGATTAATACAGAGTCCGGCTCTCAGATATCTTTTGGGGAAGGCATTGAAACCATTAATATGAATGATGGTTCAACGGCAAGTTATGATGGAACTGTCGCACAAATAAGCGATGGCATAGGAAATAATACTTCATTTACTTTAGCTACAATTACATCCAATACTTTTTCACTTTCTATGGGGGATGGTACTGATACAGTAATCCTTGGTGGAACTTATAACAACATTACAAGTGATATGGGTACCGGTAATGATATAGTTACCGCATCAGGTAGCAATAATACGTTTGATTTATTAGGTAATGACGGTAATGATAGTCTTAATCTTTCTGGCACTGGTAACGTTGCTACGCTTGATGGCGGACTTGGAGATGATACAATTACTCTTACCGGTTCTAATAACTCTATGCATGCACATGGTGGAGAAGGTAATAATTCAATTAATGTTACTGGTTCCCGTAATACTGCACATATAGACAATGGTGTTGGTAATGATACAATCATACTTACCGGTTCTAATAACTCTATGCATGCAAATGCTGGTAATGGAAACAATACAATTAATCTTGCCGGTTCAAATAATACTTTTGATATCGTTGCAGGTATTGGTGACGATACAATTGTACTAACCAGTTCTTATAGCACAGCAGGTATAAACGCCGGAGATGGCAATAATTCAATTAATCTTTCCGGCTCTGCAAATACTATAGAGGCGTACACAGGTATTGGTAACGATACAATTAATCTGTCCGGTTCAGCTAACAGTATTTACGCAAACGCCGGAGATGGTGACAACTTAGTTAATATTTCCGGTTCGAACAATTCAATAGAACTATATAACAGAGATCAAGTTGGTAACGATACCGTTAATATTATTGGTAGTAGTCAAAGTGTATATGCTGATACCGGGTATGGTAACGATACAATTAATGTAAATACTACAGGTAGTACTATAGGCGTGTATGGGTTTGACAGCGATACAGTTAATTTGTCGGGTTCAGCCAATAGTTTTAGCGCAGACCTCGGAACTGGTGATAATTCACTTAATTTTAGTGGTACCGATAACACTTTAGGTATAAAGACTTATGAAGGTATTGATACAATAAACCTTGCTGGTAGTAATAATACTATAAATTTAACTACCGAAGAGGGCAACGATTTAATTAATCTTTCTGGTACTGGTAATATTGCTACGCTTGATGGCGGACTTGGCGATGATACTATTAGTATTACCGGTAGTAATCAAAGTGTATATGCTAATGCCTGGTATGGTAATGATACAGTTAATGTTGCTACGACAAGCAGTACTATATTTGTAGACGGGTATGGCAGTAATACAGTTAATTTATCAGGTTCTGATAATAGTTTTAGCGCAGACCTTGGAACTGGTGATAATTCACTTAATTTTAGTGGTACCGATAACACTTTAGGTATAAAGACTTATGAAGGTAGTGATACAATAAACCTTTCGGGTAGTAATAATACTATAAGTTTAAGCTCTGAAGAGGGCAATGATTTAATTAGTCTTTCTGGCACTGGTAATATTGCTACACTTGATGCCGGTCTTGGAGATGACACCATTGGTATTACCGGTAGCAATCAAAGTGTATATGCTAATGCCTGGTTTGGAAATGATACAGTTAATGTTGCTACTACAAGCAGTACTATATTTGTAGACGGGTATGATAGTACTACAGTTAATTTATCAGGTTCTGATAATAGTTTTAGCGCAGATCTCGGAACTGGTGATAATTCACTTAATTTTAGCGGTACCGATAACACTTTAGGTATAAAGACTTATGAAGGCAGTGATACAATAAACCTTGCTGGTAGTAATAATACTATAAATTTAAATTCCGGAGCTGGCAACGATTCAATTAATGTGAATGTTACAAGCACTACCCTTTGGACAAATGCTGAACATGGTAATAATACAATTAATTTGGCTGGTTCAAATAATACACTGTCTGTAAATACCTGGAGTGGTACTGATACAATCAACTTCACCGGTACTAATAATATTATTGATATTGGCAGTGGTGATGGTGATGATACAATTACCCTTTCTGGCTCCGGTAACTCTATAGCATTAGGTGCAGGTGAGGGTAATAATTCAGTAAGCTTAACAGGTACAGCTAATACAGCAAATATATATGCTGACGCTGGAGATGATACAGTTTTAATTTCCGGTTCTGGTAATACGGTATCTACAGATACAGGTGCTGGTGCCGAGACAATAAACTTTGGTGGTACTAACAATTATATACATGCACATTCTGAGGATGGTAATGATACGGTTTCAATTTCTGCTTCCAGTAGTACTATAGATATAAATATGGGAGAAGGCAACAATACTGTAAATTTAACAGGTACTAAGGACAGTGTAAAAATATATGGATTGAGTGGAGATGATACAATTATCCTTGGCGGTTCAGGCAATACGGTATCTACAGATACAGGTGCTGGCGCCGATACAATAAACTTTGGTGGTACTAACAATTATATACATGCACATTCTGAAGATGGTAATGATACGGTTTTAATTTCTGCTTCTAGTAGTACTATAGATATAAATATGGGGGAAGGCAACAATACAGTAAATTTAACAGGTACTAAGGACAGTGTAAAGATATATGGTTTGAGTGGGGATGATACAATTATCCTTTCCGGTTCAGGCAATACAGTATCTACAGATACAGGTGCTGGAGCTGATTCAGTTAATGTTGGTGGTTCTTACAATAGTGGCTATGTAATTACCGGTGACGGAAATGATACTCTTGTAATTGCTGCTTCAAGTAGTACAGTACGAGCAGAAACCGGAGAAGGTATTGATTCAGTTAATTTTGGCGGTACTAGTAACTCAGCAAGTATAGATACAGGCGCTGCTAATGACACAATAAATATTGCAGGTTCAAACAATTCTATATATGTAGAATCTGGAAATAATGATGATGTAATTAATGTTTCTGGTATTAATAATAGTATAGCAATAGGTGCTGGTTGGGATGTTGGTAACGACACGCTAAATATTGCTGGTTCTAGCAATATTGGTACTATGTCAACTGGTCAAGGTAATGATGTAGTTAATATAACTTCTACTGGTGGCACTTTTACTGTACAAACCTGGGAAGATAATGATATAGTCAATGTCAGTAGTTATAATAATTCGGTATATGTAAAGACTGGTGTTGAAAATGATACTGTTACTGTTGGAGGTTCTAACAATACAGTACGTGCAGAAGCTGGTGATGGTATTGATTTAGTTAATATTAGCGGTACTGCTAACTCAGTAAGTATAGATGCTGGTGCTGGCAATGATACAGTAAGCCTGGCAGGTTCAGGTAATATTGCAACTGTAGATACCGGACTTGGCGATGACATAATTAACGTAAATACTTCAAAAATAAATACTTTCTCAATTACGAATGCTGGTGGTAACGATACAGTTAATTTATCAGGCAGTATTAGCAATTACCTTTTCAGTAGTCCATTTTTAGATAACAATACATATATTACAGATAAAACAACTGGTGCTGTAATAATAGCAGATGCAAGTATAAATAATTATGTATTCTCTGACGGCAGCACCATGCAGACTAATGGTGCATCAGGATATCTTTCTGTAACTACAGCTAATGGTCAGTCGACAAAAGTAGATTTAACCGGTATGGAAGGTATTGTCGACGGTGAAATTTTTACCGGTGATATGAATGATACAGTTTTAATTTCCGGTTCTTATAACTCAATAAATGTTGACCTTGGCACAGGTAACGATTCAATAAGCGTATCAGGTAGTTTAAATACACTTTCAATTAATGTTGGTGATGGTAACGATACAGTTGGTCTTGCCGGCTCTGCGAATACTATTAATGTTCAACTTGGTGAAGGTGATGACTCGGCAAATTTAGCAGGTAGTAATAACACATATTCAATTAGTGATAGCGCTGGAAGTGATACAATTGTTTATGGTGGTTCAGGTAACTCAATTTACGTATATAGTGGAGATATTAGCGCTGTTGATTCAATCAGTCTTGGCGGTACCAACAACTCATTCTATGTAGACAGTGGCAAAGATACAGTTAATATTAGCGGTTCAAATAATACAGGCTATTTATGGGATGGTAATGGCGGTTATGATACAATCAGTGTCGGTGGTACCAATAACAGTGTTACGCTTGATATAGACATTGGTAATGATACCATAAACATAACTGGTTCGGCTAATTCAGTGTATATGTTTGATGGTGCTGGTAATAATACACTTAATATTGCTGGTACTAATAATAATCTAACTTTAAATGCCAGTGCTGCAACCCTTGCAGATACAATTAATATTACAGGTACCGGTAATACAGTTACATTACTTAATGGTAGCGGTGCTGATACAATTAACTTTGCGGGTACAAAGAATATTTTAACTGTTAATGCTGGTGCAGGTAATGATGCAATAAGCATAGCAGCAGGCAGCAATAATACAATTACAGTAACAGGTGGTGCTGGCACAGACACCTTAACCCTTGAAGGCGCATCGGGTGATTGGTCATATAACGCTGGTACTTCTACATATACAAATAATACAACCGGCACAATAGTTAAATTAGCTGATGCTATTGAATCAATTAATTTCTCAAGCGGCGGTGGCGGTTCGGTAATAATAGATGATGATTCTGCAAACGATCAATATACAGTAAATACTTATACAGATACAAATATAACCTATAATGACTATGCAGATACAGGCAGTGATTCGCTATTATTAGGCGGTACGGGCAATACATTTGATATTAACCTGGCTGATGGCAGTAATACTGTTAATATAAATGCTGCTCAGTCTAATACTTATACAATAACAGGCGGTAG
>Ga0074195_1002326_pt1 | contig 21770 bp, 23 predicted proteins | sample EPASupsiteHSE623_FD_64525 | JGI IMG/M metagenome (GOLD analysis project Ga0074195, IMG submission 64525) | Bioremediated contaminated groundwater from EPA Superfund site, New Mexico - Sample HSE6-23 | ecosystem: Environmental > Aquatic > Deep subsurface > Groundwater > Contaminated ...
CTCAATTTTTTATCCTCCAAAAGTTTGATCACAACTTCTGGGAGGTCTATACACTAGATTATTTTGTACACACCTCCCGGCTTGTTACAATCTCCGATGCATACTTATTAAACATAATAACAGCTCCTTTCTCTAATAACATGCAGTCGGCAATCGACAGACTGCATGTGTAATGATTATATTATAACACATTACACATGAGTTCCAGCAGGCTAGTAGTTGAATATACTATACTAAATGGTTGTTATGTAATCTTAGGATAAGGGGGAGAAAGTTTGGAAAATAAAGCGTTGGCACGAGAGGAACTGGTTAGGACTGTTCGCCGCGACCAGCATGTTGGTGGTGGATTTAAGAAAATAACCAAAGTAAACGGTTTCGATACCGAGAATCCAGATAATGCAAAGCAAAATAACTATGTTTGGTCGATGGCTGAGCTAGGGGATTATATATATGTAGGAACGGCAAGGAATATTGCTTACTCCATATTAAGCAATCAAATATTTGGAGATATCCCGATTCCGCCGATTCTTATTCCACAAGATGTGGACTATGCCGGGGAAATATGGCGGTGTAAGAAAAACAGCCGAAAGAAATGGGAAAGAGTCTATAAAGCCCCGGTAAATCCAATGAATATCGGCTTTCGTTTCATGATTAATTACAGAAATGCCTTGTACGCAGGAGCGTTAACACCGTTAAGCCCTAATCTACTTGTGCTAAAGTCGACGAATGGTACCGAGTGGAAAGCATTGTCGCCAGTTCAAGGGTATTCCACTCGCGCGATGGTGGAACATAACGGAAAGTTGTATATGGGAGCACTGCCATTATCAGGGGTTTCAGCTGCTCAGCTTTTTGTTAGCAGTGATCCTGAGACTGATGGTTGGACAAAAATTGAATTTGGGGAAACTGATAAAAAGCCAAGAGGGAATATTGATTTGTTACTAAGCTTTAACAATCACCTGTATGTAGCTACTGCTCTTCCAACAGGCTTCGAGTTGTGGCGGACTGCGGGTGCTGAACCCCAAAAAGATGACTGGATACAAGTAGTTGATCAAGGCGCGGGCGACGCTAGAAATGAGCACCCATGGTCAATCGGCGTATTTAAGGATTATATCTATATCGGCACAGCTATTGAAGTGGCAATAAAAAGCATAGATCCAAGCAATCCAATTGTTGCCCCCAAAGGTTTTGACGTAATTCGAGTAGACAAAAACGATTCCTGGGAGCTCGTTATCGGAGGAAAACCTGTAGTTGCTACACAACCCACAACCGGGGTTCGCGGGTTGCCGCTGAGTGGCTACCCTTCGGGATTTGGCGATATTACAAATGGTTACTGCTGGCAGCTTCAAGCCTTTGGGGATCATTTATATCTAGGAACATGGAGTTGGAATGATCTAATTCCGCCGTTTGTTCCTTATATTCCGGAAATACTGCTTTCTCGTTTGGCAAATAGCGAGGCCATTATCGCCGGTATAAATGAGTTTCTGTCATTCTTTTCTCCAATAATAGTAGAAAAAATGTATCAGATTGGGGAAAGATTTATAGGTTTTGATCTTTGGAAAACCGAAGATGGCATCCGGTGGGAACCTGTGTCTCTTAACGGATTTGATAATCCATTTAACTATGGTGTAAGAATACTGTTTGCATCTTCAGAGGGAAAGTTATATGTAGGTACAGCTAATCCCTTTGAAGGCTGCGAAGTATGGGTAAAATCGCACCAGTAGGCTAAGTCAAAGCCGAAATAACTCGCGCCGCAAGCGTGGGTTATTTCTTTTTTGCTGGAAATCTTTAATTGCATACAGACCTCGTCATAGCCGCACAATAAAATAGTAGCTTCCGAAAAATTTGCAAGGAGATGCGCTGATATGGAATTTATACCTACGTCTACCATTGTTATTGATAATGATACCAGAGTAACACTGTTAAGTGATGAGGAGATTTCGTTATCTTTACCTGACCATGCAGAAATTCAAGCACTTAAGGGTTCTATTATTCTAATTGCCGATAAAGAATATACGATAGTAGAGGCTACAACCGAACCGAAGTTTAATGACGATTGTGAAATGATTGGTACTTACGTTTTCCTTAGTGTTGAGAAGAAAAGTTTGAATTGATACACGCACAATTAGCTTAGTTTTACGTTGACAACACTTATAAAGAATAGTAAAATATTAACCATAGTTTATTCGACTGATTAGAAAACTAAAGGTCGGAAATCAAGTGATTATAACTTGATTTCTGACCTTTTTCTATCTGCCAGAATTTGTACCAAAATTCTGTTGAAATAAGAACGGCTAAGGCTTCTGCTGGCGTCCTAAGGGACTTGGCACAAGCCAAGTCTTTTCTTATCTCTCAACATTTGGGGTGAAGCAAGTCAGTGAAAAAAGTAAAATTAATTACGCAAAAGTTCAGAAGAAGTGAAACGCAGTGTTTGCAAGGTCGATAGTTTAAAAAAGTAGGAAAGGCAGGAAAGTTAGTATGGAACAACAATCTTTCAGTCAAACCAAACAACTTGTTTATGCCGCATTAGGCATTGCCCTCGTCTTTATTTGTACGGTATTTGTAAATGTTCGTCTTCCCATTGCCGCTAACGGCGGTCTAATTCATTTGGGAAATGTGCCGCTGTTTATTATCGCCATTCTTTACGGGCGCTACTTAGGCGCTTTGGCAGGCGGGATCGGTATGGCTCTTTTTGATGTAGTGGGCGGCTGGTTTTTGTGGGCTCCCTTTACGTTGGTTATTGTCGGTCTCATGGGGTATACTGTTGGTGCTATCTGCGAAAAACGCCGGACGCTGACGGCTTATGTCCTGGCCTTGTCGGTAGCCTGCCTGATTAAGGTAGTTGGTTATTATGGTGCCGAGGGGGTTATTTACGGCAATTGGCTGGCGCCAATGACGTCGGTGCCTGGTAATCTTGTGCAGATTGGCGTGGCATCGGTAATTGTATTGCCTATCGTGGCTAAATTGAGAAAGCATGTGGCGGTTGTTTCTTGGGCAGCAAGCCGCAAATAAAAAGGATACTGTCTTTTATTAAAGAACAAACTGACCCATGCCACAATGGCATGGGTCAGTTTGTTTATGCATGGTCTGAAATGGGTTTGAGTCCCAGGTTGCGAGCTGTATTAAGGTCTGCATCTGCTCCGCGCCCATCAGTGGTAAGATAGTTGCCAATGAGCATGCCGTTGATTCCGGAAAGGAAGCCAAGGGGTACAAGTTCTCCTAATGCTTTTTCACGGCCACCTGCATAGCGAAGGATTTTGGTAGGCAGAATGAATCTAAAAATCGCAAAGGTTTGCAGCACCTCCATTGGGTTAAGAGGAGGGCGGTCTTCAAGGGCAGTGCCTTTAACCGGATTTAGGACGTTAATAGGTATTGAGTCAACATCCAATTCATTAAGGGCAAAGGCAAGTTCAAGCCGCTGCTCCCAGGTTTCACCCAGGCCGATAATACCGCCAGAGCAGACTTCCAAGCCTTCTGCCTTAACATTCTTAATGGTTTCTACCCGTTCATCATAAGTATGGGTTGTACAAATTTGGTCAAAGAAACTCTTGCTTGTTTCAAGATTGTGATGGTAACGTGTAATTCCTGCTGCTTTTAGTGCCCTAACATGATCAGGAGTTAAAATACCCAATGAACAACAGCGTTCCAGCTCTGTTTCACGCCCAATACGCTGGATTGACTGGGTGATTTTTTCGAAGTCAGGGTCGTGCTTCATACCACAGCCGGCAGTTACGATGCAGAAGCGATAGGCGCCATGGGATTCAGCCGCTTTTGCTGCTTGCAGAATCTGATCTTCACTAAGTAAAGGATAGCTGTCGAATTTTACATCATGGTGAGCGGACTGTGCGCAGAACTTACAGTCTTCTGAGCAGCCTCCCGAACGAGCATTAACGATCTCGCAGGTATCTACCTGGTCGCCGGTAAAGGTTATGCGTATTTTATTGGCAATACCCAGTAGGATTGGGATATCAGCTTCATCAATTTGCGTAAGCTGCAATGCTTCTGCAAAGGTTAATTGTCCACCATTAAGGACCTTTTTACCTAACGTAAAAATTAAATTATAACTCATTATGTTTTCCTCCTAGTTATTTAGAGTAGGGACTAAACCGGCATCATGTACCATGGTAAAATCTTTAGCGATATCGCGGCCGCCAAACGTTAAATAATTGCCAACAATGAGGCCATTAGCCCCTGCCAGCATCACTGCTCCCTGCATATCTCGTAAATTGACTTCTCTACCGCCTGCAGGGCGGATTACTTTTCCAGGTAAAATAAATCGAAAGACGGCAAAGGTTTTAAGAATTTCAAGCGGAGACAGCGGGGCTTGGTTTTCTAATGAGGTGCCAGGTATGGGATTTAAAATATTAATGGGAATTGAGTCAACATCCAGCGAGCGCAGCGTAAGTGCCAGGCTAATCCTGTCATGCCAACTTTCGCCCAGTCCGATAATACCACCAGAGCAAAGCTCAAGACCGGCCTTTTTCGCTGCAAGCAACGTGTCAAAACGTTCCCGGTAGGGGTGGGTAGTGCATATTTGAGGATAGAAGGTTTGACTTGTTTCAAGGTTGTGGGCATAGCGCTTGATTCCTGATTGGGCTAAAAAAACTGCCTGCGAATAACTAATGGTACCTAGATTTGCGCAAATATTAATTTCAGATTGTGTTGCCACAAGGTTGATAAGTGTAACAATGTGTTCAAAATCTGGGTCGTTTTCCATTCCTTTGCCGCTTGTTACAAGGCTTGCACGTTCAGCGCCGGCCTTAGTAAGTAAGGTTATTGAATCCAAGGCTTCCTGGCTAGAAATTAAGGAAAAAGGCTGGGCGTTAGTCTGGTGATAGACGGATTGCGAACAAAATTTGCAGTCCTCAGTGCACAAGCCTGAGCGCGCATTGATAACTCCGCACATGTCAACTTTTTTACCGGCAAACTTGGCACGTATTTTATTGGCGTAAGCGCCAAGCAGTGGAATATCATCTTCACATGCATCTGATAGAGATATAGCCTCTTGTTCACTGAGGATGTGACCCTCCAGAACCAGTTCGCCAAGACGAATTATTTTACTAGAGTCCATTTGTAGTCTCCCTTATCTTGCATATCGTTAACTTGGTGAAAATAAAAGGTTTACCAACTAATTGTTATTTTATATTGTTTAGAACAAATTGTAAACCTTCATATAAAAATATAGTTAACCATTTGCGCGGAAGTTAGATGTGTGGTCATTTAGCAAAGCCGCAACATTGACCGCTGGTTCATTATTTTGTATGATACAGTCAGAATACAAAACAGAAAGAGGTTTTTATCATAAAGAGCATCATTTTTGACGTTGACGGTACTTTATGGGACACAACAGAAGTAGTGGCGCAAGCCTGGAATAGAGCAATTTCTGAAGTTGGCGGAACTGCGGCAGTGGTAAGCGCTGCTATATTAAAGAAAGAGTTTGGGAAAACCATGAAGGTTATAGCTGACAATTTATTTGCTGACGCCGATGAGCAGACTAAAGAGCGGCTCATGGAAAAGTGCTGCATATATGAACACGAGGCATTGGAAGCAAATACAGAGAATCTTCTTTTCCCTGATGTTGTGGAAACAATCCAGAAGCTGGCGCAAAGCTACCGGGTATTTATCGTCAGCAATTGCCAAGCCGGTTATATTGAACTGTTCATGAAAAAGGCGGGGATTGAGCCGTACATTCAGGACTGGGAATGTTTTGGTGATACAGGTAAGGGAAAAGGGAGAAATATTTTGCTGCTGATGGAGCGGAACCATATAACAGATGCCGTATATGTCGGCGACACGCAGGGTGATTATGAGGCAACCCAAGAAGCGAGGCTGCCGTTTATCTTTGCCAAGTATGGTTTTGGTCAGCCCGAAGGCTATGAACAGGCAATTGACGGGATTAAAGAATTGCTGGACTTGTAGGCGGTACCATTAGCCGGTTTGGAGATAGCAGTATAAATCAGTAAGAAACCCGCGAATTCATTGAATTCGCGGGTTTTTGCGGTTGGCGCTGATGATGCCGGTTGCCTGCCGGCGAAGCGCAATTAGGATCCTTCGCCGTGGCGTTGGCCAGTGTGGTTGTGGTTTTTTACTTTTTTAGATCCGGAGAGCGGTTCTGGCATATTGCTATCATCATTCTTTGTATACCTAGGCTCAGTCGGCGGGTTTACAGGATATGTCTCCGGTTTAGTCATCTTATCTCCTCCAATTTAGATGTATAGGTTTACTAAAAAAAAGGGGGTTTATGCCGAAATCTTTTGCTTTGCAGGGCAGCAATCGAGGTTTGTAGTTGATAATTGTGAGTCCTTTACTATAGCGTACGTTGCTTTGCTTAACTGTATCCATGGAAGATTCGCGGTTAATTGGTAAAAATAGGCCAAATTGTGAGACTGTGGAGCATAATTCAGCGATAGTTTAATCTGTTACAATAGAAATATGATGCAATTATTGAATAAAACAATTAAATGTGTTATCATAATTAAATGTAAAAACCATAAAGAGTATATTATTTATAATTAACGCTACAATAATTGAAGCAGGAGGCAAAGAATAATGGTAACAAAAGTAGGAATTAACGGATTTGGACGTATTGGAAGAATGTGCCTTAGGGCAGCTTTAGAAAATAATACAGTACAAGTGGTTGCTATCAATAGTACTTCAGATGCTAGAGCTTCTGCGCATCTTTTAAAATATGATTCAACACATGGAAAACTCAACAAAAAGATTGAGGCGACCGATAATGCGATTATCATTGATGGTCGACCGATCAAAGTAATTTCTGATCGTAATCCAGAAAACTTACAGTGGGGCAAACTCGGTGTTGATGTCGTTATCGAATCTACCGGGAAATTCAATTCCGGTAAAGACTGCCAAGTCCATTTGAAAAATGGTGCTAAAAAAGTAATTATTACAGCACCGGCCAAGGATGATATTCCTACCATAGTTATGGGAGTCAATGAACAAAGCTATAATCCGGAAAATCATGACGTACTATCAAACGCTTCGTGTACAACCAATTGTCTTGCTCCTGTTGTTAAGGTAATTCATGACAAGTTTGGTATTGTTAATGGATTAATGTCTACCATTCATGCATTTACTACTGATCAACGAAGTTTGGATAATAATCATAAGGACCCCCGGCGTGCAAGAAGCTGTGTGCAATCTATTGTTCCAACCACAACTGGGGCTGCCAAAGCAATAGGCCTTGTCATACCTGAGTTAAAAGGCAAGCTAAACGGAATATCAGTACGTGTTCCTGTTCCGAATGTTTCTCTAACCGATTTGGTAGTTGAATTAAAGAGAGATATTACGGCAGAGGAAATCAATAACGCCTTAAAAGAGGCTGCTAAGCACTCCATGGCCGGTATTTTAGAGTATTGTGAAGAGCCTCTTGTATCCAGTGATTTCTTACATAATAACCATTCGGCTATTGTGGACGCATTATCAACGATGGTTATCGACAAACGCAGAGTCAAACTTCTTGCTTGGTATGATAATGAATGGGGCTATTCCTGCCGCGTTATTGATTTGGTTCAATATGTTGGTCAAATGCTGGTTGCCGAAAAATTAGAACGCGCACAGGTGAAAGCGGTAGGTTATTAATCACTTCCTTTTAAAATTATAAACTAGCACATGGCCTCAATCCTTAATAACAGTAAGGGTTGAGGTTTTGTATTTGCTTGCCATTATCAATATGCAATTGATGCGGCTGAATTTAGCAGAGAAGCTGACTACAAACAAGCAGGAGATTACAGAAAAAGGTAGAAGTTTACTTTTAGATTTACTTCTACAAAAAAAGACAAATATCACGCAGCGTATCATAAATAATGGAGATGAGAATGATGCGAGGATTTATGCGTATGAAGAAACCGCTGAGCGATACGTTTAGTATTGAAAAAATACGAACTCGGCTATTGTTAATCATGCTAATCCTTATGATCATTTCGTTAAGCTTGTTTACCGGGCTAAGCTATTATTTTTCCAACAAGGCACTCCTAAAAGGTGTCAATGAAACTGCTGCAGCGATCGGGACTGATTATTCTAACCGTGTTAGCGCGTTTGTCAATGAATTAGTAATATATGTGCAGGACTTGGCTGTTAATCCGCATATTATAGCTGGCTCTGAACGCCAGCAAATTGTCAATGCTTTGGCAGAGGGATTGCGGCGTAATAATAAATTTACAGGCATTAACTATGGCGATTTACAAGGAAATATGATCCGGGCCCAAGGCGATACGGCATATTTGGGTGATCGCGAATATTATCAAAAAGCCATTCAAACAAAAAGAATGACAATTTCCGATCCTCTTATTTCGAGAGGGTCGGGAAAAATATCGCTTGCTATTGCTGTGCCGGTACTGGTAAATGGAGATGTGGCAGCAATAATACAAGCGACGATGCCGCTAGAAAGCTTAAATGGTATAGTCCAAAATATAAAATTTTTGGAAAGTGGTTATGGCTTTATTGCTGATAAATCCGGCGTAATTATTGCCCATGCCCTAAGGCCTGAATTTAATGGAAAATTAAACCTTACTGAAAAAAAGACGGATCCGGGGATAGAAAACGCACTATCTGAAACGGATGACCGTCTTATTATGTTGTTTAAAACGGCCGTTGATAGTGGTGGACAAATTCAAGGAACCTATAATACTGCTCGTGGTTCGCGCTTTACCGTGTTTACGCCAGTAAGTCTACCAGGGGATGCGCGCTGGGTTGTGGCAGTTTCAGCTCCGGAAAGCGAAGTAACCAGTGAGGTTACTAAATTAAACACGATCTTAATCCTTGCAGCGATTGGCTGTATTGTAGTTGGTGCATTTGTCATAGTTCTTATTAGTGCCAGATTTGCTCGTCCAGAGGAGAAATATTTTAAAGCCTTTCGGCATGTCGCTGATGCCACCGGTATTGTAAATCTAAATAATGGGCGATTCATTGAAGTCAATGATGCCTTCCTCAAGATACTTGGGTACAGCCGGGAAGAAGTGGTGGGGTATACCTCTGATGATTTCGGTTTATGGGTAAATAAAGAAAAATGCGCGATGTATGTATCGTTGAGAGAGGGGAACGCAATAAGTAATGTTGAAGCGTTTTGGCATGCTAAAAATGGCGATGTACGCACAGGACTTTTTTCTGCAGATGCAATCAAAGTGGGCAACGAACTCTATTCTGTGTTTGTCTGGCATGATATTACTGAGTTAAAGCAGGCTGAAACAGCATTACGCCGGGCTTATGACGAGTTGGAGTTCAAGGTGGAGGAAAGGACCGAGGAATTATTCGCGGCTAATGAGGAACTTACTGCGATCAATGAAGAAATGACGGCGATGAATGAAGAACTAGAACAAACCAACCAACGTCTTTATGAGGAAAACCACATTAGACGTCAAACGGAAGACAAACTACTATTGCGTGAACGGCAATACCGGGCTACAACCGGCCTTTTAACACGATCAGCCGATGAGTTTGAACATCTCGCTGAAACAGTGTTGAGTGATGCTATTCAGTTGGTTAAGGCAACGTGTGGTTTTATTGGTATGTATAATGAAAGCGGCAGCCATTTTATCATTCATCATAAAATAGGGTTTCAGGAAGCAATGATTATGGAGACCTTGTCTGCAGAAGACGGGCCGCTTAAGTACATTTATAAAACAGGCGAAGTTTTATATACGGAAGACTCCTCGTGGTATATTCAACCGCAAATCTATGGCGGAACATCCCTTGTTTCAAGTATGATTATGATTCCGCTAAAACAAGAGGAGCAAGTTAAGGGAATTCTGGCAGCGACCTGGATAGAAGAAATACGTGAAATTAATCAGGAAGATGTGGAGGTTTTACGACAATTTGCCGACCTGGCATTTATCGCACTGGAACGGGCGCATATTCAGAAGAAAATCCGTAATATGGCTTTTTATGACGTACTTACCGGTTTGCCCAACCGGTTAAGCCTGAACTTATGGCTTGAGAAGGAATTGAGTAACACTTGCCGCGGTGAGACAGAGGGTGTTTTACTCTTTATCGATATGGATGACCTCAAAACCGTAAATGATACGTTTGGTCATTCGGCCGGAGACAAAGTAATTATTAAAGCAGGACAATGTCTCAGCGACGCATTTTCTGACAAGGCTTTTGTAGCTCGCATCAGTGGTGATGAATTTATCGTTATTGTACCTGGAGAAGCAACTCGGGAAAGCGCAGCGCAAATCGCTAATAAGGCGCTGCAGCAGCTTTGTCAGGAATATGATTTGCTGGAAGCACAAATGCAGATGTCGGCAAGTATTGGCGTAGTTATGTATCCTGAACATGGCGATATAGTTGAGGATATTTTGAAAAAAGCGGATGCCGCCATGTATGCAGCTAAAGAGGCGGGCCGAAACTGTTGGCATTTTTTCGAGCCAGTCTTACTGCAAAGAACTTTTGAGGATATGACGCTGATAAATAGCTTGCGCCGGGCAATGGGTAGGGGAGAGTTTTTCCTGCATTATCAGCCACAACTGACAATGGACGGTGAGAAAATTGTCGGGGTTGAAGCGTTGTTGCGGTGGAGTAGCCCGGAACATGGACTCGTGTCTCCGGCACGCTTCATTCCGCTTGCAGAAAGAAGCAGACTTATTCTTCAAATTGGCAAGTGGGTTTTTGAGGAGGCCTGTTGTTTTGCAAAAAGATTAGCTGGTATGGGGATGACTGACATTCACGTGGCAGTCAATATATCGCCGAGGCAGATCAAAGATGAACATTTTGTTGCTGTCATCTGTGAGACGATGGAAGCCACTGGTGTTGATCCAAAACAGATCGAGATTGAAGTCACGGAAAACGTGTTCATAGATAACTTGGAGGATAGCATCTATAAACTCAAGCAACTGCAAGAGAGAGGGATTAATCTTACGCTCGATGATTTTGGTACAGGTTTTTCTTCATTGACATATTTGAGCAGTTTGCCGGTAAATAGCTTGAAAATCGATAAATCATTTATTGACAGGATTGTTTACGATGAAATGCAATTGAAGTTTGTAGACTCAATCATTAATTTAGGACATACATTGGGAATTGATATAGTTGCTGAAGGTGTGGAAACAAAAGAACAATTAGCGAAGCTGGTGGAGTGCAAGTGCGACTCTGTTCAAGGATTCCTTTTCGGCAAACCTGTTTCGGAAGAAGATACTGTGAAGTTATTGGCGAAGTCGGTATGTTCTGCCTAGAATAACTTGTTATGCAAGGAGATATATACACTAAATCCCTGTACCTTAGATTACCGAAAGAACATGAAAGAAGGAGCTGTCTCGCATAGGTTCAAAACCTATACGGACAGCTCCGTTTGCGTTGGTGTTGTAAAAGTAATTGAATTAAGGTGCGAGTTCTGATTCGATAGAAATCAATTGGTTGCCGGAGAATTTGAGTATCTGCGTTCCATATTTCCAGGTCGACTCGTTCGAATTAGCGGTGTTGTCAGAAATGGAGGCAGGAGAGCCCCAACTGAAACGAACTTGTTCCTGGGTCATTCCAGGTTTCGCTATACCAGCATCAATCTGATTCCACATTTCTTCAGACCAGCCTGAAGTGGCACGAAAGTCATTAAGCATAATTTTTTCTTGCCAAGGTGGGTTTTGCTGGCAGAAATTACTTGGTACATTAGTCATACTATAGGTAATGGGGATAAATGCTTTTTGATTATCTGTGACAACAATTAGCCATATGGGTTCTGACGACTTCAGGCCGGCATAAACATCAACTACGTTTACTGCACTTCCAATTTTTGTAGGAATAGAAAGCGGTGTTGTGTTAGTTTGTGGATCATATAAGCCTTCGATAGTCCGAAGTTTAACGTAAACGGTTTTTCCCAGGAATTGTTGTTTCGCTTTGGCGAGATCTGCCGTTAATACCAAACCCTCTAATTGTCCACGAGAGGTACGGCCAACTAATTTCTGTTTGGATTCTTTTTCTTCTAAATAGATAAGATACTCGTATTTGTTGTCACTGGCTATATAAGTAACTACATCAGTAACCGTAACTTGTTTCCCAACATATTGCTTATAGGGTATACGGACTGAACGATCTCCGGTAAAGCCTTGTTGGGACTGGTCAACGTTGAAAATTTCGTATCCTGCTGCCTGATCTGCAGCTGGCAGAGAAAGAAAGGTAAAACTCTGGCCTGTCCATTGATCAGGTGTCAAGTTGGGAGATGACTCTTGCTGCGAGTTAGCAGCCCAAGCGGTTCCTAAGGCCCCAAATAAAACTAGTAACATCACCATTAGCGCCAAACGTAAGCTGTTTAGTCTCATGTTAAAACCTCCTTACTTTTGTTAAGGTGAATTTGTTGTAATTATTACCAATTATAATCATGGTATTTCAATGTGTCAATAGTATCCTTTACTTCTAAAGAATTAAGCTTATTTGCAATTTCAAAATTACATTTTTTACTATCATAGAGTTTTGAAAAAATAATGCATCATAGATACTTTTTAAAGCCGTGTGAAATGGTGTTGGAATATCCGACAGATTCATAGAAGCTATGAGCCTCCTTGCGCTTGGCAAGAGACATAAGCATAACAAAGTAGCAATTTTGCTCACGTGCATGTTCTTCAATATAACGCACCAGTGTTTTCCCCACCCCTTGCCTACGGTATGTTTTACTTACGATGAGGTTTTCCAGTAACATAAATGGGCGGCATTCGCCTACTGTATCAATACAGGTAATGCCCATTACTGTGCCAAGTAAATGGTTGTTATCAGTTTCTTTTGCTCCCACTAAAATATAATCCGGATTAGTAATGATTTTTTTAATCATTATCTCTAGCTGCGTCATATTTGTTTTGGAGCCAAAAAGTTCATTGCATAGAGTTGAATACGCTTCCAAATCTGATAGTTCAATAGGTTTTATTGAAATCATAATTTGCTCTCCTGTAAATAAGTTGACTAATTGATTAGTTAATTGGTAATCAAATAATTTGATACCTGAATAAACAACTACTTCATAAGAAAAGCAATTCCTGCATGAGTTTATAAATATGGAAAATATTAAATGGGTATTCCTGAATTTTTTACCTCCTAATGGAAATTATAAAAGAAACAATTATGGTAGTTATGTATAGAAGTATCATGCATTAATGCGTGCATGTGGGTTAGAATGATGAGTAAGTGAAAAGCATATTGGAAATTATTCTCTTTGACATTTTTCCTGTTTTCGCTATTATGGTAAAATAGGAAAAGAAATGGAGGGATTATTTGTGCTTATTGACAAAAAAACAGATTTTAGTCAAAAAGAATTATCATTCACAGAAATGGATGAAGGCTATACTACTAAACAAGCAATAGCAGAAGCAAAAAGATGTCTTAACTGTCAAAAGCCGTTGTGTCGCACTGGCTGTCCTATTGAAAACGAAATCCCTTCTTTTATTGCCGAGCTTGCAAAAGGAAATGTGGGAGAAGCAAGCCAAATCATTGCCAAACGCAGTAACCTTCCAGCCGTATGTGGGCGTGTTTGTCCACATGAAAAACAGTGCGAAGGCGCGTGTATTCTTGCTAAAAAAGGAAATGGTATTAAGATAGGCAAGCTAGAACGCTTTATCGCCGACTTCGATGCCGAAATGGAAATCAATAAAGATAAACCTCTGCCTTTTAATAGTGGTAAAGTTGCAGTCATAGGTTCAGGTCCGGCAGGACTGACTGTTGCCGGGGATTTGGCAAAGGCAGGCTACCATGTAACCGTGTTTGAGGCCCAATCAGAGCCTGGTGGAATATTAATGTATGGTATACCTGAGTTCCGTCTTGGTAAGGAAATTGTTCGCCGTGAGATCAAGAAGATTGAGAACCTCGGTGTGAATTTTGTTACCAACATACTGATAGGACCGGATATCACTGTTGATGAATTATTTAATCAAGGCTATGATGCAATTTTTATAGGTACAGGCACTGCGTTATCTAAAACGCTAGATATTCCAGGAAAAGACCTTGCAGGAGTGGTGCAAGCAACTTATTTTCTGAGTACAGTCATGTTATATCGTTCCGGCCTTCTGGACAAAGCAGAAATACCGGTAGACGAGGATGATCATGTTGTTATTATCGGAGCGGGAAATGTTGCTATGGATGCAGCAAGAACCGTAATCCGTCTTGGTGCAAAGGCAACTATTGTTTATCATCGCACCGAAAGCGACATTACTGCATTGCCTTCTGAGTATGAACTTGCTAAAGAAGAAGGTGTTCAGTTTATCTGGTTAGCAGATACGATGCGCTTTCAGGGGGAAAGCAACCTTACCGGGCTTGAATACGAGCGTATGGAAATTACCGATGATAAACAGCTGCGAGGTACAGGATGCTTATCAACAATAAATGCAGATAAAGTAATTCTGGCGATTGGCCAGCGGCCAGCGGCGAGGATTGTTTCGACCACAACAGGGATAGAGGTAAATAAGAACGGATATGTGGTTACCAGGGAACGTCCATATGGAATGACTACCCGTAAAGGCGTATTTTCCGGCGGCGACGTAGTAGGTGCTAAACCGGCAACGGTTGTCGAAGCTATGAAAGAAGCAAAGAAAGTTGCATCCGGAATAGATCAATATGTTCAGGCTGTAAAACTAATAGAAGACTGCAAATAAAAACGAAAAAGCCACAAAAAAATCCAGGGAGCTGCCCTGGATTTTGCTTTTCCATTTACTGCTTTTTTAACAAGTCCAAAAAATGCTTGCTGCTAGCAGATAAGTTTCGGTTTCGTAACCAGACGATACATGTTTGGGTGGAAACGACAGGTTCAATAATGGTTTTGTAACGCAGAGATGAATCTGAAATAAGTGCCTCGGTAGACTTAGGAACCAGCGCCATGCCAATGCCTGCTTTCGTCCATAATATATTGAGTACAATGCTATCACTTATACATACTATTTTCGGTTTGAACCCGGCCTTTTCACACCATTCGACAAACATGTTCTTCCAGCGCAGCGGTACTATCAAGGGTTGGTCGGCAAGCTCAATTAGCCGAACAGTATCTGGCTGTTCACCACAGTTGCGTCCCAGGTTTTGCATGGCAATAACAAGTGGCTCGTCAGGAAGCGTAATGGACTCATAGGTGTCTGAAGTAAAAGGTGCCCTTATAATGCCTATCTCAATGATCCGGTTATCTAAGAGCTCTAGAACTCTGTAGCCGTCACCTTCCCATATTTGAAAAGTAACATTTGGATATAAGTTGTGAAACTGGCTGATTAGATTGGGCAATAGGGCGGCTCCGGACGTGGGAACCGTTCCAATTGAGATAGTACCGCCAAAACCGCTGTGTAGTTCAGTCATTGCTTTCAAGGTACCGTCAACTAAGCCCAAAATTTGCTCTACTCGCTCTCGGAATAGATGACCTGCTTCGGTCAGCTTTATTTTGCGGCTGCCGCGTTCAAATAATTGAACGCCAAGTGTATCTTCGAGTTGTTTCATTTGTCGGCTAAGGGCGGGCTGCGCTATATTCAATTTCTTTGCAGCATTGCTAATATTGCCCTCTTCAACAACGGCATAGAAATATTTCATTTCTCGTATATCCATGTTCTTACCTCAAAGCATGCTTTTTTGTTATATTAAGTATATATAATTGATAATTTTATTATAGTTTAGAGTGTGCTATAATTGCAACAAACCGCAGGAGTTACGACAATATTCTGCTATTAGGATTTTGATGTAATGGACGATGCGCACAAAAAGAAGGGGGGCCGCTATTTTGAATTTGCCAATCAGCGGCAGCGAATTATATTCCTTTATTATAATTATAATGTTAATGATAATAACTCCGGGTGTTAATCAAATATTGGTGTTACAAACAGGCTTGAATTTTGGTCATAAAGCGGCAGCCTACAATGTCGCAGGGATAGCCAGCTCGATGTTTGTGCATACGTTGCTTTCCGGTGTGGGAATATCCCTTGTTATTATACAGTCGCCTAATCTTCTTGGTTTTTTCAAAGTGATTGGCAGCGGATATCTCATATATCTGGCGATTACCAGTATTATAAGTGCTTATCGACTGCGCGAGGTGCCGGGTGATGCCACGAAAAATGAAAATGACGCAGGCGACGAGTCAGTCGCTGAAATTAACCGCAAATCATTTACCAAAGGCTTTACTACCAATGTGCTGAATATCCATACTTCTTTTATTTTTTTATCCATTTATCCGCAATATATGAAGCTTGAGCAAAGCCTGTTGTTGCAATCACTTTTTCTTACCTTGGTTTTTATAAGCCTGCTGCTTATGTGGTATACGCTGTTTATTGCCTTGATTTTTAAAATACGGCATTATTTGCTTGATATTACTATGCAACGCAGGATAAAAGCTTGTACTGGTGTGCTTTTGCTGGTGATGGCAGTAAAAATGTTCCTTAAATAATACGCAGTCAGTTTTTTGCGTTCCGGCTTGAATGTTTTGCTTTCTGGTGGATACCCTATAAGAAACGATAGGAGGTAACTATGAAATCTGTTATCTGGATGAGTGAAGATATGCTGGAGCAAATAGTTGCTGACAATGGGGAATACATTCTTACAAAAGTGGGAACAACGCATGAAACCCAGCTTGGCCAAACAGTAGTGGAGGCAAAAGCTAAACTGAAAAAGCTTGGCAGGTCGGATATTGTAATACAAATATTCTAGAGCCTTTGGGCTCTTTTTCTTTTTGCTGTCGAAAAAAATACATTGAAACGAAAATCCCCCTGCTTAGCGGCATAAGCGAGGGGGAAATCTGACTAATTACTTTTGTTTTTTAATATCGAAAGGTCCCATTTTAGGTACAGGCAAGATAGTTATAGTCCGCCAGGCGCTTGACGGAGAGCCGGGATAACCGCAGGCAACTTGGAACCGCCAGTTGCCTGGTTTATCATAGTTAAAATTACCTGTAAGTATGTTGCCTGATGTTGACTGATTTTTTATCAGCGTGGTGAGAACAACATTTTGCCACGGTTGGGTGCTTTTCTCACGGTATTGAACAGTCCAGCTCAAACCCCAAGCCGGTGTGTATTTTATTTTGATAGGAACTGTTCCAAGAAAATAGGTTTTATTATCTTCCGGTGTATAGATGATAGGAATTTCCGAAGGTGGCTGCATAGGCATATGCGATAATTCTTGCTGCAGATTGTAACGCTGAGGTGCAATAGCACTTATGGTACGAATATAAGGAGCTTTGGTGTACTCTTCAAGCAGGTTGTGATATACATCTCGTTCTTCCAGATAAAAGCCGGAACTTGGAATGGTATAATAGAAATCAGTAACGGTGCACTCGGTCCCGTAAGCCCAAGGATCTGTTTTACTATAGCCTTCCACTTTAACTGAGAAATTTGGATACACTTCCAACCAGGTTTTTTGTACAAGTTTCCCGTCAGGTGTCCATTCGCTTTCGGTGATGAAATGGGTCACATAGGCTTGCGTATTGTCAGATACGTTGCATTTGCGCTTGAATTTATAGGAATGTTTAGTGGTGGTAAATGTATGGCTGACAAGTTTGTCATCTTCACAGGTATAAACCGGTGGCTTCCATTTGCCCTCAGTATCAAGGCTGCCAAACCAAGCGCAGGCCGAAGCCGGAGCAAGCAGAAATAGTACCGCGAGTAGTACGCAGAGTATTTTTGATCTCAACACAGATTAACACATCCCTTCCTTATGAATTGGAATCACAATTAGGCATCACTAGTTGCAAGCCGTATAAGGGGATGATAAATAAGTGCATATATGTGTTGGACTATGCCTGCGTTAGCTGGGTGTTAAATATACGTCAGATATAGGTTGGGCGGATTTCTGCAAATTCAAGAAGACATCATTGAACCATTATTCTGCTGTAATGTATTAGCCGGCTTACAATATAATAGTAACACGGTGTCTGCGTAGTATCTAGTAAGAAAATAGAAAATTCTCATAATTATTATTTTGATATAGGGTGGAAGCGACGTGCTGAGAAAACGTCGCTTCCACCCTATTAGTGCTTACGTGGCAGCTTACAAATTATGTATTTGCCATACTGTGTATCAATTGCCAGTGTTCTTGTGTTACAGGCATAACGGAAAGCCGTGATAGACGTACAAGCTCCCAGTGCTCGAAAGTGGCATCAGCTTTAATTTCTTTTAACGTTACAGGCCGGTTTAAGAGATAACGGGGCTCAACATCTACAACAATAAAACGGTTGTCTGTTTCAGCAGGATCGGGATAGGGGGCAGAGACGACTTCGCCTACTCCGACAATAGCTTTTTCCTTGCCTGTATGATAAATAAAAATCAAGTCACCCGGCTTCATGTTGCCTATATGTTTTAGGGCGGTGAAATTTTTTACACCGTTCCAGCGGTCATGCCCCAAGCGTTGAAGGTCAGCGTAGCTATAACTTTCGGGTTCGGTTTTGGCAAGCCAGTATGTCATCTTTTTATCACTCTCCTTTAATTTGTAGTTGGATTTTGCATAGAAAAAATTGCTTTTACTATATAGTATTGGCTGTTAATGCGCTAATCAACAACTAATATAAATGTAGACTTAATTCAGGCAGCGTTTGGACGCCACCTGAATTCTTGTCGGAATTATCTGGGACTTAGTCGCTCGCTGTGCCTGTAAGGTATATTTCAGTTTGTACAAGTGGGAGTCTTAGTGCGGTTTATTCATCGGAAAAACCGCCCGCATTTTTTGCGGGCGGTAAGTATTTTGCGGCTAATTTTCTATGCAACAGTGTAATCACAAGTCACTATCGCTCTTCATGCAAGTTAGCCGTTACATACAGGATTTATTTGCTGTGCTTATTCTTCAACAGATATTCGTCAAGGCTGTATTTGCCCGGACCGACAAACGCTGCTGCCAGGAAACTAAAGCCATCCTCCAGGGATTGTGATGCTTTCATTAACCCTTTACCGTCAATCATCTGGCTGACAAAGGCAACGCCTAAATTGAATACAAGCAGTAAGCTGGCAAAGCGATAAAACAAGCCTAAAACAATAAGCAAGCCGCCAACGAATTCGGCAAAACCACTCATAAATCCCCAAAAGGCAGGTGCGAAAGTTATTCCGAAAGTTGCCATAGTTTTTCCCAGGGCAGCCCATTTTTCTACTCCGCCCAAAATTTTAGGGAAGCCATGCCACATAAACATACCGCCAATTCCTAGGCGAAAAAGCAATAAACCGGCATCTTGATAAGATTTCATTAATCGATTAAAATTGGCGTATAAACATTTCATATCGTCTCACCCTTTTTTGATAAATATGGTAGTCCTTTGAGATAACTATATACCCAATGAAAATCATTGTCAATAGATAAAAGTAATCCAGAAACAGGGAGTATCGCCATGCGTTGTCGGGTGATAACTGCGCTAACCAAAGCTAGTATGAGTTGCCTAAGCGATGTCTTTTACATTACAGAGCTAATGATATTGCCTGCAGTATTTTCTTCTGTTACCATAGGACTAAAGAATACTTTCCGTTCTGGAGGTCATGAACATGTATGAAGTGATTTCTACAGCAGCACCTTCCGGCAGTATGAAAAATAAATTGAAAGAGAAACTTGTTGCCGGTGACAAGGTGCTCGGGACATTTTTTGAATTAGGGGGCGCTAGTGCAGTCGAGTGTTTGGCAAGAGGCGGTTTTGATTACATAACCATTGATACCGAACATGGTCCGTTTTCCGTGGAAACTACAATGGAATACATTCGGGTTGCAGAAAGCAATAACATCACCCCGCTTGTCCGGATTGGCGAGATAACCAGGCCAAATGTTTTGCGGATGCTGGATATTGGGGCGAAGGGCCTGATTGTCCCCAACATTCATACGGTCGAAGAGGTGCGTGAACTTGTGCGTTATGCAAAATTTGCGCCACTTGGTCAGCGGGGCTATTGCCCCACCCGAACCACTTGCTGGGGTGCTGATGCCTGCATTGCTGATGCTAAGACCTATATGGAGCTTTGCAATCAGGAAACACTGCTATTTCCGCAATGTGAAACAGTAGGTGCTTACGAAAATATTAAGGAGATACTGGCAGTAGATGGAGTTGCCGGTATATTTGTCGGGCCGGCCGATTTGTCGATTGCCTTGGGTGTGCCGCTTGATTTTAATTCACCGAAGCTCAGAAGTGCCATAGTGCAGGTGCTGGATGCCTGCAAAAAAGCCAATAAGTTTTCGCTAATCTTTGCGGGAAGTGCTGAGGCTGCTAAAGAATGGTATGCCTTAGGTTTTGACAGCGTATGCTACAGCCTGGATGCGGCTATTTTTGTTAAGGCTTGTAAAGCGGCAGTTGAAGATTGTAAAGGCTAAATACGGTAAAAAGATAATAAAATATTGTGCCCCACAGTTTTGCAATGAACTGTGGGGCAGTTTATTTTGAAGAAGGGAAATCGAATAGCTGTCAATATTAACATTATTTTAATACATATTTAACTCAAATTTTTGTGGTTGTCGTAAAATGAAAGTAAATCAGTTAAAATTTAAGAAAATGAAGGGGAGGTAGGTTATGTCAGCTGTCCCTAAGAAGATTTTATTTGCAATATCTGATACAGGGGGAGGGCATCGTAGTGCCGCTATGGCAATAAGCGCTGCAATTAACATAACCGATACTGCAAGCTGTACAACAGTTGACTTTTTGCGGGCAACAAGATTTCCCGGTTTGGAAAAGGCACCGGAGATCTACGACTATTGCTCGAAAAAGCATTTATGGCTTAACAACCTATTTTTCAAAAAAACAGATAATGTCAGGCGTATTAATACATTAACGAAGATGATTTATTTACAAGCCGGTCAACATATTGAGCGTGAACTCGCGGAAATTGAACCAGATGTTGTCGTTGCTGTTCATCCGCTAGTTATTGGGCTTATGCGTTTAGCGCGTGAGCGTCTGCAGGCTGCATGGCCAATCATAACTGTAGTAACCGATTTGGTAAGTTTTCATGCCTCTTGGGCAACTCCTGGAGCAGAATGGTATCTTACTCCTACGATGGAGGCTGCTAATCTATTAGCAAAAAACGGTGTTGCTATACAACGCATCGTGCATACTGGATTTCCTGTACATCCCAAGTTTGCGCAAGCCAGGCTGACCCAAACGCAGGCAAGAAACGAATTGGGCATTGAGTCCGACAAGTTTACGGTTTTACTTACTGGCGGCGGTGTTGGGGCCGGTGGCCTAGGTGAATGGGTAATTATGCTGGAAAAACAGTGCGCTGATAAACAAATCCTGGTCATTACCGGGAACAATAAAACGCTATACAATGAACTGAAAAGCAAAAGAATGCCAAGGCATGTAACCATATATGGTTTTGTTGACAATATGGAGGTCATGATGGCCGCAAGTGATATTATTGTCACCAAAGCCGGTCCTGGAACCATTATGGAGGGTGTGACTATGAAGCGGCCGCTTATCATAACAGAGGCTGTTGGCATCCAAGAGATCGGAAATATAAACTACGTCAAACAGAACCAGTTGGGTTATTACTGCCCGTCGCCTGGGTTGGCCTGTAAAACAATTAATGAAATAGCTGCCCAACCGTTTAGCAACCGTAATTACCCTGAAAACCGGGGAATCATTACAGATGGATCAAGTCGTATTGCCGCATTCATACTGCAGCAAATGGCTACCGAAAGAAAAAAATGGGAGACTGCGAGAATACACTATGGAATGTATCTTAAAATTGTAGCCATTAGAAAACGGAGGGAGGATAACTATGCCAACTAAGATAAGTGCAGGCTTGTTAATGTATCGGTCTAGCAATTCTACATTAGAATTACTTTTAGGTCATCCAGGAGGCCCTTTGTATACTGAAAAAGATGATGGCTATTGGGGAATTCCCAAAGGTGAACGAGAAGGGGCGGAAC
>Ga0074195_1002327_pt1 | contig 21769 bp, 14 predicted proteins | sample EPASupsiteHSE623_FD_64525 | JGI IMG/M metagenome (GOLD analysis project Ga0074195, IMG submission 64525) | Bioremediated contaminated groundwater from EPA Superfund site, New Mexico - Sample HSE6-23 | ecosystem: Environmental > Aquatic > Deep subsurface > Groundwater > Contaminated ...
CAATTCAGATCAGTTCCATCGTTACGAACAGGAATTAAAAGATCTTGTTAACACTAAAATAACAGCAGCATGAGGGCAAGGGCATTTCAAAAAATATACTGCCGGCTGGCGAACATCACCAAAGCGACCTGTACGCTTGAAGTTTCGGGTGTGGGCTATGAAGAAATGGCATGGGTTCAGGGACGTGCCGCCCAGGTGGTCAAAATCGTTGGCAATAAGGTCACTTTACAGGTGTTTGAGGGAACTGAAGGACTGCGCAGTGATGCGGAGGTTATTTTTACCGGACGTCCACCCTGGCTGCCTTTAAGTGAATATATGAACGGTCGCTTTTTCGATGCTTTCGGGAATCCCGTCGATGGACTGCCTGCCGTTGAGGGTCGTGAATATCCGATTGGAGGACCTTCTGTTAACCCGGTACGTCGCATGCAGCCCAGTGAACTGATCGCCACCGGTATTGCCGGTATCGACCTGAACAATACACTGGTGTCGGGACAAAAGATCCCTTTCTTTGCCGATCCCGATCAACCCTATAACCAGGTGCTCGCATTGATTGCCCTAAGGGCGAAAGTGGATAAGATCATCCTGGGGGGAATGGGACTTACCCGCGACGACTATTTGTTTTTTAAACATGCCTTTGAGAGGGGCTACGGACAATCGAAAATTATCGGTTTTATTAACACAACCGATAAGTCGCCGGTGGAACGCTTGCTGATCCCGGATATGGCGCTGGCCGCTGCCGAATATTTTGCTACTGAAAAGAATGAGAAAGTACTGGTCCTGCTGACCGATATGACCCAATATGCCAATGCGCTGAGTATTGTATCGAACAGGATGGATCAGATCCCTTCAAAAGACAGCATGCCTGGTTCGTTATACAGTGATTTGTCAAAGATATATGAGAAAGCGGTGCAGTTCCCTGATGGAGGAAACATTACCATTCTGGCTGTAACCACCCTTTCTGGAGGAGATATCACGCATGCCATACCCGATAACACGGGATACATTACTGAAGGTCAGCTTTTCCTGCGCCGTGCACCCGAGGTGAACAAGGTCATCATCGACCCGTTCCGCAGCCTTTCGCGTTTGAAACAGCTCGTGATTGGCAAGGCCACCCGAAGCGACCATCCGCAGGTCATGAATGCAGCCATCCGGCTTTATGCCGATGCCGCTAACTCCAAAACCAAGTTGGAAAACGGGTTTGAACTGTCAGATTATGACCGGCGGGTTCTTCACTTTGCAGAGGAATACTCACGGAATATTCTGGCTATCGACGTCAACCTGGGGATTGATGAGATGCTGGATGAAACCTGGAGGCTGTTCAGTCAGTACATGACCCGTGATGAAGTCGGTATTAAGCAGGAATTTGTTGACCGCTACTGGAAGCAAACCGAACTTGTTTAAAAGAGCAGGTAATCTTGTGTCTTGATACTTGATACTAAAATTTGACTATGAAACTAGAGATCAAATACAATAAAACCGTATTACGCGAATTCCAGACGAAGCTGAAAATGCGTCAGAAGGCTCTTCCCACACTGAAGAATAAAGAAGCTGCCCTTCGTGCGATGGTCTTTGATACACGAAAACGCATGGATGAAGCTGCCGGTATACTCCGGAAGCAGTTAGAGGGGATGGATCGCTGGAAGGCCTTATGGAACGAATTTGATTTCTCTCTTTTACAGGTCAAACGAGTCAATGTAAGCCGTACGAAGATAGCCGGCATACTCATTCCGCAGTTTGATGGTCTGGAAGCAGAACTGAAGGAATTTTCGCTGATGCTTTATCCGGATTGGTTTAGCGAAGGACTTCCTGAACTGAAAAGATTGCTTGAGTACACAGCCATGCATGAGGTTCTGGAAGAACGTCTCCATTTGCTGGAACAAGCCCGTAAGAAGGCGACCCAAAAAGTAAACCTTTATGAAAAGGTGCAAATCCCAGCGCTTGAATCAGCCATCAGGCAGATCAAGAGGTATCTGGAAGATGAAGATAACCTGTCTAAGGCTTCGCAGAAATTGTTGAAAACAAAAATGCAAAAGATCAGTGAGCTATGATAGTACGCATGATCAAATATACCTTCGCGGTCCATCACCGTTTCTACAGGCAGTTTCTGGATGATCTTCAGGATCTGGAAGTGGTGCATATTGACCGGAGCAAGGAGCAAAAGGTTGACGGCGAAGCGGCAGAACTGACCAATGAGGCTGCTCAAATCAATCAGCTGCTGGAACAGTTGAAAAACTACACCCATGATGAACCAAAGAAGGAAACCTCCACGCTTTCGGTCAGTGAGATTGCAAATCTGACCGGGTCGCTGACCAAAAGGCTCAGCGATTGCCGTTCTGCACAGGAACAGCTGCAGGAAACCATTGACGCGCGCCGGATCTGGGGTGAATACTCCGATCAGCTCATTACCGAATTGCGAAAAGAAGGGATCAAGCTGCGTTTTTTCACTATGGCGGCCAAGAAATTTAGTCTGTCCTGGCTTGAAATTTTTCCGATTGAGATCATAAGCCGGTCAGACCGGGAGATCCATTTTATTTGGATAGGGACCAGTGATATTACGTTTGAAGGAGCCCGGGAGCTGCACCCTCCCCGCGAACAAATTTCAGAATTGATTAAGCACTCTGAACAGCTGAAGAAAGAGATTTCAGAGCTCCGTTCGGAGCTGGAGCATCTGGCAAACGATACATGGGTGCTGCTTCACAAACGTCTTCAGGCGCTGCGTGACCGTTTGGAGTGGCTTGATATCCGGGATAATCAGACTTCACAGATCGGAGAAGGTCAGATTTATCTGCTTGAAGGATGGGTGCCGGTTACCGTGCAAGACAAATTAAATCAATACCTTGAAAAACAAGGTATCCTGTATTTTCAGTCGGAAGCAACCGGAGAGGAAATGCCTCCCGTCCAGTTGAAGAATAACCGGTTTGCCCGTTTATTTGAACCGATCTCATTACTGTTTTCTTTGCCTTCGTATGGAGAGCTTGATTTAACGGCATTTTTCGCACCTTTTTTTATGTTGTTTTTTGGATTCTGTCTGGGTGATGCCGGTTATGGGGTGATTATTTTCCTGGGATGCACGATCGGTAAAAGATTTGCCTCTAAGGAAGTGAAGAGTTACCTGAGCCTTGGTCAGTTCTTTGGAATTTCGACCGTGATCATGGGAATGATCTTCGGAACTTTCTTTGGGATGGTGCTGGCTGAGATCCCCGCATTTGACGAGGTGAAAGGTCTGTTTCTTGATACGTCAACCATTTTCAACCTTTCGTTGATTATTGGAGGTATTCAGATTATTTTTGGGATCATTATTCGCCTGTTCAACCAGTTGCGGCAAAACACCCCATCTGTTGCGCTCGGTTCGTTTGGCTGGTTATTGCTGTTTTTCACTGCCGGACTGTTCGAGTATTTCCTTGCTGATGGGGAACTTGCACCGGCGCTGAAGATCGTAAGGATTGTGCTGTATTCAGCTTCCTTAATATGCATTCTGTTCTTTTCGGGAACAGGCTCAGTCCTGCAGCGGTTTGGAGGGGGAATATGGGAGATTTATGGCAATGTGACCGGTATTTTCGGTGATTTGCTTTCCTATATCCGTTTATTTGCATTGGGTGTTGCAAGTTCCATCCTGGGGTTAGTTGTCAATCAGATGGCGGTGGCCTTTGGAAAGGCTCCTTATATTGGTCCGGTTATCTTTTTTCTGGTCATCGTGATCGGCCATGCGGCCAACCTGGTCATTTCTTCTTTGGGATCGTTTGTTCATCCTATGAGGTTGACTTTTGTTGAATTTTATAAGAATGCGGGATTTAAAGGCGGCGGTAAATCATACCGGCCTTTTGCCAAACAAAAAACACACTTATCAATTTAAATACTAAAAATTATGGATTTGGCTTACGTACTCGTTTATACCGGATTGGCTCTGATGGTATTGCTTTCAGGAATTGGAAGTTCTATCGGGGTGACCAAAGGTGCTAATGCAACAATCGGCGCTCTGAAAAAACGTGAAGATGCTTTTGGTAGCTATATGTTATTAAGCGCATTGCCTGGAACCCAAGGGTTGTATGGCTTTGCCGGATTTTTCGTGATGAACCAGAAACTAGCCGGGCTGGAGGCTGTCACCATGTTCCATGGAGCTGCTTTCATGGCTGCCGGTCTGGCCACAGGCTTTGTATGTCTTTACTCGGCTATTCAGCAGGGAAACATTGTGGCCAATGGTATCGTCGGGATCAGTTCAGGTTATGATGTATTCGGCAAGACCATGATTCTGGCAGTTTATCCGGAATTATATGCGATCGTTTCATTTGCTGTTACATTCCTGATCAGCACGGCCATTTAACGTATTCTCCATTCCCACGAAGTAAAAGCAGAATTTTTCCAGGTTGGACTACCTTCGGGGGAATGGGTGTATTTTTCAGGGAGCACACAGGGGCACAAAAAATTATGGTATCTTTACCTGACTCTTTTATTGGCGTGTATTATGGAAAACTCGATGAATGAAATCTTCAAGAAAATTGGTACCACTCAAACTCTGAGTCAGAAAATCGAAAGGAATATCGAGCGTGCCATCCGCGAAAAGAAGCTTCCTATTGGCTCAAAGCTTCCTTCTGAACGGGAATTATGCGAAATGTTCGCAGTAAGCCGTACGGCCCTTCGCGAAGCATTACGCCGGCTGAGTGCGAGGGGATTGATCCAGATCAAGAAGGGAAGTGGTATGGTGGTTACAAAAATCAATATGAAAGATGCCATCGACTCTCTGAATTTGTATTACGATTTAAAATTTGACGTGAACCTGATCAGCCAGATCATTGAACTGCGCCTGGCTTTTGAGCCGGAAATCGCTAAAATGGCCGCTCAAAACAGGACAGATGAGGATCTTGCAGGACTGGATGCCAATATGATCGAATTTTCAAAATGTGACCCTGACAATACTCAGTTAGAGTCTGACATCGATAACCGTTTTCATCTTGGCGTAGCCCGCGCAACCGGTAATCCGTTTGTGATCGTCACCATGGAGCCGGTCCATAATCTGCTGCCCCGCATGCGGAATTATATTTATGCCAATATTGAAGGGGAAAAGGAAATTACCCTGGGATACCATAAGGAAATTGTAAATGCCATTCGTGAGAAGGATGCCGAGCGCGCCTATGATAAAATGCAGGCGCACCTGGACCGGAATATGCAGGTGTATAATAAGTTTTTGAGGAATACCTGATGGGGTTTTGGGGGTGAAACCCCGCTTAAGTATTTTCGTTGCGGGCAGCGTCGAGCACTTTATTGACTGAGCCGTGAAGCAGCAACAGGCGGTGAGCCTTCGCCTCGTCATAGCCCAGTTCCTCCATGATCATCCTTGTTCCCCTCATGATCAGCTTCTGGTTGGTAAGCTGCATGTTCACCATCTTATTCCCTTTTACACGTCCAAGTTTGATCATCAACGAGGTCGTGATCATGTTCAGGATCAGTTTCTGGGAAGTTCCGGCTTTCATCCGCGTGCTGCCGGAGACGAATTCAGGACCGACCACGGCTTCAATGGCTACGTCCACGCTTTGTGTCAGTTCTGTATTCGGATTATTGGAAATGCAACCGGTGAGCATGCCGTGTTCCCTGGCGCGCCTAACGGTTCCAATCACATAGGGAGTACGGCCCGAGGCTGCAATCCCGATCACCGTATCCAATTCAGTGACATGGTATTTCTGTAATTCAAGCCATCCCAGCTCTTCGTTGTCTTCGGCCGCTTCAACGGCTTTACGGATCGCCCGGTCACCTCCGGCAATGAGCCCGATCACTAGATCATATCCAACCCCATAGGTGGGCGGTATTTCCGAAGCATCAAGAATGCCAAGCCGGCCGCTGGTGCCGGCACCGATATAAAATAACCGGCCTCCTTTTTTCATGCGATCGAGGATCCGGTCAACCAGTTCTTCAATTTTGGGAATTGCCTGATGAACGGAAGGCAGTACTTTTTTATCTTCTTCGTGAATGTTTTCAAGCAATTGCCTGACTGTCATTTCCTCCAGGTTATTGTACAATGAATCCGCTTCTGTAATATTGGTCAGGATCATGTGATGTTGCTTTGATTAGTTTTTATGATACGTTACCAGTCCGGTAACAGGTTCTTTTAGAATAATTGGTTTCTTGAATCCAAATGCCTCCGTTTGCTCGGTTACAATGTCTCTGAAATAATGGGCTACCGACCCTACAAATCCAATGGAATGGCTGGACGCCAGGGGAAGGGTGAGCACATTACGTTCAAAAAATTCTTTAAAACTCTTTTCCACCATTTCGCGGCAATAGAGCTCCTGAATGTGCGCGGAAAGAAAAGGTGCAAATGCGGCAAGATATCTATTGGGACGTTCCATCCGGTATACCTGGTCGAGCACGTCAACCAGCACCGGTGAAAATTCCTGTTCAAACAAAATTCTCAGGTCCGAAGGCATGATCCTTTTAAAATAATCCCCCAAGAGCTTTTTACCAAATGCCGATCCGCTGCATTCATCGCCCAGGATAAAACCCAGGGGAGGTACTTTTTCTGCAACATTCATCCCATCATAGAAACAGGCATTCGATCCGGTACCAAGCGTACAGGCAATACCCGCATTACGGCCAAACAAGGCACGGGAAGCGCCAAGTACATCGGAGTGAGTTTCAACATTCGCAGCGGGAAATAAACGGGAAAGGGCTTCTTTCACGATATTGGCCTGATTCACGACACCGGCGCCATAGAAGAAGATTTCGCTCACTTCCTGAGTGATATCGGGGAGAATCTTTTCCGATAGTTCCTGTGTGACATCTTCTCGGGTGCGAAAATAAGGATTCATTCCTTTGGTCTGGAAGGACTTGATTTCTGTTGATCCGCTGATCAGCTTCCAATCCGCCTTGGTTGAGCCACTGTCTGCAATTAATTTTACCTTCATAGGGCAAAGATAAAGAAATTTATTTCAGAAAACCATCAACTTATAAGATGTATTACAAGTTTTTGTTTTTGTTATTTTATTCATTTAACTTTGGGCTGACGTGCATGCTGTTTTTATAACCAAATCCTGTCTGCTATGATCCGGAGGTTACTTATTTTGCTCATTCTCATTTCCCCATTTTATCTTTTTGGATCGGATGTGATCCGGATCAATCAACTGGGCTATTTTCCCGCAGCGCCCAAAGTTGCGGTTTTTTTGAGTGATAAAAATGTGGTTGCCGGGAAATTTCAGATTCTCAACAGTCTTTCTGGTGAAATGGTTTTTGAATCAGTTCCGGAAAAAGCAGACGCTTCCGTTTGGGGGAAGCAAACAGCCTGGCGACTCGATTTTTCGGCTTTCATTGAGCCGGGCGGATACCGGGTTCAATTTGCAAACGCCATTTCGCCATCTTTTCGCATTGCTGCCGACGTTTACGAAGGAACAGCTGATTTCCCGCTCAATTATATGCGCCAGCAGCGATGTGGATTCAATCCTTTTTTCAACGATTCCTGTCATGTGCACGATGGTGTTATTGTTGACCATCCCTCAAGAACGGGTGAACGGATCGACGTGACCGGAGGCTGGCATGATGCGAGTGATTATCTCCGGTATGCGACCACTTCGGCCAATGCGGTTTATCAGATGCTCTTTGCCTGGAAGCAAAATCCTGAAGCATTTGGCGATCGGTTTCAGGCCACAGGGCAGCCTGGAGGCAATGGCATACCGGATATTCTGGACGAGGCCCGATGGGGACTGGAATGGCTGTTGAAAATGAATCCTGCCAAAAATGAAATGTATAATCAGATTGCTGATGACCGTGACCACAGGGGTTTCCGGGTTCCTGCGGAAGATACCGTTACGTACGGTTTGGGCAATGCGCGACCGGTTTATTATGTGACCGGAAAGCCCCAGGGGTTGGGTAAGTATAAGAACCGGACCACCGGTGTGGCGTCAACGGCTGCCAGGTATGCTTCCGCTTTTGCTCTGGGGGCACATTTATTCCGCGATATCGATGACAAATTTGCAGACATAATGTCGGAAAAGGCCAGGGATGCGTGGGATTTTGCCTTGTCTGACCCAGGCGTTTGCCAGACAGCCTGTGTGGTCTCACCTTATTTTTATGAAGAAGATAATTACGCGGATGATATGGAACTGGCCGGTGCTTCCCTTTCGCTCGAAAGCGGGCAGGAGCAATATGAACAACAGGCGTCTTACTGGGGCAAACTGGAACCGGTTACCCCCTGGATGGAATTGCAACGGGCACGCCATTATCAATACTACCCTTTCGTTAATTTAGGACATGTCTTGCTGGCCCGGTCTTCTGATCCACTCGTGGCAAATCAGTTTACAGCACTGATGAAACAAGGACTGGAAGAAATAAGAAGAGCAGCAGCCAACGACCCCTTCCGGATCGGAATACCGTTTCAATGGTGTTCCAGTAATTTCATTGTAGCTGCAGCAACCCAGGCCCGGATTTACCGTCAGATTACCGGTGATAACACATACCTTGAAATTGAAACCTCGCTCATTGACTGGCTTTTGGGTTGCAACCCCTGGGGTACCAGCATGATTTGCGGACTTCCCGCCGGAGGCGACTATCCGGAATCACCCCATTCGGCGATCACTTATTTATTACATCAGACAACCACCGGAGGACTGGTAGACGGTCCGGTGTACCGGAGTATTTACGAAGATCTGCGGGGCATCCGTTTAATGGAAGCTGATGAATATGAAAATTTTCAGGGAGGCAAAGCAGTCTATCATGATGATATGGGCGATTATTCCTCGAACGAACCCACAATGGATGGCACGGCCAGCCTCAGTTGGCTGCTTTCGTCGATCGAGACGGAAGGGCTGAACGTGAAGATGAAGTGCATCAAAGATAGCCAGGGAGCTATTGTCCGTATGGATACAACAAGCAGAAAGGTTTACCTGATCTTTTCCGCGCACGATCTTAAAGAAGGAGGAGAAAAAATTGTCAGCACACTGAAGAAACACAAAGTCAAAGCTTCATTTTTTCTTACCGGTGAGTTTTATGCGAACGAAGAGAATAAGTCGCTTATTGATCAGATGATTAAAAATGACCACTTTATGGGAGGACATTCCGATAAGCACCTGTTGTATGCGGACTGGACGAAAAGAGATTCGTCGTTGATTGACCGGGCCGGATTTGAATCGGATCTGAAGGAAAATTACCGGAAAATGAATGATCAAGGGATTGATGCCCGGTCAGCCAATTTCTTTCTTCCTCCTTATGAATGGTACAATAAGGCTAGCGTAGACTGGGCGGCCCAAATGGGACTGACTGTAATTAATTTCACGCCGGGTATCCGGACAAATGCAGATTATACCACCCCGGACATGCCCAATTACCTGTCATCGGATGCCATTATGGAAAACCTGAAAGCATTTGAAAAAAATGATCCGCACAGGTTAAACGGCTGTATTATTTTAATTCATCTGGGTACTCAGATGAAACGAATGGATAAATTTTACGACCGGCTCGGTGAACTCATTACGTTTATGAAAAAAAAGGGGTATCATCCCGACAAATTATCTTCAATTAAACATTTGTAGCATGTCAGACATATTACTAAAATCCATGATTATCGTTGTATTTTCTCTGCTGGTGACTGGTTGTCAGCAAGTGAGTAAAGAAGAGTCCCTGGAGTCTGTTGAGAGAAGGATCGGGCGGGGAGAGTTTCAACAGGCCACACAACTGATCGATTCACTCAAACGGATAAAGGGAATTGATACTCCTGAACAGGCGAAGCTTGATTCATTGCAGGATATGATGCACCGGATCCTGCTTGACTTTTCGAAGGATCAGGATCAGGTTAAAAGGCAGTTGAGCCGTTATGGTTTGTCTGATGATTCGCTGATGAGGCAATGGGAAAAGACAGGGAAACTGGAAATGAGGATCATTGACGGGCAAGAACGATATTTCTCGAATGCGGTGCCTAATTTATTCCGGCTCGATTCAACCGCAAACAGGCGCAAACTGGAGGTTGACGGTCTTCAGTCTGATTCGCTTGATTTGTTTTGCTTAAAGCACACCGCCGAAGTGATTAAGACAAGCGGGCAATCATCTGACCCGGTTATGCCGGTTTCCATGACGCTGACATATACGGTAAAAGTTAAGGCAGACGAGGTCCCTGCCGGAGAGTTGATCCGCTGTTGGATGCCGGTCCCCCGCGAGGGGAATCCGCGGCAGAAAAAATTCAAGCTTTTGTCGACCATCCCCGATTCATCGGCGCTGGCGCCGGAATCCGCGCCGCAAAGGACCGTATTTCTGCAAAAGCGGGCGGTAAGGCATGAACCTACCGTTTTTCAGGTACGGTTTCAGGTTGAAACCGCCGCGCAATATTTCGATCTGAACCCGGAAGATATTAAACCTTATGCGGCCGGCGGAAACTTATACCGTGAATATACAGCCGAGCGTCTGCCCCAGATTGTGTTTACCCCGCAAATCCGGAAGCTTGCTGAACGGATCGTGGGAGATGAGAGTAATCCGTTACGAAAGGTGGAAAAGATCTATCGATGGATCAGCGACACCATTCCATGGGCCAGCGCACTTGAATATTGCACCATGAAACATATCCCGGGTTATGTGCTTCAGAATAATCATGGCGATTGCGGGATGCAGACGCTGCTGTTCATGAGCCTGGTACGTTCACAGGGTATTCCGGCAAAGTGGCAGAGCGGATGGATGCTGCATCCTTCGCACGTGAACCTGCACGATTGGTGCGAGGTCTATTATGAAGGCATTGGCTGGGTACCGGTCGACCAGTCATTCAAATTACAGGACAGTGAAGACAGGCAGGTCCGGGAGTTTTATATACATGGTATCGATTCGTACCGCCTTATTGTTAACGATGACTATGGGAAGCCGCTGTATCCTCGCAAGAAATTTCCACGAAGCGAGCCCTACGATTTTCAACGGGGAGAATTGGAATGGGATGGCGGCAACCTCTACTTCGACAAGTGGAACTGGGATATGGAGGTGGAGCCATGAGTACCTTGCTGATTTTCATTATTATCTTTCTTTTTTTCGCGATGCTTCTGGGCGTGTCCTACTTCACTTCCAGAAATGCAAACAGTGAAACTTTTTTTACGGGGAACAGGCGATCGCCCTGGTATCTGGTGGCCTTCGGAATGATTGGCTCAACTATATCGGGTGTCACCTTTATTTCTGTTCCCGGGGAGGTCGGAAATACAGCATGGACCTATCTCCAGTTTTTACTGGGAAACTTTATTGGCTACTGGATTATCGCCATGGTGCTGATCCCGCTTTATTACCGGCTAAACCTGGTCTCGATTTACACCTATCTGGACCAGCGGTTTGGCATCCGGTCTTACAAGACCGGCGCCTTTTTTTTCCTGGTCTCGCAAACGATAGGCGCATCTTTCCGTTTATATCTGGCCGCGGGAGTTCTGCAAATCGCCTTCTTTAATGCTTTGGGTATCCCTTTTTGGGTAACGGTAATGTTGACCCTTCTGCTGATCTGGGCCTATACATTCAGAGCTGGAATTAAAACAGTGGTTTGGACCGACTCTTTGCAAACATTGTTTATCCTGGGAGCGGTTGGGATAACCATTTGGGTGATATCAGACAAGTTGAATCTTGGCATAAGTGAAATGATTGCTACTGTGAGCAATCACCCATACAGTCAGATGTTTGACTGGGAATGGCAGTCGAAAACCAATTTTTTCAAACAGTTTGCTGCGGGCCTTGGAATTGTGATTGTGCTGAATGGTTTGGACCAAAATATGATGCAGAAGAATTTAACCTGTAAAACACAGCAGGATGCACAAAAGAATATGTTTTGGTTCAGCTTTGCTTTTATCATTGCCAACCTTTTCTTTTTATGTCTTGGGGTTCTGTTGTATTATTTCGCGCAGCAAAAAGGCATTGCATTGCCTGAACGAAGCGATGATCTGTTCCCCATGCTGGCGATTCAGCATTTCGGGATACTTGCAGGAGCGCTTTTCCTGCTTGGGATACTTTCAGCTGCCTATTCAAGCGCCGATTCAGCCTTAACGGCTCTAACAACATCCTTTTGTATTGACCTGCTGAACCTGAAGGCTGATTCTCCGAATAACAAGTCAACACGCCTGAAGGTACACATCGGATTCACTGTGCTCATGTTCCTGGTTATTGTGTTATTCCGGATGATCAATAACGATAGTGTGGTTACCGCAGTATTCAGGGTAGCCGGCTATACTTACGGGCCTCTGTTGGGACTGTTTGCTTTTGGAATATTGATGAAAAATCAGGTAAAGGACCGCTTTGTACCTTATATCTGCCTGCTTTCGCCTTTACTGAGCTATATGATCAGCGTTAATTCCAAAGCCTGGCTTGGTGGTTATGAGTTTGGATTTGAGCTGCTGCTGCTGAACGGACTGATCACTTTTCTGGGACTGCTGATCTTTACGAAAAAAACAAAGTTAACAGCTAACAGCTAACATTATGGCAAAACTCTTTTCCATTTTATTGATTTTGACTGCTTCGGTGAGTATTAGCCGGGCTCAGTTTGATCCCGAAAAATTTCTGGAACATCCCTGGATCGATTCAGTTTATCATTCGCTTACTCCCGATCAGCGGATTGGCCAGTTGGTATGGGCATATGCTGCGGCGGATGAGAATCTGGCTGCCCAGTTCGAACTGGCAGAACAGATCAAAAAATATAACCTTGGGGGAGTGATCTTTTTCTCCGGCGATCCGGAAAGGCAGGCACGGCTGACCAATCTTTATCAATCGGTAGCGAAAACACCCGTATTCATTGTGATGGATGCTGAATGGGGAGTGGGTATGCGTCTTTTAGGAGTGACCCCCTTTCCTTATAATATGATGATGGGGGCTTCAAACGATACCAGCCTGATTAAACAAGTAACAGCTTCAATGGCTGCACAGATGAAACGCCTGGGAATTCATATCAGCCTTGGGCCTGTAGCCGATATCAATACCCAGTCACTAAACCCCATTATTGGAATGCGCTCGTTCGGGGAATCGGCAAAACCGGTTACTGACTTTGCTCTGTCCTACATGCGGGGACTTCAGGAAAATGGTATTATTGCGGTGGCAAAGCATTTTCCCGGTCATGGCGACACCCAAACCGATTCACACCTGGGTCTCCCGCAGGTTCCATGGTCGCGTGAGCGGCTGGACTCAACTGAATTGTACCCCTTTCGCCAACTTGCAGCACAAGGGATCGGTGGTCTGATGACCGCTCATTTGAACGTCCCGGCCCTGGATCCGGGAAATCCTATTCCCGCCAGTCTTTCTCAAGGGATTATTCAGGGAATTGTAAGAGATCAGTGGCATTACACAGGTTTGATCGTGACCGACGCCATGAATATGGCCGGAGCGACCATGTCTGGTAAGCCCGGCGAAATTGAAGTCATGGCGCTTAAAGCCGGTAATGATGTGGTTGAATTCCCGGAGAATGTGGACACAGCGGTGGAAGCCATCCGAAATGCATTGGAGAACAAGGAGCTTTCCTGGGAAGAGATCGGCTTAAAATGCCGGCGGGTATTGGCAGCCAAGTACCTGGCAGGCCTGAATCAGGCGAAGCCCGTACCGCTTCACCGGATCATGGAAGATCTGAATACACCGCAAGTTGAACTGGCAAAACGGAAAATGATTGAAGCCTCACTGACTTTACTGGAAAATCAAAATAAGCTCGTTCCGCTGTTGGCCCTGGATACGCTGAAAATTGCCTGTATTTCGGTAGGTGAAGAAAACCTGACCCCTTTTCAGAAGATGCTGGGAAATTACACCAAAACCGAAAACTTTAATTTGCCCGGGAATTTTTCGACTGAGGAGCTCGCCAGACTGAAAGAGCGACTGAAGAATTACAATCTGGTCATTGCCGGATTTCATCTTTATGAAAGCAAGGTCCGGCAATCGATGCAGGTTGGCAACATGCAACGGGCAAAACCCGAACGTCCCTATGGAATTACCGGTAATATAGAAGGTTTGCTGGATTATCTGGCCACAGAAAAAACGGCGATTGAAGTTTTCTTTTCAAGTCCGTATGCGCTGACCGAAGTTTCTGGTTTCAGGAAGCCGGCGGGTTTGATCATGGCTTATCAGAATGATCCGCTGGTTCAGGAGTTGGCGGCTCAACTGGTTTTCGGCGGTACTGGAGCCTCCGGAATACTACCGGTCAGCATCGGTCGGTATTACGCTGCAGGAAATGGATTCTCAATCGAAAAGCCGGTACGTTTGAAGTATACTATCCCGGAAGAAGTGGGAATGAATTCGTTCACCCTTACGGCAAAAATAGACTCCATTGTTGAGGATGCGCTAGCCAAAAAGGCTATGCCCGGCTGTAATATTTTTGTTGCCAAAGACGGCAAGGTTGTTTTTCAGAAAGCTTATGGTTACCATACCTATGAAGAACGAATTCAGACCCGGACAGACGACTTGTACGATCTGGCTTCTGTGACCAAAGTGAGCGGTGGATTGCCAGGGATCCTAAAGTTGTATGATGAAGGAAAAATAAATCCCGATCAGGCGGTTTCAACCTATTTTCCGGATTGGAAAAAGCGGCTGTTTCATTGGTCTGATAAGGAAGATGTCACCGTAAGAGAGCTGTATGCCCATCAGTCGGGACTGGTTCCGTTTATTGGTTTTTGGAAAAGAACGTTGAAAGATAACCGGCTGTCGCCCCGATGGTATTCTCCCCAGGCTGACGAAAAACATAGCCTGTGCGTGGCGCCTGGTATGTATCTGGATGAAAGGTTCCTGAAAAAAGTGAACCGGGATATCCGGAAAACTCCCTTGAAGACCCGCGGACAGTACGTTTACAGTGATCTGCCCCTGGTGATTACACCTCAAATTGTTGAGAACATCTCGGGAAAGGATTTTAAACAGTATCTTGAAGATCAGTTCTATCGTCCGTTGGGGGCATATGCATTGACCTATAATCCGCTGGATCGTTTTTCCCGCGATCGCATCGTCCCGACCGAAGACGACCGGTATTACCGTCATCAATTGGTTCAGGGCACCGTCCACGACGAGTCGGCAGCCATTTTAGGCGGGGTTTCAGGAAATGCAGGACTTTTTGCTTCGGCTAATGATCTTGGCAAGTTAATGCAGCTTTATCTTCAAATGGGCACCTACGGAGGGAAACAATATGTGAGCGAAGCGACCCTGAAAGCGTTCACCCGTGTTCAGTTTCCTCAGAACAATAACCGCCGCGGACTCATTTTTGATAAGCCACTGCTTAATAATGCTGAAGTTGACCCGGAAAAGAGCTATCCCTGTCCCGGAGCCAGTTCTGAAAGTTTCGGACACTCAGGCTTTACCGGAACATTTGTATGGATGGATCCGGTTTATCAGCTCACGTATATTTTTCTCAGTAACCGTGTTTACCCCACCCGTGAGAATAATAAACTGGGCGAACTCAATGTACGGACCGGTATTTTGCAGGTGCTGTATGATGAAATGAGCCATAGCAAAAACTTTTAGAGAAGTTATATTTCAATGGATTCGTAGTTCTCGTTGAAGGTTTCATTTTTCAAATTCAAAAGAGCTTTCAGAATAAACCTTATAAAATTAAATTCAAAAAAATAACATGTAATACATGTTACTACTTAAAAATATTTCATAACTTAGTTGCTGACTTATCGGAGGATAATTTGCAAATCAAATTGCAAACTTTAAAATAGAGGCGAGAACAAGCATTTGTACAGTTAACTGTTGGTTTATAAATGGATAAAGGCCAGAACTGTGTACTGACAACATTGAACTTATAAAGCTTTGAATAACGAATAAATACGCATGATGTATACTTGTATGACATATTCTGTCATACAAACGCTATTTAAGTTAAACTTTTCCCAAAATCTCTCTATTATGAAAAAAGGATTATTGCTTGTTTTACTCTGGTGTCTGATCGTCCCACCGGTCATGGCACAAAGGAGGACTATTTCCGGTCTCGTGACGGAAAAGTCCACGAATGAACCTCTACCCGGTGTGTCAGTGGTGGAAAAAGGCACGAATACGGGCACTGTTACCGATCAGGAAGGCCTCTTCAAAATTTCTGTAAATCCTGGTGCGACTTTGCAGTTTAGTTTTATTGGAATGGAACCTAAAGATGTTGTCGTCGGAGCTTCTAATACAATTAATGTACAGCTGGAGTCTTCCACCGTCGAAATGGCTGAATTGGTTGTGGTGGCCTATGGTTCCCAGAAGAAAACCAACTTAACGGGTGCTGTTGCTTCGGTTGATACCAAGGTATTGGAAGCCAGGCCTATTGCTGATGTCGGCCGTGGTCTTCAGGGAACAACAGCAGGTCTTAATATTGTTATACCGAGTGGTGAAATCGGATCAGATCCGATAATTAAAATTCGTGGTCAATTGGCTTCCCTGAAGGGAGGATCGTCTCCTTTGATCTTGCTCGACAATGTGGAGATTCCTTCCATACAGATGATCAATCCGGATGATATTGAGTCCATCTCCATATTGAAAGATGCCGCTTCTTCATCTATTTACGGAGCAAAGGCAGCTTTTGGAGTGGTTTTGATCACAACGAAGAAAGGAGCCAAGACAGAAGGCGTTACGGTTTCCTATTCCGGTAATCTCTCATTCCAGAATATTTCCAAGAAAATGGAGATGGGCGGGGTGGATGCGATGGAATATACAATCACTGCAGCCGAACGTATCGGGGCCGTGTCAGCCGGTGCATTCTGGCACGTGACTCGTGAAGGCTATGAAAAGGCAAGGGAATGGGAACAGAAATGGGGTGACGTTGTCAAGCCGAACGATCCGATGTTATATGGTCGTGATTGGTATGTAGATGCCGATAACCGCAAAATTGGATTAAGAACTTATAATCCTTATGATTACATGATCAAGGAATGGACTCCGACGCAGACTCATAACCTTTCTGTTAACGGAAGAAATGGGAAAACGGATTATAATATCAGTTTTGGGTTTTTGGATCAGACAGGTATAATCAAACCATCTAAAACTGATGATTTTAAACGTTATAATGGCTCTGTCCGTTTGGGTACTCAAGTCAAAGACTGGCTAAAGGTTTATGGTGGAACAGTCTATTCCAAGCGAATTAAGCGATATGCTTACGCGTCAAATTCAACGACTGCTGACCCCTGGTTATATCTATACCGCTGGGGTCCTACTTACCCGATGACTACCGAAGACGGCGATCCGCTGCGGAGCCCTGCTTCTGAAATGGCCCAGGCCAATACGGCGTTTATGGAATACAATTATACAAGCTTTAATGCGGGTGTTACAATTACCCCATTAAAAGATTGGAATATTATTTTTGACTATACCCATGCCAATGAAGAGTACATTACCAAAAGACCAGGTACAAGGTTTTATGCACGTAATACGTGGACTGCCGCGGTTGCAAAAAATGATGAAAATGGAAACCGGATTTATGTAAATGATGCCGGAGAGGTTGTATCTTCAACAGCAGAAGGAGCCATGCCGGCCTATCAGTTAAACATGGAAAGATACACCGCCGAAGGATCTAATCCGGATCATGTCACACGCGGTTCTGGGAATAGTCAAAGGAATACATTGAACCTCACAACGACTTATGATTTAAATATCAATGATGCGCATCAGTTCAATGCAATGCTGGGTATAAACAGAGTGGGATATAAATATGCAAGCCATACGTCTACGATAACTGAGCTGATCGACTATACCAATCCACAACTGGAGCTGGCTACCGGAACACAAACAGTAGCTGGCTATGAAAATTGGGAATCTCAGTTGGGGCTCTTTGGACGAATCAATTACAATTATAAAGAAAAATTTTTACTGGAAGGAAATCTGAGGCATGATGCCAGCTCAAAATTCCCCAAAGGTTTAAGATGGAGATGGTTCCCTTCTTTTTCAGCAGGTTACAGGATAAATGAAGAGCGTTGGATGGATTGGGCTGATCCTGTGGTTAATTTGCTGAAGATTCGTGGCTCCTGGGGATTGATTGGTGACCAAACAGTACCCAACGGTCTGTATCTTCCCCTCATGAGCGGTTCATTTAATAACTGGTTGATTGCCAACAAAAAACCTTATCAGGTAGGGTCTCCTGGAGCTGTATCGCAGTCAGTTACCTGGCAGGATATTACTTCACTTGACTTTGGTTTTGACGCTCTTTTCTTTGACAGTCAGTTTGGAATCACATTTGACTGGTTCAGGCGTGACACAGAAAATATGATTGTTCCGATGGAAGGTATACCGGCGACCTTTGGGACCGGAGCTCCGCAAAGCAATTTAGGTTCATTACGGACAAATGGTGTTGAGATTCAGCTTGACTATAACCACACCTTCAATAACGGATTGAGAATTAATTTGGTAGGAACATTTTCAGATTCGAAGACCAAGATCACAAAATATGGTACAACCAATAGTATTGATTCCTGGTATGTTGGCAAGACATATGGTGAGATCTGGGGATATGAAACTGACAGACTATATCAAAAGAATGACTTTGAATACGGAAGCGATAATAAGTTAGTAACTGTTACCTCTACAGACGGATTCACTGTCAATAAACCGACTGATCCTGATGTAGCAACTCAGGGTAAACTTCAGTCAGGCAACTTCCGGTTTGGTCCTGGAGATGTTAAGTTTAAGGATTTGAACGGCGATGGAGTCATCAATCCAGGTAACAGACTGGTCAAAAATCCAGATGGTGAAGCTGATTATGGTGATTTGAAGATCATTGGTAATTACACTCCCCGCTATGAATATGGCTTCCGAGCAGCAGCTGATTATAAAGAGTTTGACATATCTGTTTTCTTACAGGGCGTTGGAAAACGCGAAGTTTGGGGCAATGGATTCCTGGCTATCCCTGGCTACAACTCGGCTGATGGCGCCATGCCACAAGCGATTGCAGGAGACTTTTGGAGAGAAGACAGACCCGATGCTTTTTATCCTGCACCGTATAACTTGGCCGGTAGTAATAACACATTGAACATGCAGGTTCAAACCCGGTATTTGCTTGATATGTCTTATCTCAGGATTAAAAATATTACCGTTGGCTATACATTCTCTTCAGAGGCTGTAAAGAAAATGTATTTTACCAAACTTCGTGTCTATGCCGCGTTAGAGAATTTCTTCACCTTCGATCATCTGGGTGATCTTCCTATTGATCCTGAAGAAATTGCCGGTTATTCCATGTGGAATACGGATAACTATAACTCCGGGCGCACAGGTGTTGGTGTTCCGACTTTCAAAAGTGCATCAGTGGGTATTCAATTGAACTTCTAAAAAAAAGGACATGAAAAAGTATATATCAATTTTATTATTAATTACCCTTGTTTTTAGCAGCTGCGAGGAGTTTCTCGATAGAACTCCATTAACGGAAATAAATGACGAGAGTTACTGGGTAAATGAAAAGACAGTTCGTCTGTTTGGGAACGGCTTTTATTCCAATTATTTTGTGGGATATAATGCAACGTGGGGTACCGATTACGCTCCACTTCGCGGATATTATTTTTCTGATGATGTTACTTCTTCAGGAAAGCAAAGTTCATTTGAAACACAGGCGCCTCCTTCAAGATACGGAAACACGGAAGGTGCAGCATGGCTGACACAATATGCCGGACCTACATGGAATTTTTCCTGGGTACGAAAATCCAACTTGTACCTTGACCGGATTGAAAAGATGAAGGACGTTTATCTTACTGAGAGCGAATATCAGCATTGGAGTGCCGTAGCACGTTTCTTCAGAGGATTCGAGTATTGCCGGCTGGTTAGTGTTTTTGGAGATGTCCCTTACTACGACAAAGTACTGAATGAGGAGGAATTGGACCTTTTATACAAAGACAGGGACGATCGTACAATGGTAATGGACAAAGTATACGATGACTTTGTTTATGTGTTGGCAAACATTCGCCTGTCTGATGGCAACGTCCAAATCCTTAACAAGTATATCGCAGCCGGTTTTATTTCGCGTTTGATGTTGTTTGAAGGAACATGGCAAAAATATCATCTGAACAACACAGAAAAAGCCAAAAAATACCTTGAATTGGCAGTAAGCGCTGCAAATTTCGTGATTTCCTCTGGCAAATATTCTTTTACGAGTGATTTCAGGTCTCTTTTCGGCTCACAGGATCTTGTTGGAAACAAGGAGGTCATTCTGTACAGGCATTACGATGCAACGTTGGGTGTTACGCATCATGTGGCTTCTTATTCGAATACAACCGAAAGTCAAAATCCAGCACCAAATTTGAGTCTGGCCAAATCGTTCATATGCAATGATGGCAAACCCTGGAAGTTATCTGGCGTTGCCAATGCAGATAAACTCGATATCAGGAATATGGTTGCTACGAGGGATCCCCGTTTTGAAGCGACTTTTTGGGGTACTGCGAAGAAAGAGGCTGGTACTTTACTCTATGCCTGTAAATTTATTGACCGTGTAGGCCCTACCTATTATGGAAAAACCTACCCGGCAATGTACGGTTCGAATACCAATACCAATGATGCTCCGGTTCTTCGTTTAGCCGAGGTTGTTTTGAACTGGGTGGAAGCCAAAGCTGAATTGACAACAATGGGAGGTACTGCAGTAACCCAAGCAGATCTGGATGCTTCGATCAATGCAATCCGCAGCCGTCCTTTGGATGAAACTGCCATTGCAAAGGGTATTGTAAAAACAGCTCCCCTCATGATTGCCAGCATTCCTGATGACCCGGATCGTGATACTGACGTTTCCCCTTTATTATGGGAAATACGGAGGGAGAGAAGAATGGAATTTGTGTATGAGCATAGCCGGTTACTGGATATTAAACGCTGGAAAAAGATTAATTATATGGATGGTGACCAATATACGGACAATCTCCTTGGTTTATGGACTAATTTTCAGACAGAACTTCCGGCATGGCTGATTACTTCAAAAGTGAATAAACTTAAGGTTAAGAAAGCAGATGGTACCGTTGTTACCTATAACGGATCGAATGGTGCTGATATGGTCGGATACTATATTCCGGAAAATGTTTCGGACCGCGATGCTTTTACGGACAGGGTTTACCTGGCCCCGCTCGGGAATACTCAAATCAGCGAATACCTTGATAAGGGTTATACGCTGACTCAGAATCCCGGTTGGAACTAAGATAGAATGTATCTTCCCTTTATAATTGCATTAATGAGGAGGCTGCTGCAGGCATGTTGCAGCCTCTTATTTTTTGAATAACCTTTAAATATCAGACATATGAAGTCTTTTGTTAGGGCATCCGGTTCTTTATTTATCATACTTCTGTTATTGAATTGTCGTTCTGAAACTAAAATCAGAAAACCCGCTGAAGTTATCCTCGGCGCGTCAAGAACCGAAAGTTATCTCCCGTTGCTGAAAGATAAACGGGTGGGCGTGGTCGTGAACCAGACTTCGGTGGTCGACTCGGTTCACCTGGTCGATTTTCTGTTATCAGAAAAGGTCAATATTACAGCGATTTATGCCCCTGAACATGGTTACAAAGGGACTGTTGAACGGGGAGAGTATATTGAAAGCTCGATCGATTCGGTGACTGGTATTCCCGTTTTTTCCATCTATGGAAGAACACGCAAACCGGCACCGGAAATGCTTCAGGGAATTGACGTGATGGTGTTCGATATCCAGGATATCGGGGTTCGCTTCTTTACTGTTGTTTCGACCATGAGTAATGTCATGGAAGCCTGTGCGGAGAATGGAATTAAAGTGATTATTCTTGACCGGCCCAACCCTTTGGGTTATTATGTGGACGGACCGGTCATGAAACCGGAGTTCTCCAATTTCATCGGACTGCATCAGGTGCCGGTGGTGCACGGCATGACCCTGGTCCACTATTCCCGTATTCTCTACCTATAAACATCTCTC
>Ga0074195_1002328_pt1 | contig 21759 bp, 34 predicted proteins | sample EPASupsiteHSE623_FD_64525 | JGI IMG/M metagenome (GOLD analysis project Ga0074195, IMG submission 64525) | Bioremediated contaminated groundwater from EPA Superfund site, New Mexico - Sample HSE6-23 | ecosystem: Environmental > Aquatic > Deep subsurface > Groundwater > Contaminated ...
CCCACAATAGTTGTATATCATCTGGGTGGGATTTAGTATAAGGGCTTACAATAATCTTATTACTTGGATCAAACTGGAATAGGGAATCAGCAGTATCATGAGGAAGTTTAGATGTATCTATAACTTGTTCTGGAGGATATCCCAATCGCAGTTCATAATACAAATCGCTGCATAATTCTTGCACCGATTTACCAGTATCAATTGGAATATCATTCTCAGATAGAATATCCTCGATGGTTTGATTATTAATTATGTCATCCAAGTTTTTTGGATATGTTCCTGTATATTCCATCTGATCTAATAATTGCAGAGTATTATACGTAACTGGGCGCACGGTATGAGTGTTACCAAATAATGTCGATGCGGTCAGTCCAGTTTCAGTTAGAGCTTCATTTGCCATATCAGTATATCTCTGTTTTATATCAGAAATAACGCCAGAAAGGACATCGGAAGTAATTGGCTCTCCCCTGTTAATTACAGAATTAATTTGCCCTGTAATATCCTGCCTAATTAGCCTAGCCACCCTCTGTTCTTCTTCCACAGCAATCCCAGCAATATTTATATTTGGCAGGTTGATAAGTTGGAAATTGTCCATCTTATCAATGATTTTATTGAATTGGCGTGAATTACCTCCTGCCTCATTCCACAGAATAGAGAATGTATCCAGCACATTATCAATCGTTTTCTGGTCATAATTGAGCTCCAGCATTTTAGTTGTTAGTGATTCTGATACATTCTTAAATACAACGGGATTGACTATTCCATAATTAGCCGTCATTTTTCCAGTAGCAATAGTAGCCTTCGTGATAAGATCTGCCATACTAGCGATATCTGCTCCGGCCGCTGGATATTGAAGGATAGTAGTACCTAAGAATGACAGTTCTTTGAAAGCTCTATTTGCTTTGGTAGAAATAGGAAGCTCTTGGAACCAAGCCGACCATTTCCGTAGAGCATTCTTATGCATTAGATCTACTATATTGGTAGGAGTTGCTATCCATGAAGTTGGTTTATCCCCCAGCACATCAATATAGTTTAAAGTCTTGCTGCTACGTGAAGAAGCAGATGACCAAAGAGGATCATATCCAGCACGAGCTTCCGCGGGAAGATCCGCCAATCTCCTAGCAACATCATTGGAATCATCCAACATATCAAATACAGAGCCTAAAAGGCTGCCACCACGAGTGGTATGATATAATGTAATGTTCTCTGCGGGGGAATAGATACCAAAGAATTTAAACGTGGATGTTAAAATAGTGCGGATCCAACCATTATACCAAGCCTCATACATTCCAGCAGATACACTATATAGACTCTTGAAGAAATTGCCAGTTTTCCCAGGAAGATTTCCCAACATTTTTTTCAAATATTCATCATCAAATACTCTATATCTTCCACCAGAAAATGGCATCTGACCCCAATATTCACTATGCTGTTTCCTCAATGCCTCAGAGAAAATCCCCCCATAAGCAGTTCCAAGATCACTATATCTCACTGGTATTTCTGTCTCATCAATCTTCTTGATAGTATCTTCTAACATTGTGTTGATAATATCTACATCATCAATACCATCTTGCCGAATAGTTTTCAAAAGATCATACTGAGCTACTGTGAGCATATTTTCTTTAGCATTTTTAATAATAGCTTGTCTAGCTGAAGAAAGTAATTCTGACCACGTATCCCCTTTCAGATCAAGGGGATCCGCTGTTTCTACCATCTTCATAACTGTATCTACTGTACGAGATGTCATTAATTGCTCTGGATAATTACCCGTTTTACGCAAGGCTTCCAAAATCTCATCAGCAGAACTAGTCCCACCATTCATCAACCTGGATACATCTTCTCCAAGATCTGATATGACTTGCAATTCATTCAAATCAACCGTTGCATCCGCAACAAATAATTTTCTGAAAAGATTATTTACAACATCTATCCCCAGTTCAGTTGCTTGACGTTTATAGGTTTTCCTGAAGATAGCCCCAATCTTGGCTCCAGCATCTACAAAGAGTTGAACAGCAGGATTAGTTGATTCTTCTGCTATTTTCATAACATATTTCAGATCAGTTGCCACAGTTCCAACGGCCGTACGATACAATAGAGGGAAGAGAGTCATATCTTCTAGCTGGCCGGCCGGAATAATTTTTGTAAGCTCTTTCCAAAATGCAGTCCCATCAGCAAAATGATTTATAGCAGATCCTATGGGGGCGTCAAAAATAAGATTGGAAGCATCTGAGAAACATTCACCAACAAATTCAATTGTACCATGCTCGAATCTCCATTTGAGTTGGCGAACCTCTGCTTTTGTAAGAGGAGTCCCACCTTTCTGTAATTGGACATATGCCATGGCATGATAAAATTGTTCCCTAAGTTCTGGCTGGGATATCCAAGTGTAAGAGAAAAATGGATCTAATTGTCCTATGGTAGATTGGATCTTATAAGAATTAACCATTGATTGAATAGCATCATCAAACAGTGAGGTTGCGGTTTTTGGGTCTTCTGTCATTGAGGATTGAGCAAAAAATTGGATACCCTTGTTCTGTAGATCTGTAGCAATAACATACTTCTCAGCATCTGATTTATCTACAGCATTATCTGAAATCTGTATCATGGGTTGCCCATTCAATGCATTAGCAGCCACCTTGATAAAATCAGACATTGTTGTATATGCCTCTTCCAACTCAGGTGTATCATTTACATATATTTCAGATATACTGTCCATGATCTCCTGAGCTTCCTCTTCATTTCCAGCTAAGATTGCCGATTGCAACATCCCAGATTTTGTAAGTAATTGTTGCCCCCCAACTCCCAAGTTCCATATAGATTCTACTACAGCACCTAATCCACCTCGTACAAGACCCCAAATCCTAGCAATAGTAGCTCCCGCATTCTCGTCAACAGCTCTTCTACCTAATTCTTTTATAAGAGATCTATTTGCATCAGGAGATATTGGTAAACGGGCAGGTGTCGTTGAAGACATGGTTGATTCATTTAATTGCCCACCAATCATCTCCTTCTGTTTATAATCCATTTCTTGAAGAGGAGACAAGATGGATTCCCACCATTTCCATTTTCTTGCAGAATATGGAATAGTCTCTCCATCTTTATTGATCCAATATGTAGTTGTATCAGTAGCAGTTCCAGTTTTTATTGCATTGGTTAAATCAGATACTTCCAATTTTGTTTGGCGTAATTGTTCGATCCTGTCTTGTTCTTGTTTGGTTTCGGCAACCATGGAAGGGTACATTGCATACCAAGACATGAGATTGGTAGCTGTTTTACGATCAAAAAATGTGGCCGTATATCCTTCAGGTACTTGATCCGTCTCTCCGATAACAGCCATATTTCCTGATCCATCATAATATAATGGATATGCTTTATCGGGGGTATTAGTGATGGTACGATCTTCTGGATTAAAATATAAACGATCACCAAGAGATACGGATCCTAAAATATTTGGAACCTGACCAGCAGAATCTTTTGGTAGAGTATCATAGATTTTTTGTGCTTGTACACGCAGAATATCAGCCAAATTAGATGGAAGCGTAGCCGTTTCATCTGTCACTTTTTCTTCTGCTATGTGTCTGATTCTCTCTATTTCAATAGGGACATCTGAATAATCCTGTTTCTCATTAGCAGGATTGACTCCATTGCCAACCTTTATTGGTGGATTATTATTTGGAGTACTTGGTACATTGAGATTTCTGTCTCTAGATATCAGACTACGAAATTCTTTGGTCTTCCAGAAATCTGCCATAAATTACCTCTAATAAAATGTTGAATTCGCTTCCCCAAATATATACTGCCCATTGCTTTTAGAAACCGGAGTTACTGCTCCAGCAGAAAAGCTCGGAGATGCTAATAATTGTGCTAAACCCTCATAACCTGTGGGGGCACTTTCCAATAATGCATTAAGAGCAGCAGTCTGTTGCACATATTGTGAGCGGGTTTGACCTTCAGTATTACTCAATCCCCCAAACTCACTCATGATATCCAAAATATTGCGGACAAATTTATATCCAGTGCCCATCTTTTCTTGTTTAGTATTTGTGGCAGATGCCAACTTATCCAGCATTGATAGTGCATCTTTAGCTCGTTGAGAAGACGTAAAATATCTTTGAGTATCAGTAGAAAGCGTAGTGGGGACTTCCCCAAATTTTATTTTTTCTGGATCTGGAAAAGTTTTTGAATCATATAGATACAATTTTGACGCAACTGTGCGTTGATCCTCGGGAGATAAATAAGGGACTAAAGCATTTAGCATGGTTGGTAGAGTATTTTCTTCATCCAGTTTTGATGGAATCAATCCTTTCCACCAATCTGGGGCATTAGGTGCTGTGAGATTGTTAGACCAAGCAGCATTTGGTGTATTACTTCCGCCTCCCCCCCCTTCTCCAGAACCCCCCACTATCCAGTATTTCCCTGTCTGTGGATTTGTCCAATATGTCCAACCTCCAACATTTGTATAGTTAGATGGATTTGTCCAATCCTCTGAACCAGTAGCACTAACAGGAGAAGCAAGATTTGTCTTTTCAATACTAGAAGACTTCTTCGTTGAAAATGTATTTGATATAGTAGGCAATTTGGATGATCCACCAAATGTCCAGTCTGTTAGTTTAGCCATGATTATCTCCTCTGGAGACGTTTCCTTTCCATCTCCCTAATATATCGCAGAGTTTCTTCCTCCCCATACTCACCCATGATTTTGGAAAAGTCTGACTCCGCCAATGTATTATATATCCGTACATCTGGATCTACATCCCCAGATGTATGAAGACTGCTCATTCTCCGCAAAGCAGATTTTGATGCATCTTTAATCCTTCCAAACATTATCCAACCTCGCCTGTCGTCTTTACATTACTCTCAAGCATAGAATTTACTGCCTGAACCACATCTTGTGGTTGGCGTTGAGTAGTAGGAAGAGCACCTCCGTCAGAACTTTGAAGGCCTAATGGTTGTTCTGGATTACTAGGCTCCTTTGGTCTACCTCCCACTCCGCGTAATTGTTCCTCCAATAATTTCAACATAACCTGAGCAGTTTCTACTTCAGCAGGGGCAGATTCTACATCGTTGATAATATTCTTTAGTTCTAATACTATAGCATATTGTTGTTCAATCGGATTATCTTCCAGCGTCTCAATCAACTTCTGCTTCCGTTCATCATCAGACTGTTGTATCCCCAAATAGTCTTCCATGATTCTCCGAGCAGATAACCAAGGAGCCGCCTGAGTAGCCATAGCATGATTGCGTACCCGTTCATTAGGAAATTCTGGCTTGATCTCGCATCGAACTTTATAGCCAGATAGATCGGATCCTTTCACCATTTCGGCAAAATCAGATCCCTTCATATGTCCATATATTTGAACATAAGCATCCGACATAAAATAGGATGCCAGATTAATCCATTTGCGAGCTGCATTTGTCCACATCCGTTCTAGGTGAGATATTGCAGGAAGCAGACGGATACGATTTTGATCTCCCAATTGAGATAGAGAATATCCTGTAATTCCACTGGATCCACTTCCATACATTACATCAGAGAAACCAGACTGTTGGATGCGAGATCTAACCAAATCAATATGCTTATCAAAATCAGGTGGGTTCCCTTGCCACTGAGGGAAGCCCGCATCTTCACCCGTTTTTAACCCAATAGATTTTCCTATCCCAGGATCAATATCAACATTTTTTCCAGATTGTGTACGGACGATGAGGGGTAGATTACTGTAGAAGATCATTTGCCCCTTCCGTAGATTAACAGCTTTTTCCAATTCAGCTACAGAGGATTCTTGTGGGCTAAGAATGCTTTGCCACATACTTGTATCTGTCCGTGAAGCTGGATTGTAAAACCCAACATCATAGGGCAGATCCTCATATCCCTCCATAATACGCAGAGGAATAATTTCTTCATCTCCAAATAAGACAGCATTTCGGACGGCTAATATCTTAGATGTATGTGCCGATTTTTCCAAATCTGTCATATCATCACGATATTCTGCATCCCCCTTTGTTATCCACTTTACATCCCAATAATCAATTAGATCATCTTTGATATCTATCTTTTCATTATCTGTACGACTGGAATATGATTTTAGTTTTACTTCATATAAGTGTTCGACATCGTAAGCACTAGTTTTTTCAATACGAGCAATAGCTAGCCAGCGATTTTGCCCGCCCGGTAGTAGATAAATATTGAGGGGATCAATTGGTTCAACCGTAAGAGGGAGTTCATAATATACCTTCGACTCTCCAACCATGGTTTCCTCAGAATCACCAAACCCAGTTTCCATATTAAAGCATCTTTCATGGATCTCTTTATTCCAAATGCTATATAAGCAAGCCCCACCATCACGTACAAAATTCAGATTTACTTCAAAATCAATATCAATCTCTTTACGTTCTGCATTGATATCACGGATTCCTGCCAAAGTTTTCTCAATAATACTGGATGATTTATTTTCTTTTGAGGAAGGACTGAAGCCGGTGGCATGCCATATCATATCATTAGACTGTAAGATACCAACCGCTAAGTCTACCGCATTCGTCAGGGTTGGATCCGTATATCTATCCTCCCCTGGATTTGGTTTCTTGGTATAATGGTCAAAGTTATATTTCTTGCGCCACCGTCTAATATTCGTATGCCATGGCTCAGTATACTTTCTCGCTCGTTCTATATTAAGTAAGATATCATCCTTATCAGTCATACTCTCTCCTAATCAATATCAGTCCTCAATGCACGTGGAAGATTACTCTGATCGTCTTGCTTTTGTGCCCATGCAGAGAAATCGGAGAATCTTGATTCAATAACAATACGATCGCCTTTCACGTCTACATTTTCTGCGGCTCTCGCAATAGCCATAACCAAAGCTACTACAGAATCCACTTTCTTTTCAGATAACCTGCGATTGCCTTTGTCTTTTACTACTCTCATACCCCGGCTAGAATGTTCTACAATAGCATTCCGCATATGATCTTTAATGTCAGGGTCTGGATATGCCAGCAATTTCCCATTCCTAAGGAATGAATATAGAGTATCTGTTCCAGCAATCATCTCAACCCCATTTTGTGAAAACTCGGATGTGGGTAATCCCTCAAAGCGCAATTTTGCCATAGCCTGAACTAATTGAGTAGGATCATAAATAACCTCGGCTATCCTGTAGCGGGATGCTTGCTGCCGTATATATTGCTCAATCACTTCAGGACTCAATATATCTCCAGCAACTGGCTTCCATATCTTATGAAAGACCAGAGCCACAACCCCACGGTCTGAATCCATTGCAACACCCATTGCTGCTGCATGGTCATGTTTCCACCCCATATCAACAGCTAAATAGATATAAGCATTTTTATAAGGATGTCCATCCCAATAATCAGCAGATTGTTCCAACTTGGATTCGGCTTCTTCCCACAATTCAATAGGAATAAATGATTCATTGGAACTTACCCAACGATTCTCGTGCAATCGCAAGAATGCAGAGGCACGCAACGTTTCAATCTGTTCTTCATAATATGCATCAGTCTGCCAAGGCATACGAGGAATATGATCCCAATATGAAAAATATGCCAAGCCATTGTGATAACAAGGAAGAGGATCTAATTCAGGTATAATATCCCCCTGCCCATCTGGATCCTCCTCCTTGCCTACTGATTTAAGATATACATCATATAATACTTTAGATTCACCATAAAATCCTGCATAAGATGAGACGACACGTAAACTATGTGGTATAGTAGGGATGGGAGTTAATTCATCCCAACGCCGATAATCATCTTCACTGGTTGCTCCCCATAATTCATCAAATACTACAAGGGCATGGCGTCCACCAGCATTGGATGTGAAATTCCTAGCTAGTACGAAAATTGTAGTACCGTTGGGGAGAATAATTCTATCTTTGAGAGGTTTTGCTCCCGTAATTGAATGCTTATAGTGATATGTCAGATCCCCAAAAATAATGCGGGCAGATTGATCTTGTGAATTTGCACATACTACAATCTCAGTTCCCTCAGGAGCTTGGTCAGCATACCAAGCAACAATAGATGCAGTATAGGTAGATTTGCCAGATTTCTTTATAGCAGATAAAAGGAGGGTGGTGAATCTGAATCTCCCATCCTCGTCTTGAGTTAAAGCATAATCTAATATCCGTTTCCAATGAGGAAATAAAACTAACTTTCCTGTGATACCATTAACCTGATGCTCTTCATCCCATGCATCTTTTACGATGAAACCATGATCTGGATCTTCCATCCAAGTGACATAGGGGATATTAAATTTCATTATATCATTATATCACATTTTTATGATTTATATCAAGTTTATTATAAAAATTAACGGTAGAGATTGTATTTTCACCATTTGGTGAAAATGCGAAGGGAGATGAAAATTGCTAGAGCAATAATGCATCACAATTGCACTTTTGTACCAGCATGTCATTAATAATGATGACTTTGAGAAATTAAACGCATCAGCCGCCCTTTCGAGCGGCGTCAGCATGCTAAGTTAGAGGTTGTTGATCTACAAAATCCATACTATCACATCATCCAGGTAAACAAACATGGGTCGAGAAATTTGCAACAGTTTTCCCATTTTCATTCATTACATATACTTCACCATTGTTTATAACGATTGAAGTAGTATCATCTATATGTATATGAATTTCTACTGATTGAGTATTGGCTGTTTTTATAACTCGCTTGTCGACATCTTTTGCCGATACTATTTGTTCATATCCATCGTCAAAATTCACTTTTACCGTAAACACACTGCCTCCTTTCTTCTAGTTCTTCTGCTTCTTCTATTGTTGCCACCCCTTAGTCCCATGTTCGAGATGGTCAAGACCCTGCTCTGCTATTCCATCTATCTCAACTTGTCCGGCATTCCCTGCCACAAGTCCCACACTCCCTCTTATTGATAGAGTCTACTGGGTCAGGGCTAAATGTTTCCTGCATATCTACATTCTATTCTCTCTTCCATCAAACACAATACGAATGATGTTGGAACACCCACCAAGAACCGCGCCTGGTAGTAGATCGGGGGGCTGTAGTCATCTGCCTTACCGCAGATGTCGCGGGCTTTTCCGAGTCGGTGACTATGCAGGATGGTAAGGTTCTAAACTTCAAGCGTGCCTGAAGCCAATTTCATTATAACATAAACAATCTTTTTGTCAAGACCATTACCACCACAATGTATCCCATATGTCAATAAGTTTTTTCATCCCAATTTCAAAGGTAGCTTCGAATCCTGTTTCTTTTGAATGCAAGTCATCTACAGTATTCCACTCAAAATCCGTATCATCCCGCTTTTTATTAGCCTCAAATCCCGCAATAACAATATCTATATCGGAATGCCATTTCTGTCTTGCCAATTCAAAATCATCATCTTCCTCTTCCCCTAATAACAAGTCTGGAGGGAAATAACGGAAGGGTACACCAACAGCACGTTTCTTTAATTCTCTCAACCATATTGGCATCATCTCTTCAAGATGATAACCGATATCGTATACCACACTATCATCCCACCCGCGAGATATACGTTGCCAAGCATAAACAACACTTTTACAGATCCCTCTAATATTACTGTTCAATCTTCTGAAAAATATATTAACGCGCTCCATCAATGTTTTTGGGGGAGTGAATAAGTCATCTAGAAAATCCTCCATATTATCAAATGATTTATTAGTTTTCAACTATCCTCCTGTAGAGTAGAATCCTTTTCCATTATATCGAGCATAGAACAAAGAGGGGACTCGAATCAACGATTGCTTCCTACATTTTTTACATCTGTATGGATGTTTTACCTTGCTGAATGAATCGAATCGTTCCTCAAATTCATACCCACAATTTTTACACCGATATACATAGATCGGCATATTACTTGGATGATTCCTTTTTCTTCTTGGCTTTTTCTTTTTTAGCCATTGCATTGGATATGCGAGCAGCTTGCTTTTTACTCATACCTTTTTTCTTCAATGCCTCATACACTTTTGGCTTTTTGAGGGAGCGATATTTCTTCCCTGGCATTATTCCTCCATAGGGCTCTTGAAAAGCAGAGCTACACAATCGATCATAATAAACAGAAGTATTGCCTCCCAATATGAGAGAGGAGAGGCCGAAAACATTTTGACTATCAAAAAGTTCCACATCCATCTAAAAATAGCAGGATTTAAAAGGAATTTTACACACCACACAAGAATTGCCAGTATACTTCTCTCTGCTACAACCTTATCCATTATCCCTCCTTATGTACATATACATGCACTGTCATGTTGATATTCATATCTGATGGCAGATTCGCAGGTTGGTCAACTGGTTGGTCAACTGGCGGATCTGGAATTTCTTCCATCAATTCAAAAAACAAGGGGAAATCTGCATATGTCCCAAAGAAATAGGCTTTTCCATTTTCATATTCATGCAGAACCCAATCCTCAAAGTCATCGGGTATTATTGGAGGACTTGCTCCCCAATATGCAATAATCAGATTGGTATCATTTGCAATACCAGGTTTCAATGGCGGATTATCCTGATCTTCCATTCCCTCCCATAGAGCAGGATTAGTATACAAGAAGGGGACTAAGATAGAACTGCTAATTACCTTCCTGATATCATTTGGTTGATTAGTTTTAGTCAGGTCAATCACTACAGGCAATGCCCAAGATTTTCCATACTCATCAATAACATACCAACCGACTGGATCTTTTATTAAATCAACTTGTATCTTATTCATCATTATCTTCTCCAAACATATTATCATAATCTTCGATACCAACAATTGCCTCCACAGCATCGGAAGCGTCTTCAAATATTTCTATGGTATATTCAAATGAAGATGGATGATATTCAAATACTTCCCAATCTCCATCTTCATTTTTTTTCATCGCTGTTGACATGTTTACTCCTATCAATATCAATAAATTTTATAGCATCCTGTAAGCATTTCTCACATATAGATACGAGAATTGCATATTGTGCATCATCATTTTCATGAATAATAGACCATATCTCTACTCGATATTCATCCTCTCCAATATTCCATCCGCATACATCACAATATCCACTCCTGTAAACATCAAAAGCGGCATTAGCTTTAATAGGGGTACTCATACGATACCCTCTCATATAATAGATTAAAAGTATCAGGGCTGCAAGAATGCATATATCCAGATGCATCCTTAATAATCCAATCTCCCAACTGAACTGTTATTATACTGCCAGATATATCTAGCATAAGAGCTTTTTCCATTCTTCCAGATGAAGAAGGATTGCAATTTGCCCATTCCAGTATCTTTGATATTTCATCGGGGTCATAACTGGTGAATTGAACAGCTTCAATCACCTCAGGCTTCTTTATATATTCTTTCATATTTGTATCTTATCACAATTAGAATATAGAATCAAGACCACAAACCGCGGCGCACTAGAACTGCTATTAAAGCATAGTCGGCTAGGTCAAGATAGGTGTCATCAATAGTTTCGTCCTGTAAAGGATTATCCTTATCCTTTACTACCAAATTCTTTAGGCGTTCCATCTTATCATTCATGCGCACAATAACTCCGAATTCCCCGAAGCTAGAGATATTACCAGAACCATAGCTGGCTTGTTTCTTCTTGAATGTTTCAAATACTCTTACCATTATCTCTGCCATAGATCTCTCTAGATCAAGATTTCCACTAGAACCGTCACAATTCAGCATCCGTCCATTCATCCACACTGCTTCGTCTTCCATCCCCCTATCGTTTAGGGGTTTCAGATTTTCTGCATTGCAATATCCAAATAAATCTGTACCATTTTTTTGTATCTTAATTGGCCATTCTGAGTCTTGATCTATATCAACTACTGTAATAATATCTCCCATATTAAAGCAATGATGGGGATGCTGTTTTTCACATTCCAAACCCTTAAAAAAATACATATCTCCAACTCTTACATCTAACAATTGCATTTTATTCTCCTTTCTTTTCCATCCACGTTTTAAATTTCAAGAGTGCCTCCACTTTTGGGAACACTCCTGTAAAAGTAACTCCCCTATCATCTAAGTAAACAGTCGCCCAGCATTTCTTCTGCGTAATCTTTATGGTTGGAAATCCATATTTTTCCAACCATTCTTTGATTGCATGAACCCCCTCTGGAGATCTTGCCCTAGTAGTGCAAATAATCACCTCATCAAATACTTTTATGGCAGCTTGGATAAATTCCAAAGCTCCATCAACAGGGGGATCTGGTAGATAAGAATCGTCTCCTAATTTATATCCACTAGTATAACTATTCAATACCCCATCAAAATCAATGGCTAATCTGGTAGATTTCAACTGTCCCCCTTTTTTATATATGGGAGGATATCCAATTCAGGGAATGCAGTATAGGGGGGGATTTTACTTATCACCCCATTTTCGATCAATTCCCTAAAACATTTCTTCGAACATGCGTGTGACTTTCCATATATCCAAAAGCCAAAACATTCTCTCCCACAATTTTTACATACTATTTTCTTATGCATAATCCTCCTATCTAAATTGAAATATATCCTGCAAGAAACACCACACTTTTGTCAATCCTAAATTTACCACCCACTCTGGTATGATATTTACTACCAGTGAAATATCTAATCCATCATCTAACCATTCTTGGAGATATTGAGGATCTTCCTCAATCAGGAATGACCATTTATGAGCTTTTCCAATTACCATGATTGAATAGACTCGTTTCATTTCCCGATTCCCTCATTTAATAACATCATGCCCCCAATTAATGCACCTAAATGTATAGGTAACATATTATTGCTATCCACTCCCACATCATATCTATACTGGGTATTATCCAGGTGGCCATGGGTATGCCCATGCAGATGATAAGATCCATGGTAGGACGCTTCCCAAGATATCATTGGGTAATGGCATAGAACAACTCGTTTTCCCAAAGAATGGATTGAATAATACAAGGGCAATATTTCAACTCTACCATGGTATTGTTCCATGCAAAACTTCTTGATCCAATAATCATGAGATCCAGGGATGATACGAATCATCCCATTCAGTTGTTGTAAATATTCATCGGCTGATTTTCTTAGTGTGAAATCTCCAAGATGATAAACAACATCAGAGGGAGAGATCAATTGGTTCCAATTTCGTATCAATGCAGCGTCCATTTCTTCTACAGAAGAATAGGGGCGGTCGCAATACTTCAAAATATTACTATGCCCAAAATGGGTATCTGAAGTCACCCAAATCATTCTTTTCCAAGCTCCATCGTTATTAAAAATGCTTTCATTATGTAAATTGAATCAAGGGTTAATAACTTGAATATGGGCAATAAAATTAGTTCCAGAGCATTATCTCCAATATCCTGGTGTTTTTCCAGATAGGCTATTCTGTTGTTGATACGTTGTATATCCATAATAATAGTCATCTACATTTCACTGGAAAACTGGAGACCGTGCAAAAAATAAAACTTGCACGATCTCCAGCAAAAACTAATTCGTCTATTGAATCGGAATAATCAATGTTTACCTGTTTTGCATATTGATCGAAGCACTCTAGGCAAACCACCCTATTTTGAAGTACTTCTGGTATAACGGCTTTCCAGATATTATCTGGAACAAAATAATCAAAATGCGTTATTCTTCCGCACGCTTTACAGATCATTTTCCCCTTCTTTCCCCAATTCTTCCCAAGCTCCCCGATTTTCATCAAGAACCTGTTTTGACAATTTATCCCAAGAATTATTTTTCTTTGTTTTATACTTCCCCACCAACGCACGATATTGTTCAATATTTTTCCATTCGTTGATTTCCTTGCCACCAACCAGGTTCGCCATACGTTCATTATCTTTTGCCAGGTTCTCTGCATCCGCCTTCCACTCATCTCGTTCGAAACAGACTTTTGAATATGATTTCAGAAGGGAATTATTGTTATATCCAAGCCCATCAATAGCATCTTTAAGATTAACTATAAATTCCGCAATCTCATCTCTCGAATGAAATTCTATAAACATTTTTGCAGCAGTAATTTTTTCTTTTCGCGAACATCCTATTTCGCTCATTCTGACTCCTCTAGTATAATTTTTTCCATCGGATAATACTGTATTCCATTTTCTGGCAAGCATTTTTCCATCCTAGCCTATATGCAGCTAATAACATTAGAGTTGTATCATCTTCAGAAACCATTTTATCATATATGATACATCCAAGAATTTGTTTCTTTATTCCTGATGCCTCATACATTATAGTATCATGCATAAAATCTTCACACATTATCTTTACTTCTCCCTTCCTCTCTTATAGATTGGATCAAGTTGTAACTCTTTCCAAGTTTTTCCAAAAGCAATATTCAGGATAGTATTATAAGACACATTGTAACGAGCTGCAAGAGAGAAGGCCGAAATACCGCCCTGCTTATATAGATCATAAATTTCTTTTACCTGTTTACTGTTAAGTTTTTGATTGGACGTTTCGGCCTCCTCTCTCGATATACTATTACCGTTGCCTAACTGCTGATAAAGAACTTTGTTCTGCTATAGTATCACCAACCAAACCACAATTTTAATTGAGATCCGAATCCATATAATACTGCAATGACAATTGAGATTGAAATTATTATTTCCAATCCTGTTTTTATCCAATTCACAATCTTGATATGTTTGTTACACCAGAGATAAATCTGGGAGATCAGCATAAACAATAATATGGAAAAACCAACCAAGGCAAGTACTCCTATAAATCCAATTGCCACGCTTCCAATAAGTTTAATCATTCTTCCACTTCCATTAGATCTTCGGCATCCCACATAAGATGTGGGCGCATCTTATTTGTGCGAGCATCACGAGCTCCTTGCCAAACCCAAGCTGCACCGTCTGTGCAACTGAAATCCAACTCCGCCAACCCTTGGGGAGTCATTACTGTGCGAGGAGTATTATCATTTACATCAAATTTCTTAGTCAACGGTTGATTATCCTTTTCCTACCATATTTGTATGAATAAATATATATTCAATACCACAGAGCAAAGTACGAAAACAAACAACATGACATATAGAACTGTCCATGTTATATGCTCAATGGAAGTACTGCATAAAGATTTTTCTATTGCATATTCATTTAGTAATACTAAAATTGTTGTCAATGCCAAGGAAAATAAAAAATACAACATATTAAGTAGCATCTACTATTCCTCCATCTCTTTTTCTGCTCCACCTTGTTTTTCGGCATCCTCTATCACCATAGCCTGATGAAAATGGATATAACGAGAATTATAACCTACCACACCATATGGAGATCCATATAGCTCCCATCCCTCACACAATTTCTCATTCACCGCAGCATCTAATACTGCCAAGTTGGTATGTGATAAAGTTAAATATTGTTTCATTTATCCTCCAAGATAACTAATATTATCAATAAATTCATATACATCTGTGAATTCAGACCCATCAAATGCTACAACCATTTCTTCTATCCCATCATCATTTGTAACATATATAACAACATTCTTTGTACCATCTTCATCAATCGCATACGATATTGTATAGTCCTTTCCATCACTTGTTGATTGTATTATCGCACTCATTCGTCTTTCCATTTTGCTCTCCTATATACTTCTTTTATATCATAAGCCTCGTCAAATGTCAATTAGCCTATGAGCCATTTATTCGATTCCCACTCATTTCAACATAAGACGGATTTAAATCAATCCCAATAAAATTCCTCCTATGCTTCTTACATACTACTCCAACTGTGCCAGATCCACAAAATGGATCCATTATTATACCTCCTTCAGCACTTCCAGCCAGTACGCACGGCTCAATCAGGTCAGGAGGAAAAGTGGCAAAATGGGCTCCTTTAAATGGTTTAGTACTTACCCACCATACATCCCTTTTATTTCTTACAGGAGACATATATTCGTCTCCCACTAAACGATTCACATGCATTGTATTTGGCTTTTGCCCATCTTCTTGTAAGTTTTTATACTGCCATCTTTCATACCCATTTTGCACAAAGGACTGTGGCTTTCCATTTGGCATTACCCCATCATAATTTTTTGTTGCTCCTTTAAAAATTGTATCTTTTCTTCCATCATATCCTGTTGCTGGTTCTAATACTGCTTGATAATCATAATAATATTTTTTTGACTTTGTTAATAGAAAAATATATTCATGACTTCTGGTTGGCCTATCTTTTACACTTTCGGGCATAGGATTTGTCTTAGCCCATATAATATCGGATCGTAACCACCATCCATCATCCTGTAGAGAAAGGGCAACACGCCATGGGATACCGACTAAATCTTTATCTTTTAGTCCATTAGCCGTTTTATTAAATACACCTTCTCTTGGTGTTCCAAAACCTGCCCTACCACCATTGCTTGCCCTTGAACAATTGCCTGCGTAACTATCTCCTAAATTTAACCAAACAGTTCCGTCATCTTTCAATGTTCGTTTTATTTCCCTAAATAATTCTACAAGATGTTGAACGTATAAATCTGGCGTAGGTTCTAATCCAAGGGAACCTTTCCAAGCATTGCATTTAACACAGAAATTAGTTGAGGGACGATCATCCCTACCTATAGAACCAATATTACCCTTCTGTAATTTCCCAGCAGTTTTATCATTGTTCTTACCTGCACCATTTACTTCTTTGTCCCATTCATGCAGACAATCACCATCTCCACCAAATATCTGTGGTTCAGTTTTATAATCCCTCAATCCCCAATATGGAGGGGAAGTAATTACACAATTGATACTTTCATCATCAAAAGTTTTGATTATATCTAGATTGTTGCCTTGCAATAATTTAATCAAGACTTATCCCCCCTTTCATTTTTCCATCCCATTGGCAACTCCGCCCAAGCTATAATATTCTTGTTTTCAATACTTTCCCTATCCAATATCCAATAAGTCCCAGTATAATATGCATCCCTAATAATCTGGATAGCACTACTTAGATCCCATACCCAATGGAGGTGGATAAGATAATAAGTACCTGCCTTTAACCCATCCAAAGATTTATGCCAAATAATTTCTTCTGTTTGTGTGTTCATTTTCTCTCCTCCATTCTTTCCATGGCGATTCTAAAATAATCAAGATCCTTTTCTATCCCAATGAATCGCCTCCCTAAGTTTAGGCACGCCACTCCCGTTGTTCCACTCCCCATAAATGGATCCAATACAGTATCCCCAAGATTTGTATAGATACGTATTAGTCTTTCCATCAAAGACAATGGCTTCTCATAAGGATGAACTGGAGGATATATTAAACGGTCATCATATACCCCCGTCATCTGTGACCAATGCAGTGGATTGAATGGAGCATCCATCCCTCGCTTCACCAAAATCATCTCTACAAATCTACCACACCTTTTTATATAATTCTTGGTAGAAGGAGTCTTTACCCAAAATAAATATTCATCTGCGTGGAAGAACTGATTTTCTGGTTTACAAAAAAACAACTTGTTACCCGCACATTTAAACTCCCCTTCACTCAACCACATGTCATAGGAAGGATCAGTAATGACAGCATCATAACGATATATTACATCTAACGATGAAAATATATCTCTATAGTCAGCCGAATACAATTCATATGTAGAAGTAATTATATGTGCCATTCTAATTAACCCTCTTTAAATTTATTATCTAGCATAGCCATCAGCATGGCTTCACAACGTTGGCGAACGGTGGCATAAACAAATTGTTTAAAAGACTGACCAACTATTTTTACTAATGCATAACAATAATCCATGACAAATTCGCTATCTTTTATAAAATTCTCACATTGCAAAACTTGATTCAGGTCATCATGTGGATGCCAGTCAGATACAGGCATAATGCCTTTTCCTTCAAAAGATATATAATATGGAATTTTATCAAGTCTGTCATCATCGACAAACCATCCCATCATCTTTGCCAATGCAGTATCAATTTCTCGATCGGTCATGTTTTGAATAGGTTTAATTGCCATTCTTCCTCCATTATTTTCTGCACACATCATATTCTAGCGTGCCATTGTCCAGTGGCTTTAATCGTGCAAGTCGCTACTTGGTCACATTTCCTTATCTCTTTCCGCTCTTTTCTCCCAAACCACTTTGCTATCTTTCCACCATTCTGGAAGATATTCCTCTGGCATATCATCATATCGGAAATAAACTAACAAAAAATGGTATCCTTTTTCACGAAGTTGAACTAATGGTGCACTATTTTGAATAGTACCCCCGCCAACATACACAGAGGGCGAAACAAATTCTGCAAAAATAGACCATACGCCACATTCACTAAGACTAATCTTACAGGGATAATCAAATTCCGCAATAGCCTTTCCCATTATTTCAATCATTTCTTCACCTCCAGATGTTCGCGAAGGATGGAGAGAGCTTCTACCATACCATTTTGAGTATCCCAATTTCCACTTTTCAACTGATCTCTCTCTATCTCATCCATTGCTGCCAAAACTGCGCGACAAATATCGGGAGAATCCTCAAGCGCCATTTTGTTTCCCTCCGCTATCATTTTCATTTTCTCCAATAGGTTCATTTCATTCTCCTTTTGTGGGCTTTTCACTTTCTCTCCCTTCCTATATGCTAATAATTCACACCCCATTGAAAACCACTCTCCAAAATTCATAACAAATTCATTATATGAATATCCCGATAATTGTTTCTGAATCAGTTCTTCAAGGCGTTCATCAGTAACACGATGTGTAAAGTTTGTGGGTAAATTATCTAATGTTCCCATATATTCATACCTCCTTTCCACCAAATTTATTACACTGCCTACATAATAACTTCCATCCTGGGTGGAAAAACACCCACCCTCGAATATCTGCCTGCCGTCTCGCTTGAGATAGAGCTTCCTGTTCATCCTCATGAGCTGCCAAAAGATCTCCACACCTATCACAGCGAAATTCATATTGTTCATTATTAAAGATTTTCATAAAAACGCTCCTCATACATAGAATATCTACAATATATCATAAACAGAGGGGGGTGTCAAGTACCTTGTAATCCAATATGTAAAACTACACTAGGAAACACACAACACATAACACACACTACAATACCTACCCCACATAACCAAAGATAAGGGGGGTGAGTTTCTATATATATGCAGAAAGTAGAGCAGATCGCACGCATCAACCCCCCACATATAGTGGGTAGCCAGCACACACACGCGTATATGCGGGGGATTCCATGGTTTCGATAAGTGTAATTATCGAAACCAATAATATGATGGGAGGGGTGGGTACAAGAAATGACTCCAATATATCGAAGCGCGATATATCGTCAGACAATGTAACAAATGTCATATAAAATTAGTGACATTCGTCACCCCCCTATCGAGTATACTCTAGGCATAGAGAGGTGTTAAATGACACAAAAAATATTTGAGATCAGAACACGTTTTGTAGGCGACTTATCCCCGTGGGAAGAGATCGAAGCATATCGCATGCCCGCCGATACGCTGGATGAGGTCATCTCTACGGTGGAGACAGCTACATACATCGGGGCAGCACTTAATCTGCCCATCAGGGAAATCCGCATCAATGAACATGGGTGTGGACAAGGTCATTATGTCCAACCCCTCAAAGCCGCACCGGTATACATCATCCTACGCACAGTACGAGATGAGCAAACAGGTGAGTATATCCCATGCCTAGTCATGCCAGGCGAGCATGGTTATCATACAACGGACTGGCGATGGGGAACTGACTATGAGAGTGCATGTGAAATTGCTAATGACAAAAACACTCTACTGGGGTACACCCCCGAACAGGCAGCTAAAATCGTACTAGATAGCATGTATTGAATGAAGAAAGGAAAAAATAAAATGAATAGCAAAATGAAACCAAATTATTGCACTAACCAAAATTGCGCGAGCTGCGCAGAATGCACTCACACTAACTACGGACTGGATTGTCAAAATAATCCTGTCCAGACTGAAAAAATTGACTATATAGCAGTATCAAAATATCAGCAGATTTTCGACACGTTGTACGCAAAATGTTATGTACCATCTGCTATCACTCCGCACCTGGACGCGCTGGAGTCAGCCAGATTAATTGACGCTCTAACAGTAGAGCAGTTAGTACAAATCGTTATTATTATGCAGGACGCATATCAAAACGGACAGGTATCACAAGGAGCACAAAAAATCGACAATGACGCAGTGTGGATCAGCGGAATTGGTGGACTAGAAAAACAACCAGACGGTACCTGGAAATTGACCAAATAATTTGGTGTGGGATAATTTAACCTATCTAGAGAGAAAAGAAAAATGAAAACTAAAATCACTTATCACGATGCAATACAAATTTTAAAAAATGAACTAACAAAAGAGCACGCAAAATTATACCCAACGGACTGGGGTGACAAACTTGATAAAGTGAATCACCTGGTATATGCCTTAAAAATCCTGCAACAGTCGAGCAAAAAAATAATTTGTAAAACTGTGCGCATGTGGGAAAACGACCTGCCGCGTTGGAGAGGGTATGTTATCCTAAATGGGGTTAAAACCCAATGCTTGTACATGCGCACCACGAAAAAACAAGCTATGCAGGACGCAAAAGATTTAAAAAATAAAATTTTGTAATCTACAATAGGGTACAACAAAAGGTTGTGCCCTAAAACAAGATTATAAAAAATCTTGAGAAGAGAGAAAGAAAATGAATGGCAAAATGAGAATTATAAATGTGGAAACTGGGAAAATCCTAAAAAAGCTGGGGGATGTAACATATGATTCTACTGCCCGCTTGCTCCAGCAAGCTAACGATGCACACGCGGAAGAGCTGCAAGCATATGCGGACAAGGGCATTCTAGCAGAAGTTGTTATCATAGATAATGCAGGAAAAGAATAATCGAAATGCCCGCCTTTGGCTGGAATGCCTATGAAAAGAAAATAAAAGAGTATCTAGGTGAATAATTAATGTGACTAATGTCACATAAAAGATATGACATTCATCTTGAAGATATGAGATACACTAGAAGTATGAGGTAACAGATATGAATACCACCGAGATTGTAATAAACGGACTGAATGAATATATAACAGTGTATGTACCCTCCACTCAATCATTAGATCAAACTATATCAGCAGATGAATACACCTCCAGGATAGATTACACTGCCAAATTATTATCAGAATTATTTGGTGGAGCGACCCTCACACCCTCCATTGGATACTATAAAAACCACACCGGGAAGATCATCAAGGAAAATATAACTCAGGTCAAAGCCTACACAAACCATGTAACGGACAGACACTTAGAGAAGGTCATTGCTCATGCTAATGAGCTGAAAGCGAGGTATGCACAAGAATCTATTTCAATCGAAATTAATAACACCCTACTATTCATATAAAAAGGAAGGTAAAAATGATAGTCCATAGAGATATAACTAAAGCGTTTGGTGGATCATTTGGAAGCGGATTGGCAATCCTGCAATTTGAAAGCGGAGAAACCGTATATTGCGATAATGCCTGCACTGTACGAGCCTTCGAGGCTGCCTTTGGAGATTGTATCCAAAATGACCATACAGCCATCATCAAGGGGCATGACATTGTGTGGTATACAGATGAATTTGGGCTAACGTTGGGTGGCTTCATCCCATACGAGAATTGGATAAGTGCCGGCTATCCAGAGATAGAAATTGGAAATACCTATGAATTAATAAAAAGCGAGGAACCATGTTAAGCATTGAGTACATCGAACAAGAAGAATTGAAAGCTGCTAAGCGAGCAGCAAGAGAAAACAAACTCCCCTTCGTTTTTTGGGACATAACAGAAGTAGAAAACA
>Ga0074195_1002330_pt1 | contig 21739 bp, 26 predicted proteins | sample EPASupsiteHSE623_FD_64525 | JGI IMG/M metagenome (GOLD analysis project Ga0074195, IMG submission 64525) | Bioremediated contaminated groundwater from EPA Superfund site, New Mexico - Sample HSE6-23 | ecosystem: Environmental > Aquatic > Deep subsurface > Groundwater > Contaminated ...
GCGCAACCCGGATGCCGTGGCAGTAGTCATAGGGATTTCAACTTTTGAGAATAGCGAGATACCGGCGGTTGAGTATGCAACCAGGGATGCAGCCACAATGAAGGAGTACCTTGTCAGAACACTAGGTTTCAAGCCCGAGAACATCGAAGTATTCAATGACAAAATGGCCTCCTCGTCAAAACTCAAGAGTTTCTTCAATACAAAGCTGAAAAACAGGATTAAACCTGGCGTGTCTGATCTGTTTGTATTCTACAGTGGTCATGGTGCGCCGGACACCAACACAAACGAGGCCTATTTTGTACCCTATGACTATGACCCGTCAGACCCTGAGAATACCGGCTTTGCCGTGAAGGAACTTTACGATAAAACCGCCAAACTGAAAGCCCGCAGCACCACGATAGTCCTAGATGCCTGTTTCAGCGGTTTTTCAGGCGATGGTAGCCCGCTTATCAAGAGCGCAAGTCCGGTCTTCGTCAAGACCAAGGCACCGTCTGTCGCAATTGCCAACGCTACTATCTTTACCTCATCTTCGAGTGACCAGATTTCTAGTTGGTATCACAACAAAAAACATGGCCTGTTCACCTATTACTTCCTGCAAGGACTTAAAGGGAAGGCCGACGCCGATCACAACGGACGGGTGACAGCGGGTGAATTGAATAGGTATGTAGAAAAGAACGTGGTGGAGCAGGCTCGGGCACTCTATAATCGGGATCAAACCCCGTCTTTTAATGGCCAGAGGGAAAATGTTGTGGTGCAATTCTAATCAAATGTCCGTCAAAGACGGTAGTACATGTTACACCAATTATGTTGACATGGTACGGGTGCTAACAGAAAAATAACTTTGCAAGAAAGAATGGGTGCCATGTTTAATTTGCGTGTAGGTTTTATCCTTCTTATTGCCACATATCTGTTTACTGCAATAAGTGTTCATGCTGCTGCAGGCAATCAAGACAACGTCACAAACGGGGTCATTGCCGAAGGTTACTGCGCTGTGGTCGGGATGAGCCCGGAACAGTGCCAGCTTACGGCCCTGCAGCGTGCTCGGGCGGCTGCTATAGAGCAGGCTGTAGGTGTTCATGTTGCATCCACTACTTTGGTTACTGACGCCAAGCTTACCCTTGATTTTATCAAAACCTACTCTCGCGGTTTCATTGTCAAAGAAAAGATCGAGTGGCTCCCTATGGGCCAGTATCAAAAAGATTCGACAACTGCTCCAATTCCCGAATATCGTGTTAAGACGATCTCGACCGTCCGGATCCCCGACCCGAAGAGAAAACCGCTAGGACTGCAGGCAAAAACTAGCGCATCCGTCTATCGCAGCGGCGAGTCGGCGTGGGTCGAGGTGAAAACCTCCCGTCCGGCCAGGATCGGTATCTTTAATATCACTGCAGATGATCGAGTCGTGCTTCTTTTCCCCAATGATAATGACCACGATAATCTTGTAAATCGTAGCGAACCGTTTCGCTACCCCAATAAGAAATCGCTAGCGGAGCTTGAGATGCAGGTTATTCCTGGACATTTGAGCGATGCAGAGGCGTTTTTCTTTGTTGCTATCGATGCCGACCATCCGGTGAAACTCGAAGACCGATTTACACCGCTACAGTCGCTTCCACTGACTGATTTTTTTGCTCGCTATGCAGAGTTTGCTGATTATGGGGAGGATTCAGTGATAGCTTATGAGGTGGTGGAACGGTGAAATACTCGATATCTGGTATTTTATAGTGATGAAGCGATCTGGACCAGTCTTTAAGGTTATAAACCCCGTTCGATGGGAGGGAAATTGAGATGAGGCAATTTACTATAATCCTGATAGCAGTAATTCTAACTTGCGGAACTGGTTACGCTGGTACAATTCCCGACAGTATCGGCGGCATAAAGCTTGGCCAAAAAATCCATCAAAAACAGGAACTCAAAAACGTTAATTTTGCTGGATTCAAAGGCTCGCTCCTAGTTTTCCCATCGGAAAACAGCACAGTAGAAACTTTGAGATTCTGGGCGGCGGGGTGCGACGACGAGAATCAGGCACCCTGCAAGAACGCAATAAAAAAACTAAAGGGGAAATACATTAGAGAACTGGGTAAACCCAAGAATGATCAAGAAAAAAGTATTGTTTGGGATCAGAACGGGAGGCGCCTTACTCTTGGCTGGGACTATGCTGGAGGGCAGGTTGATGCAATCTTTATCTATCTTGAACGTTCTGACGATACTAAACCTGGAGGGGTTAATGACGGATTCAAGGATTTCTATCGCAAATTCTCTCAAGCGTTTAATAACAACGATAGGGAGCAGCTCGTCAGCATGATGAAGTTTCCATTTGAGGATAATTGCAACCTAATCAGTGACAGGGCTTCTATTGTACGCTCTGATTCGTTCGATGGAAACTTGAAGAAAATAGTCGGCACAGAATATCCAGAATTCAAGGAAACACCCTATTTTGACAGAGTCTTTTCAAGAATGTACTTCAGTAGTCACAGCTTGAATGGCGTGGGTTTCAACAGAATCAACGGTAATTGGTACGCCGTAGGCTTTTATTGCGCCGAATGACCGGAATCTTTCGCTATGTAGTTGTCACTATACATTACTTGCGAATCCACAAAACAAGAAACTCCTGGAGGAACATATGGCCAAACCAACTGCCGTGCCTGTTCGAAAAGATCTTGCTTATGCTCCCGGCAAAGAAATCCTCGAAAAACTTCGGAAAGTACGTTTTTTGCCCGCTTTCGACCTCTATGGGGTGAGTGCCGGTGGGCCATTTGCTTTCATTGATATTTCATGGAAGACGCTACTGGTAGATGGGAGTTTGAGAGTCCTCCTCAATGGCAGCGCCGAAATTACGTCCCAATTCACCATCGACAATTCAGCAATGAGGGCCACTGCTACCGTAGATACGGGGAACGTTGGAATTCAGCAGTTCGAGGCAACGGGAGAGTTTCTTTCGCAACCGGTCCCTTTGAGAATCGTAAGGCTCAATGCAAGCACTTACGTCTACATCCCTTATTGAGGATGTCTCCAGAGGATTTATGAGGGAGTGTTCAATATCTCTTCATTCTTCTGGAGTAGCTTTATTCGGCGTGCCCTTCCCGACCGTTTTTCCTAAAAAGTCCGGTCACCGCCGCTCTTTTGTTCGCCTCATTTGTCTTCGCATAAAATTTTGCGGTGATTGCAATATTCGAGTGGCCAAGGAGATCTCTGATAGTTTCCAGATTGGTGTTCTCGTTGACAAGCCGTCGCGCAAAAGTGTGGCGGAGTATGTGCAACCCCTTCTCGTCCACCCCTGCCCTGTTAAAGATACCACTCACGATCTGGTAAAGATTTGTCCTGTTGATGATGGTGTTGTTCCTGGTTGAACAGACGAACCAACCATCACCGAATTCTTCCTTCAACGTCTCGATTTCGTCTTCGGCCATCTCGAAAGGAATATAAACATAACGCTCCTTGCCACCCTTCCCTTTTACCAACAGTGTATAAACGCCATGCTCTTCATCCAGAACATAGTCCTTGAGCCGGAATGACATCAACTCGTGCGCTCTTAGCCCACCATAAAGCATGGTTTTACACAATAATGAGTTCCTGAAGTTTATAAGGCGATTCCTCGGCGCCTTCTTTTCCTTTTCTAAAAAGTTGAGGAATCTTGTTATATCGTTCTCGTTCAGCGATGGCTTTACCTTGTCTTCCGTCTTAACATTCATCTTTTTGAACATTTTCTCGAAATCAGCATTACTGTCGTTGTTTTCTGTAATATACAAGAAAAATGTTTTTAAAACCGTTATATGTAGTTTTTTTGACGAAGAACCGAAGTTCTTACTGTTTTTGGTGCGTTCAGTCAAATATCCATTCAAAAAGATTCGGTTTATATCCTCCATCCCCAGTTCACCTTGGAACTGCCGAGCATATTCCACAAAATCAGTCAGAATACCCGAATAAATGACACAAGTACGGTCTGACAGGTTTTTATTCTGCACTTCAAGCATGTATGCTTCTATCCATCGCTGCAGATCAACGACTATATTACCGGTATCAAGCTTCATTATCCCTCCAAACACAACACAACAAAATGTTGTGTTGTGTTATCTCCCCTGATAATGTGTTGCGCGGGTCTCTGTTCGCGTTATTTAGGTATTGTATGTTGTGTTATATTATCTAATTTTACAAGTATTATTTTTACATATAACTGATGATTAGCAGATATTTCTTGATAATGTGAAAATAACCCATATAATGAACTATAAATGAATCAAGGAGGGGCATTATGAGTGAAGAAGCTGGGCTTGAAGCAGTAAAATCGATTTCATCTGCTGACACGCAGAAAATTGAGTCTGTTATGAAGCGCATCCCCATAAAGGCAACGACAGTGAACAAGATGAAGCGGATATCGTCTTTGTTCAGTGAAGAAATGGGCGAGGACGTTAAAGAGGTCGATATGATCGCTTTTTTCCTTGAAACGTCCTTTGATGCCTTTTTAAAATCAGGTGTCATCGAAGAACGGATAAAAAGTCTTACTGAATAATCAAAAGAGCAGGGTAGGGGGGATATATTATGACTTGGAGCGAAATGTTTGAGAATCAACTAAAAACACCTGGGATAGGCACTGCAGCCTGGTTTAACTGTATTCCGGTAGAGCAAGCATACGAGGCCAGCAGACTGGTAGCTGCAAAAACTCCGGTTTGCATACTTCACCGACCAAGCACCGGTAGGCCAGAGCATCTGGTCGTTTTCGATGGCACTGAGTTTATTGCCGGCGGATTCGATGAGGTGACGGTTGCAGAGAAGTTTGTAAATGCCTGGAACAATAAAACATGTGAAGTGGTGCGGGCGTAACGATAGCGCTGAAACGAAATACAACTGAACTGAAAAAAATATCGAAGGAATTATATGAAAGTTACTGAAAAACAGTTGAAAGCTCGGGTTACCGAACTAAATCTGGGCGTACTTAAAGAGACTACTTTCGGGATCAGGGTTGATAGAGGAGGAAAAGGGTACTCATGTAGCTTGGTCTATCGGGACCAGACTCCTCCTGAAATACTGCTGGAAGAAGGCAGCGCATCGGAAGCTAATGCCTGTATAGAAGCTGTGGCAGCAACACACAGGATTTTTAAGCAGTCAATGATGGGTGGCATTGAAAAGCCGGAGTTTTTGACAGACGAATTGTTCATTAAAAAGGGCGGGGAACGATGCCCGAAAACCAAGTGTGGCTCTCGTGACGTAATTGCGGGGTGGGTCGAAAAAACTTCAGATGGTCTTACTCAAGCATACCGCTGCAGTAAATGCGGCCTGGAATACGTCATAAAATATAAAATGGAAGGGTATGAAATCGCCGTTGTAGGGGTAAACCCAACATTCGTGCAATAATGCATCAAATTCCATAAATGACGTTTATTTCAGTATGTTGCTCAAATATAAATTTCGTACAATCTTGGGAGAAACTGTTGGATTGCATACAACGGCAGTCAAGGAATATCGGTACTTGGCCTAAACCCAACATTCGTGCAACCAAGCGCAAAGTAGCACTAAATATTCTTTACAACATAACGGTATTACTTACTTATTCCTCGCCAGTGCATACATTTTTTGCTGAAGGTTACTCGTTCAAGCCGCAAGCGGCAGCCGAGCCTCCATATCCAGCTCAAATCGCCCATAGGGGTTTATATGCAGGGTAATTAGAGGACTCAGCGCTGCCAGGTCACGCGGTGTCATCCGTTCCACCCATCCCGGTTCTTTCAGCACCTGCTGAATCATCAAGGTATTTATGTAGACCATGCTCGCTTGCAGCAAGTGCAGACAAAGCAGGCCCATCTCCTGGTGATCCTTTCGGTTCGTCGAAATCTCACCCCGTTTGCCGTAGTAAATGAAGCCATTGGTGCTGTTCCAACTCTCAACCACGTTAAGGCCCTCGTGGATCTCTCGCCGCAGTTCTTCTGAATTCAGGTACCGGCAAAGGAAGATGGTCTTGATGGCTTTCCCCAACTCACCCAACGCCTTATAGGCAGGGTGCTGACTGTTGTTTCGACAAAACCGCCGTAAAAGGCTCTCCGCATCGGCCATTCCCATTTTCAGGGCAACGGCGTGCTTTACCATGGTATCCAGTTGCTCTTCGATCAGTTCCCAGTTGATCGCCTTGTTTGCTATCACCGCGTTGATGTTCGGAAAACTCTGACCACTCTCTGCCTTGTACAGTTTCTGCCGGTTGATCCCTTTGAGCCGAGGCATCAGGTCGAACCCCAGCAGTCGGCAGAACGCGAAGGCCACCGCATTCTGTCCGTGGCTGTCCACAAACTGGCGGTCAACCTCCATTTCGGTGCAATGCCGGAGTACCCCCTGGATCATTGCCGCGGCTTCCGATGATGAAACCCTTTTGAACTGCGAGTAGATACAGGTTGCATTCTTCTCGACGTGCCAGTAAACCATGACCCCCCGACCGCCATAGCGCAGATGCCATTCAGTCAGGAGGTTCTGATCCCAGGCCCCGAACTGTTTTGAATCTGCGGCGCAGGCTGTCGTGGCATCCCCCCATATCCCCGGTTGCCGTACCGCCAGGGTGGCGTTCACCACCTGGGCGATGGACTGGCGCAATCCTTCGCTTGAAATGAACCGGCGGCGAACGTAGAGCAGGTCCTTATAGTCATCGTCCGGCAGCGACTCCATACTCTTGATGCCGGTATTGGTACCCATTCCGAACAGGGAAAGTAAGAGTCTGCGTTGAAGGGTGGCCTTGTCCATGTGGCTGCGTTCGGTGCCGCTTTGTATGAACCGGGTAAAGTCAGTCCTCAGGTCAGTTTCTTTCAACATATCGAGCAGGCTGGTTCCGGACCAGCGATGGGTAATCTCCCGCTTGAGCGTTGCCAGGTTCTCCGGTTCGGCTTGTGGTTCGAAGGGGGTAATCGATATTTTGTGGCCATCCTTCTTGGAGACGATCTTCACCTTGGGGTTAGAAGATATGCCTTCGTCAAGGGTTTTCAGGTGGTTGGTCAACTCCTCCCGCAGAGAGGCGGTGAACGTCTTTGCGTCCATCGGGATATCCAGTTCCGCGAAATAGTATTCCTTGCGATCCTCAAAATCCTGAGGCAGGTCCTCTTCCGGATTGCGGTACCGCCGGCTGCCCACCACCCAGATTTCCCGGCAGCGAAGTTGCTCGCGTAGCGTCTTCAGGACGCAAATCTCGTAGGCGATCCGGTGAACCTTTCCGTCCTCTACGACCAGCGGCATCCAGTTTGCCGGTACGATACCTTTCAGTGGGATCTCAACACCTTCCGGAAAGAAGGGCTTCCTGAGTTCCATCTGTGATTTTATCAATACAAGAGCCTGCAACACCGGTTGGTGCTGGGCGTTTGTGCTGCAAAATTCCAGATTGTCCAGCAGATCCGGCAGCATTCTCCGGTAGTGATGATTGTAAGAGCGCTGCAAAGCTGTCTTGACCTTACCAGTATATCCCGACCCGGCCTCTACCTCCTGGATCAGGGTGAGAAGCCATTTTTCAGGGGCTTCGGGAAAGATCACCTCTTCAACGACACCCTGGGGAGCTTCTACCGAAGCCTTGGCAATCCGATAGAGTTTTGCCATCTTGCTGGGAGCCTTCTGAAGGGCGTCGCCCAGGCTATCGTCGATGCGCTTTTCAGCTTTCTTGCCCATCTTGTGGACGGTTTCAACCAGCAGGTCTACCAGGTGATCGGTAAGCTCCTCTTCCCGGCGGTGGAGGAAGGTCGCCATCAGCGTCAAGCGGAGAGGGGCCATATGGCGCCTCAGTTCGAACGGTTCTTCTACGGTAGCCCGTTTGGCGTACCGCTCCAGGAGTTTTGGATGGACCGCCTTGAAAAGTTCGGCTGGCAACCCGATGTCTCTCACGGAATTCAAGCGGGCAACCGCCTCTTTGATGCTTTCCAAGCCGGCCTTGCCTGGGTCGCTCTTGATGTTCTGCCAGGCGGTCCATTCCCCATCGGCCGAGGGCTGAAGCTGCAAGAGTTTGTTCATGCGATCGGTCATTCTTGCATTGAAATTTCCCCCTATAGAATTACAGAACCGCATTTCATGATCGGCAATCGCGGACTGGATCATTCTGTTGATCTGGTCCATGGTAGGAGGTTCAATGTGGAGGTGCCGATATCGTTCTAACACTGCTTCCTGAAGACGGTCCGGCCGGTGTTCATTGTTGAGGAGGTCGGCTGTCAGCCAACGCTGTATCGCCTTTGCATCGTGGAGGGACGCCTTTCGGAAACTGAAGAACTCGCGAATTTCATTGCGGTGATATGTGGTAACGCGTCCACTCCACGGATACTCTCGCCATTCTTTGATTGACAACTCAAGCTGGTCTGCAACAAAACGGATGCCATCTCGTGGTACTTCACGAGGGCCATCGGGGAATCGCCCCGTTATGTGAAAATATTTCATCAGCACTGCAAAGCCCAGCCGAGTTGGGCCAGTCTTATTCTTGAGCAGCTTCCACTCCTCGGCTGACAAGGTCCACCGCTGCTTCAGCTCTTTCCTTTTCCAGTTGAGTTTCATCCCGTCTCCTGACGTCATCGCGAATAAACCAATTGTCACTTAATCAACATCGTGACATTTTGCAAGACATAGTTTAAAGTACTGATAAAGTGACAACATAAACACGCAAAACTAGCAACATCTGATTTGTCATACAATCGAACGTTTAGGTGACACATATGCTCATTGGCTATATGCGGGTCTCAAAGGCTGATGGCTCGCAGACCACAGATCTTCAGCGTGATGCCCTTATCGCTGCTGGTGTCGCCGCCGATCATCTTTATGACGATAGGGCATCAGGCAAACTTGACGCCCGGCCTGGGTTGGATGCCGCACTGAAAGCATTGCGAGAAGGCGATACGTTGGTTGTCTGGAAATTGGATCGGCTTGGACGGAATCTCAGGCACCTGGTCAATACGGTTCATGATCTGGAAAAGAGGGGGATTGGCTTTAAGGTTCTGTCCGGTCATGGGGCTTCGATCGACACAACAACCCCTGCCGGCAAGTTGGTATTCGGCATATTTGCCGCACTCGCTGAGTTTGAGCGAGAGCTTATATCCGAACGTACAAAAGCTGGGCTGGCTTCAGCACGTGCCCGTGGAAGGTCCGGCGGGGCACCCTATAAGATGACAGCAGCAAAACTACGGCTTGCAATGGCGGCAATGGGGCAACCAGAAACCAAGGTGGGAGTTCTCTGTAATGAATTGGGAATAACTCGGCAGACGCTATACCGCCACGTTGCTCCCGATGGGAAATTGCGTGACGATGGTGAAAAACTATTGGCTGGAAAGCCCAAATAATTTTGTTATTCCGAATTGTTGGAAGGTCAGAAAACTCTGAATGATAACAATCTCCCATCTGGCGTGAGACCGATGGTGTCAAACGTCATCACTGCTTTCAATTTTAGTTCTTTCCATTGTTCTACGAATAAAGGATGCAAAATCATGTGGCCTTCGGCCGAGCAACCAGCTCAAACCATTCGGATTACCAGGAAATCCGTGTTCATTATAGTGATGGAACATAGTTAACAATGTGCCAATTTGATAGTCCCCTGATCCATGCTTTCGCAATTGTGCTGCCCATAGTTCATCCGGGGGTGTTTGAACCTTGATATCACGTTTAAAATTCTGATTAAAAACTGACAACATATCAGCCATGGATAGATTTTCCGGACCACATATTTCATAAGTGGCGCCCATATGACCTGGTTGGGTGAGAATTACAGAAGCAGCCTCCGCCAAATCTTCCAAGTCAACCATACAAATGCGTGTTTCTATGGATTTAAAAAATCTCTGCTCAAATATACCTTCTTCACTAAGCAGCTTCCAACCTTGAAGCACATTCTGCATCAATATTGCAGGTTGAATAATGGTGAATGGTATCCCTGAATTCACCACTATTTCCTCTACCAGATTTTTTTTCTGATGATGTGGTAAATCCTGAAGTACGGAATGAAGCACCGAATGGTATACGAAATGTTCTATTCGGGCAGAACGGGCGGCAGCGTTTATCGCTATTTGTCCTATGAGAACTTCATCAGGATTGACGGCGGAACATATGTGATACGCGGCGCGAATGCCCTTGAAGGCTTCATTCATTGCCTCTTGATCCATCATGTCTCCTGTAACCACTTCCTTTACACCCAAAGATTTAAGTTCCGGAATATGTTCAGCTTTATGAACAAACGCCCGAACTTCCTCTCCTTTAGATGATAATGCCCGAATTATTGCTCGACCGGTTTGCCCATTGGCTCCAGTAATAAGAATCATGATTCAATCCCCCCTTGTTGTGTGAAAGCGAGAAAAACCTTCCGTCACTCCAGGACGCCGGCCCAGGTGTTGCCCTGCAGAAAACTACCCTCCACATTGGATTCCATCTGGAGCAGGCGCCGGAAGGGGATTGTGAAGCTGAGCCTGTCGGCGAAGCCCTGACCTTTAAGGAACTTGCGGGCCGAAATGTCGGTAAGGCCGATGAGGCAGCGTGGGTTCTCCGACTGTGCCTCCTTGTAGGATAGTATCCCGACAACCTGACAGGCCGCAGCATGGGGGACTGCAGTGTTTTCCGTGTCAGGGCGGTCATAGTTGGCCAAGATGACCAGCGCCGAAAGTTGATCAGGGTTCACCAGGAAGGTAACGGAAACAGGTTCATCCTTGACAGGGTCAACCTTTGATAGCGGTTTCATCGCGACATACTTCGTCGGAATCTCAGTGATCGGCAAAGCTTTTACGAACTGTTCCGCCAAGTCCGGTGTTTGCTTGTACCGCTCGCCGTGCAGGAAGTCGTCGACAAAGGCGGCAGGCGCCCCCTTGGCCTTCATCCCCTCACTAATCGCTTTACCGGCAGGATCGTTCTCGTTGCCTGTGGAGAGAAAGCGGCAGAAACCGGGAACGCCTCCGGGAAACTTCATATACGTGTTGCCAAAGCCCAGTCCGACCCCACCACCGGGGCAGGCATACGTTTCCTGATCGAAGACCGCAGTCTTTCCCCGGGCAGCCGAGGCGACCATGAACATGACACAGGACTGAGTCCCCGGCTTGAATTGTGCTGCCCCCTCCGGTTTCTCGTTCGTGAAGATCAGCGCAACCGGTTCAGTTTCCAGCCTTAATGCTTTCGAAATTGCAGATTCCATGTGACTTCTCCTTTTTTGATTATTACGATTTCTAGACCGTGCCGAAGATAGTTCCCCACGTTCACGTTATGCTCCCGGAGCCACTTCTCCTTCCTTTCAAACTCTCAAGGGAAGAGAAGTTTGCCCGCTGAAGCTTTTAGTGAGGGTGTGGGCCAGTCCAGCTTGGCTCAGGTGCGTCAAACGACATCGGTATAATTTCTTCTCCGTGGTAAATCGTGTTCGAGCCGTTTTGTGAGCACCGTCATCAATGAAACAGCTTCGTTAAATTGGGTAGAATCGATTCCATCCGCAATTCGGTTAGCCCACTCCGCCTGCCGATGGCTGACTTCCTCCATCACGGTTCTCGCATGGGGCGTCAGCGAATAGAGCTTTGCACGGAGATGGGCGGGATTGGCGGATGTTATGACAAATCCGTCTTTGTCCAAACAATTGGCGATACGCTGGACGTTCTGCCTGGTAAGACCCATCCGTCGTGCAATCTCCGCCACTGTTGCGGGGCTATCGTGCAAAGCACCAAGGACCTGCCAGCGGGCACTGGTCAGTCCCAGATCAGCCACTAACTGGTCTCCAGCTGCAATGAGGGCGCCATTCAGACGAAACGTTTCCAAGATGAGCCTGGTGAAATTGGCCCCTGCGGGCGTATGGTTCTTATGGATCATTGGCATCGCTCCTTTTGACAATATGTTGTCATAATGACAACATATTGTCAATAAAAACGAACTAAGAAAACACAATCGCAACCAGCCATTCCCTATGTATTGGCGTATTAATTCCGTTTTCTGTGGTGACCTCTATAAGATGACAGCAGCAAAACTACGGCTTGCAATGGCGACGATGGGGCAGCCATAAACCAAGGTGGGAGTTCTCTGTAATGAATTGGGAATAACTCGGCAGACGCTATACCGCCACGTTGCTCCTGATGGAAAATTGCGTGACGATGGTGAAAAACTATTGGCTGGTAGGCGACATTAGTTACGTAATGTCAGTTAGATGGAATATATTTTGGGCGCTACTTTGCACTTGGTTGCATGAATGTTGGGGTTAGGCCATGTAAATAAATACACGAGAGGAATTTGATACAGCAATATGTCCAAGATTCTGATTATCTATGCAACCACAGACGGGCAGACAAGGAAGATATGTCATAGACTGCAACAGCTTATTGAGCAGGAGGGGCATCAAGTCACAGTCGTTTCCATTCAGGAAGAACTACAAATTGACGTGGCCGCCTTCGATAAAATAGTCATCGGAGCCAGTATCCGCTATGGAAAACACAGCCCACTGATTATCAACTTCATCGAGAAGAACAGACTACTCTTGGAGAGCAAACCTAATGCATTTTTTTCGGTGAATGTCGTTGCGCGAAAAACTGAAAAGAGCAAACCGGAACAGAATCCATACCTGCAAAAATTTCTCAAACGAATATCATGGAAGCCCAGAGAGTTGGCTGTTTTTGCCGGTAAAATTGATTATCCAAGTTACAGGTTTATTGACCGTTTTATGATTCGACTTATCATGTGGATGACCAAGGGGCCAACTGACCCAAAAGCCATAGTGGAGTTTACCGATTGGGAACAAGTTGACTCATTCGGGCGAACGGTTAGCGCAATGTAGGGAATGAGGTCACATAACCAGCCGGTTGCACGCCGCCCCGCCCTGAAAGGCCGGGCGAAGCGGGTGAACCGGGCACCCCGTTGAACCAAAATAGAGGAGGCTAAAAATGAAAGTTCAAATCAAAATAGTATTAACGGTGCTGGGAATCTGCACCTTCTCCGGTTGTTCAATGTTCCAACCAGAAAAACAAGCCCTGAAAATTAGCTGCAATGTTCCGGAGACGATTTTGAAGGTTGACGGCGATCAACACAATTGTCCTACAGAAGTCAGTGTAAGAAGAGACAAGAAAATTCAAATTGAAGCATACAAAACTGGTTATGACAGATATTCAAAGCTAATTGACTACCACTTGAGTTCAAGTGCTAAGTGGGATGTAGTTGGGACAGCCTGCTGGTTCTTTCCTGTCTTTGGCCTCTTATCTCCCGGTGCATGGGACTTAGACGAAACAGAAATCAGCGTCGTACTTAACAAAATAAATTGATTTGACTTCCAAGACGCTGGATGGTTCTGTCCGGCCTTTGGCAAAAACTTGGTAGCCTAAAGACCTTGCCACAAGTATTTACACGAGAACAAGTGTAATAATATTGCTGGAAAATTTATTTTTCAAATTTGGAGTCAATATGCCACCTCTTGATACACGAATGGACAAATGTAGCCTCAAAATAATCAGTAATGACATTCACCGAGAGGATAGCAGAAGGACGAAGATCTATTTTATCATCAAAAACAACCCAAATATCACCATTGAGAATATCTTCTATACGGTGAAGGACAAAATCAGTATGGCAGAGGTAAGGAGTGATGTCCGCAGCCTTTTCGCTGACGGCAAAATTGATATTGAAGGTTGGAAAGTAGATACCCCAAGAACGATGAAATTTACTCAAATATCGAGAAATTAAAGCGAAAGAGAATAGGCGCCAGACCTTCGTTTCTGGCAAAACCAGATTAGTATGCTGAAAGTACGAATGTCCCAACCAGACAGTTAGACACCACCCGCCCGAGAAAGGCTGGGCTGACGGGTCAACTGCCGGCCCGTCGCCAAGCTAAAATACAGGAAGCTGGAAAGATAATATTAAAAATATATATGTGTTAAATGTGATAAAACATACAAATAAGAGCCCATTGACTGAAACAGGCTCTTTCATTTTAAAGTAGGTCACTTACTATGAATATCAAAATCAACGCGATCATGACGGCATTGTTTTTAAGCATTTTTGTAAATAACGGAGCGGCCCCCGCAGCCGAAAGCCGGGTGCATAAAGGCGAAACGTCTGCATCCATTGATAAAACAGAGGCGATCAAAATAGCTGTTAAGAAATGGGAGCGCATTTTCGGCAAAGAAAAGATAGACGGCGAGAAACCTTATCAAGCGATCCTGAAAGACGGGATCTGGTATGTTTCGGGTTATCTCCCCCACGGATCAAAGGGCGGGGTTGCAGAAGCCGAGATAAGAAAAAAGGATGGTCACATTATTTCCATAAAACACGGAAAATAAGGACCTATAAAATGAATTGTGTAAGTGGCGAAAATCGGTAAAACCAACCCCAAGGAGGGACCGATTATGGCTACTACAGACGAACTGCTCGACGTTTTGATGAAAGACTACAAGAAGCCCGAAGATTTGATTGGCGAGAACGGGCTTCTGAAGCAACTAACCAAGAGGCTTTTAGAACGGGCTATGCAAGCCGAACTGACAGAACACCTTGGTTATGAGAAGCATGCTCCTAGTGGCAAGAACAGCGGTAACTCCCGAAATGGTGGATATAAGAAAACCATCACTGGTGAATTTGGCAACCTCGAAGTAATCACTCCACGTGACCGCAATTCAACGTTTGAACCGGCCATCCTTCCTAAAGGTGAAACACGCTTCACCGGCTTTGATGACAAGATAATCTCCATGTATGCCCGTGGCATGACCACCCGTGACATTCAAGGTCATCTACAGGAAATCTACGGAATAGATGTTTCCCCTGCCTTAATTTCTCAAGTGACCGATGCTATCAGTGAAGAGGTTCTGCTCTGGCAGAACCGCCCACTGGATGAGGTCTACCCCATCGTCTATCTTGATGCTGTCAGGATAAAAGTGCGTCACGACAGCAGAGTCATTAACAAGGCTGTCTATCTCGCTATAGGTGTCAATATGGACGGCATTAAAGAGGTTCTTGGTATGTGGACTGCCGAAAACGAAGGTGCCAAGTTCTGGCTTCAGGTAGTCACCGAACTGAAGAACCGTGGAGTCAAAGATATTTTCATCGCCTGTGTAGATGGACTCAAGGGTTTCCCTGAGGCAATAGAGTCAATATTTCCCAAAACCCAGATTCAGCTCTGCATCGTTCATATGGTGCGTCACAGCTTGAATTACGTTTCATGGAAGCAGCGTAAAGAAGTAGCAACAGACCTGAAGACCATCTATCAAGCCACAACCGTCGAACTGGCAGAGAAAAACCTCGAAGCCTTTGCTGTCAAATGGGATAGCAGCCATCCGTCAATAGCAAAATCATGGAGGAACAACTGGGAACGTATTATCCCGCTGTACTCCTATCCACAGGATATTCGTAAAGCAATCTATACGACCAACACCATCGAATCACTGAACATGTCACTCCGCAAAATTACAAAGAATAGAGGGCATTTCCCCAGTGACGAAGCCATGTTCAAGCTGCTTTATCTGGCATTGAGGAACATTGCGAAAAAGTGGACAATGCCAATCAGAGACTGGAAATCAGCATTGAATCAATTCAGCATTCTATTTGAAAGCAGAATGTCAATTTAATGGATACACAAAAATGTCAGCCCATAATCCGTTTGGGTACTGTCAAATCAGGTATTCATTCACAAGTGCACCGTCACAGTCCTAATTAGAAAGTCATTGACTAAATATTTCGACTCAGTTACAAATGTATCGAAGAGAACCCGGTTCTATTATTGCAAATACACCAAATACAGGGAGATTTTGCACCATGAAAATCAGTACAAGGTTGATTTTGGGTTTCGGCACAAGTCTTATATTCTTGCTTCTGTTAGGTGGTGTAGGGATTTATGAGTTAAAAGACATCTCTACCAAAAGCGACAAGGCACTTGAGGTTGACTCTAACGTCGTAGAGTATGCACAGCGTATGAGAGCAAACATCAACATGATGCGTCGTTATGAGAAGGATGCCTTTATGGCTATCCCAGACCTTGCCAAGGTGGGTGAATACCAGAAAAAGTGGGCTGATGCTCGTGAACATGCAAAGAAGCGTATGGATGAGTTAATTAAACTGGAAGATGAACAAAAACACAAAGAGACTCTTGCTGTCATCAATAAGGCGTTGGAGGGGTATGAGGCTGGTTTCATTAAAGTAATCGAGAAGATAAAGAGCGGCGAAATCACTGACACCCATGATGCCAACAAGGCTATCGGTGAATACAAGGAACTATCCCATCAGGCTGAAAAAAGTATTACTGATTATGCCACTGCCAATGATGAAGTAATGACAAACTTAAAGAAGGAACTGGACAAAGACACAGAACACGCCATCACTCTTTCAATAGCAATCGTAGTCATATCCTTCATTATTGTATTTATATTGGTCATTCTGCTGATTCGTTCTATCAAGAGACCGCTTGACCAGATACAGGTTCTTGTTGATGACATCTCGCAAGGTGAAGGTGACCTGACCAAACGCCTGAGCTATAATGGTAAGGATGAACTTGGTGCTATCTGCGGCAGCTTCAACCTGTTCATTGAAAAGCTGCGTAACATCATCAGCCAGATTTCCAGCACATCATCCCAAGTTGCTTCTGCCGCAGTCCAGTTAAATGCCAATGCTGAACAAATCGCTACTGGCGCTGAGGAAGTTGCAGCCCAAGCTGGTACAGTTGCTACAGCGGGTGAAGAGATGGCAGCTACATCTGGTGATATAGCTCAGAACTGTCAGATGGTAGCTGAAGGGGCACAACGTGCTTCTCAGACAGCACAAAATGGTGCAGAAGTCGTGGAGAAAACTGTCAGGGTAATGGGTCAGATTGCTGAGAAAGTGCAAGAGTCTGCCAAAACAGTTGAGAGCCTAGGGGCACGTAGTGACCAAATTGGGGCTATTATCGGCACCATCGAAGATATTGCTGACCAAACTAACCTGCTTGCTCTCAATGCTGCTATCGAAGCAGCTCGTGCAGGTGAACAAGGTAGGGGTTTTGCAGTTGTAGCAGATGAAGTACGAGCACTGGCAGAAAGAACAACCAGAGCAACGAGAGAAATCGGTGAAATGATAAAGGCAATCCAGCAAGAAACCAAAGGTGCTGTAGCAGCTATGGAGCAGGGAGTCCATCAGGTTGAATCTGGCACAATAGAAGCTGCAAAATCAGGGCAGGCGCTACAGGACATCCTTCAACAGGTTAATGATGTTGCTATGCAGGTCAACCAAATAGCCACTGCTGCTGAGGAGCAGACCGCAACCACAAGTGAGATATCCAGCAACATGATGCAAATTACAGAAGTAGTTCAGCAAACCTCCCACGGTGCTCATGAATCAGCTACAGCTGCATCACAGCTAAGTGGCAACGCTGAAGAGTTGCAGCGTCTTGTACGGCAGTTCAAGTTGTAACAGAGCTATCTTGAGAGGTGACTGATGGGTAACTTGCCAGCCGTAAGAACCAGCAGTAATGATGCATCACATGAACTTACCCAGTTAGTCAGCTTCCATCTGGATAATGAGGAATATGGTGTTGAAGTGCTGAAGGTGCGAGAAATAATTCGCATGGTTAACATAACTCATATGCCGAATACTCCGCCCTACGTCGAAGGTATCATCAATCTACGTGGTAAAGTGATACCAATTATTTCCATGCGTAAAAGATTTGGTCTCATGGACATGGAGAGCAATAACCAGACAAGAGTGATTATCATGGATGTTGGCGGTGAATTATTAGGGTTCACAGTAGATGCTGTTTCGGAAGTAATACGTGTCTCTGCAAATGAGATTCAGCCAGCACCATCAGTTGCTTCTGGCGGCATTGGTCAAGAGTATATTGAAGGTGTTATCAATCATGCTGATAGGCTGCTGGTACTGTTGAATCTTGATATGATGTTTTCGCATGAGGAAAAAGAGCTGTTCGGGAGTATTTAACACCAAAACACAAATTTCGCAAAACTGATTGAGTCATTTACACAAACGATTTTACACGCCCGAAAATAACCTTCCAAAAGCGCCCCCTATATCTTGTGTTCCGGAATAGCCAGGTTGAGCCGTTGCAGCAGCTTCCGGATCGTCTCCAGGAGCTGCTGTCACTGATTCATAACACACCGAAAATACTTGTAACTTAAAAACGCAGACTACATCAAGGCGTCAAAACCTCAAAAAACCCACACCACAACATCTAGTGCCCTGCCTTTGACCAAAGCCACTGTTCCATTCCCGTCATTTAAGTAGGGTATAACCCCCTACCCTACTTCATTCCGATCATTTCACAGACGCTTTAAACGGTCAGTGAAACACCGATTGCCCGGTGTGAAGAAACCGGCTCAATCCGTATTTCAATCCTTTGATGTAAAGAGTGGTACGCCCTACCCCCCTTACAATCCCCCCGCCAGGGTCAAGAGCAGTTTGCTTTTGCCCTTTACCCTGCATTTCACTCTTCACCAAGTCCCTTTTGCCCTTTTCCCTGCATTCCGCTCTTCACCAAGTCACGCCCAAAATATGCTCCATTTTGTTCATGCCTTGTGAGCCGCTGCATTCTGGCCAGGGCAACGCTGCACCTCGAAGCATCAATGTAATATTTTTTTTCATCGTGAAATGTTATGTCAGCTTTTATCTCAAAGTATTTGTGTCTCTGAATTTTTGTAATTTTACCCTTTTGTTGCGAAGGGTGAAAATCACAAAAAAGGAGACACAACATGAACTTAACTATCAAAGAAATCCTGCAGGCAAGACATGAAGGCCTTTTCACAAAAGAAGAAACCAGAAGAATGTATAATGAATACAAAGCCGCAGGCATCCAGTAGCTGATGCAGAAAAGCCCAGGACATCCATCCGGGGCTTTTTTTATGCTTGCCGCACATCTACAACCCCACACCACAACATCTAGTACGTCAGCTTGGACCAAAGCCACTATTTCATTTCATCCGACTCACGCTCCTGAAATGAAACAGACGCTTTAAGCGGTCAGACGGAAAGCCTATTGCGAGATCTTCAATAGGCATTCCAATAGTCTGATGTAAAGAGGGGTACGCCCTACCCCCCTTACAATCCCCCCGCCAGGATCAAGAGCAGCTTGCTTTTGTCCTTTACCCTTCATTTTGCTTTTCACCAAGTCACGCCCAAAATATGCCGCCATTTTGTTCATGCCTTGTGAGCCGCTTCATTCCGGCCAGGGCAACGCTGCACCTTAAACCGTTGCTTTAGTTTTTTTGTGCGGACGTGCCTCGAAAAGCTTTTGAGATCTTCACCCGCTCGTCAAGTGAGGGGTGAAGGAACTCAAAAGCAAGCATCGAGGCACAGAAAAGCAACCGCACAAAAAAACAGATCAAAATCCGAGCCGAGAGGGTTCGGGAATCTAAAAGCAAACGGGAGGATTGACCATGAACAAGCAAAAAGACCTTTTACTTGAGGTTGCGGAACAGATGGAGACACTTTCTTTGTTTGCCGATCAAGCAGCCTGGGACAGCATAGTTAGCCGAGTAAAAGCAGCAGCTAACATTGACGAATCGGCAGGACACATGGCGGCGGATCAAACTCGGGAGGATTGGAAATGAACAAGCAATTTAACGAAATGACAGAAATCTTCGGCGAAGTAATTTACAGCTACACCAGAAAACAGGCCATTGAGGATGGCGTCCTGGTCAGTCTTTCCGACCTTTTTCCGGAGCATTGCCGACAGCTTTATAAATATCCTGTTGCGGTGACTTCTGCGGTTTGGTCAACCGTTGAAGCAGCCGGGAAGAAAGACCCGCAAGGGATTATCTGGGATATTTTGTGGATGTCACAAAGGGGCATAACAAAAAGGATTGACCCGACACAACACCTGTTCAAGGTAATCATTAACGGCCCAGGCGAAACTGAATTTTCACGGATAAAAACACATACTTTTAAAGTCATGTGTCACCCCGGCGACGAAGCGGAACCAGTCATTACTATTATGCTGCCGGATGAGGATTGACGGCGGAATTGAAAAGCCCAGGATTAACCCCCTGGGCTTTTCAAGGCGGTTAAGGGGTTGCTCCCCTTAACAATCCCCGCTGTCGGAACGTCAAAGGCGTGGAAAAACTGGAAAAACACACAACAACTAGACAAAATAAATCATTTTGTCTAGTACGCAGAGAATGTTGGCTGTTAACTTACTGTTTTCTCTATGGGTGAAAAATGGCAAAACTAGACAAAACGATACCAGAACGGAAACAGCATCATACCCGCCAGCAAAAAAACAAATGCACTTCTCTTGTATAAAATCCTCCGAAAATATTTCAGTTCAAATCCGCAAGTGGGTCTTCTCCTGTTTGCCAGCTGGACAGATACTTTTCAAATAAGTGAAAATCCTCGCCCTTGTGTTCGGTTAGGGTAACATACATATTTCCTACAGGAATATTAAACATTTCGTGTATTAGTTCCATGAATCCAAGGGTAAGGGTTCTTCGTTTTTCTATTGTTCGTCCCTCCCTTATATCTGCATTAACAACGGCTACGCCCTTTTCTGGTTCCTTAACACGTCCGATTGACAGATTGTAGGTGCCGTATTCTCGAATAGAAATGCTGATGTGGTCAGTACCAGTATCCATGACATCAGAAAATAGCGTTCGTACCCGTTCAGCAAACGATTGTTTTTGAGCGTCCGACAGGCTTTGATTAAATTCAAATTGTAAATGCGGCATACGACCTCCTTAGCTAATTCACTCGATGAACATGTGCAGGTACATGTTGCGCTGTGCGGGCATACTGTACCAGGTCGTGAAATGCGGTGAAGCCTTCTGGCAGCGTAGCCATTGTCGCTGCAACCTTGACTTCAGCGGTAGCGCCACGGTCGGCATCCTTTGCACGCTTCTTGACGTACTTCGCCTTATTATCAACCTTGTTGACCAGGAACTTGAAGGCAACAACCAGCGCTATAACCGCTGGAAGCCCGAGACTGGAGATGCTGGCAGCGTTTTTCATCCATAACCATGCCATAAAGAACATACCAAGAGCACAGCCAAGGACGATAAGCTCCCGCTTGAAAGCCATTATGCGAGCGCCTTGTCCAGCGTTTCCGTGCTGCTCGCTCATACCGCTTCCTTATTGATAGCTGCTTTAAGAACATTGCTCGGTTTGAAGGTCAGGATACGACGGGCTTCTATGGTGATAGTCTCACCGGTCTGCGGATTGCGACCACGACGGTCAGCCTTCTGCTTAACCTCGAAGTTACCAAATCCGGCGATTTTCAATTTTTCACCAGTTTCAAGCGTAGATTTCATAAGAGCGAACACCGCTTCTGTGTATTCAATGGCTTCCTTTTTCGTGCAGCCAATTTTCTCGGCAATTCGCTCTACAATGTCAGCTTTGGTCATGTTGCTGTCCTTAAGGTTTAATATAGGCATTTAAGCCAATGGTTATCGGTTTTCCGTCTACTTCTGCTGTGGTTACGGCATTTCCTCTTGTGCTGGCTACTACAAGTGTTTTACCGGATGCTGATGGTGTCGGTTTTTCCAAGTCGATTTCGATGCAAAGTTTATTACCTTTGATTTCTACAGTCATTGCCATTTGATGCCCCTATTCATTGCTCATAGAATTTAATCCACGTCGAATAACCTCATGAAGAACAGGCTGCCAACAACTTACTTTTCACACTGTCGATTTTGTCTTCCATGGTTTGGTTACGGTCGGTACGAGTTCCTGCCTTAATGGTTGTTGTGATACGCGGTGCTCCCATTGCATGGACTTTTTCGTGACAGCGCTTTATAGCGGCAAAGACATCGTCCCATTCGCCTTCTACATTGGTCCCGTAGGAATGGAGTGAGGTTTTCAAACCAGCTGCAGTCAAAACCCTTTCACATTCCGCGATGTATGTGGA
>Ga0074195_1002332_pt1 | contig 21725 bp, 17 predicted proteins | sample EPASupsiteHSE623_FD_64525 | JGI IMG/M metagenome (GOLD analysis project Ga0074195, IMG submission 64525) | Bioremediated contaminated groundwater from EPA Superfund site, New Mexico - Sample HSE6-23 | ecosystem: Environmental > Aquatic > Deep subsurface > Groundwater > Contaminated ...
AAATGCTATCCGATGCAACAAAAGCTGAATATCAATTTTCATATCAGGACCTGCATAAATCCGATAAAGCAATAGAAGGTATATCCGGCAGATTCAACAGCGTTAAAATTGCAGTGGTCCACTCAAAGCCAAAACAACAGGCCTATTCTGAAATTGTAATTGAAAAAAACAGAATCGAGAACTATAACCAGAAGACATTTTCGGTCAGAGAGATTGCCATGGAATGGCTGCTGAAGGCCTGACCGGATAAAAAGAGACTGCCATGGAATGGCTGTTAACGGCCTGACCGGATACGCCGATGGCTCTGACAATCCCGGGAAAAAGCCAGCGGCATCCCCATTCGTGACAGTGTGCTGCCGAGTTCGAGTTGCAAGTCCATCTTAAATTTTGGAATGGATAGGTGGACATCATTCAATTGCATGGATTCAAGGATATCCGTATAATATTTGTAATCCAGTGATGTTCCAGGCTCTGTAATTCCGCTTGCCGTGTCTGGTAAAAAAATCACCATGGATGCTTTATCGTCCTTGTACGGTATTTCGATTGCACTAACGGGAGAAGGCACGACAAAAAAGAAAGATGGTACGGTTTCATGGGAGGGAAATTTAGGACCCGGTAAATCAACAGAGATCGTGCCAAAAACCTTTAAAAGCAGATTTTCATCCATCATTTCACAATCAAGGATCGAATAATTCCTGTCCATGAAAAGATGTTCAAACCGGGTTGAACCTATTTCAACTTCCTGAAGAGCAGAAATTCTGGTCGAACGCAATCACAGGATCACGAGTTTTGCTGTATTTATCCCTGTATGGGTTTGCAGGGTCACCAGGTAGATGCCGGGAGCAACTGAAAGTGCCGGGATATGGAATGTATGATGTCCCGCCGGCAGATGCCCGGTTTTATATTCATAAACACGTTCGCCGGTCAAACGGAAAACCGTAAGAATAACATCAGCAGGGAGGGTTAATTCATAGGTAAGCGTGGTTTGTCCGGTTGCAGGGTTAGGAACAAGGTGAAGCGTGGGAGCCGGTTTCCCGGGGCTGTTCTCTTCCTCCATCCCTATCGATGATGTAAATTTATCCTTTACAATCAGGTTTACCAGGGAAATGGCATCTGTGGTATCCAGGTAATATATGGGGACCGAGAGGATAATGACCTTGAAGTCGGGGCCCAGGTATTCAAGCCCGACCGGTTTGCCCTTCATGGAACCCTGGGTTGTGGAGGTATCATAAGCGGTGTTGAAGCGATAGATCAGGGTTGCATCCGGGGTTGGGGTGATGCATTCGACGTTGAGCAGGTGCCCGGCAGTTTGCCCGGGACATTTCACCGGGTCGACGTGCAGCGTATCATATTCCGGGGAAGCAGCGGGATAAGCCCCATTGAGGAATGCGGGTGGTTTGCGTTCGACAGCAGCGATTTTATATAACTGATAAACAGCCTGATCAGATGTATAATTCTGGTTCGGGTAGGTATTTCCATTTGTCAGAAAACTGGGCTGAAACGAAGCCAGGAACAATTGTCCGCCACTTTTCAGGTACATGTCCACATCCGCCTGCCTGGCTCTGAATGCAGATCCCGGTTGATTGGACCAGGTGTTGGAGAACCAGCAGATCTTTTCATACCGTCCCAGGATGGCAATGTCCAGACTGTCGGTTTCCGACGCATCCGATAAATCCGGATCCAGTCCGTCGAAAATTGCCGTGTAAAATCCCATTACTTCCGGATCCTCCGGGTCATTGCAGCCTCCTTTTGAATCTTTGACCACAAGGAGTGCGCGATCGTGGGGAGTCAGAGCCCCTTTTGCCACGTTTGAAGGCACACTTTCGAACCCGGTATCATCTTTTGAGGTGACCCGGTAATACCATACCTGGCCGGTGACCACCGTTGTATCCGTATATTCGCTTGTCATACCGATGATGGCTGCAATCTGCACATAACCCGTATCAGGTGAGGGACTCCGGTAAATGTGAAACCCTGCCACATTATCGTTCAGGGTAGGTTTCCAGGACAGGGTTAAGTTTTGTTTACCACAGAAACTTGTTAGTTCCTGGGGTACCGGAGTCAATTGTTCATTCAGCAGAATGGCACAGGTGGCTTTTGCCGCCTCATAGCAGATGTTCATGTTACAGTTGCTCACACTGTCGTGAATCGTGTGATAGGTCGAGTCCATGCCATACTGCTGGAAACCGGCAACACAGTACCCCAGTTCCGAGAAATGTGTGGCATCAGAGGTTGGATAAGGGCGTGGAAGCACTTCAAGCGTGGAATAAACCTCAGCCGAAAACAGGGTAAGTTCGCCTGCCCATCTGTTTTTTTCAGTGTCGATGTAGGAAGCTATGATTTCATAGCCGGTTCCGGCGGTATTGGCAACCATATCGTTGTTGATCATCAGCCGGAGATCCTGCTGTGCCAGGTTTACCTTGTCGGCATAGTCGATGCTGCCACCATAGTGTTTGTATCCTGTTAACTCTTCCGCAGCAAAAGTGATTAACCGGATGGTGGAAGAGAATTGAACATTCTTTTTCTGGCAAATCCGGGCGAATTCAAAAGCAACGGCACAGCCGCTGGCATTGTCGTTAGCCCCCGGGGCGTAAAGGTAAAGATTGGCGTTGGAAAAGTCGTCGTGGTGAGCACCCAGAATATAGATCTCATCGGGGGCCGATGTCCCCTGAAGGGTGGCCACCACATTGTATTGCCATACGGAATCGGCAAGAACAGTGTCCCCTGCGATCCTGAACGAATCAAGCGCTGCATGGGTTACGCCGTAGGACCGGAACCTGGCGGCGATCCATTCAGCCACCTGTTTGCGGTTTTCGGCATACTGAAACCGGGTCCCCATGTCCTGGAGGAAGGCGATGTGAGCGGCAAGGCTGTCCTGGTTCACTTCAGAGAGAATATCCTGTATTACCGGATGGGGAATCGTGTCGCGCTGGTAGCGTTTGTGCACGGGAGTATCCTGTGCCTGAACCAGTGAAGTGATGGCAATCAGGCTGCTGATGGCAACAAGGGTAAATAAATTTTTCATCTGTTTTTTTACCAAAGTAATCAAAACAGGAAAACAAAATCAAATGAAATCGATGTAAGCGGCTGTTTGATCGATTACCTGCTAAAGGATAATCACTTCCCGGGAATTATCCTGACAATGGCGGAAGAAGTCCAAGCGCTGACCAGTGTTTACCTTTCATGCTTTTGCGTGGGTTCATCTTTTAATCGCTCAATCGTTTTCATTGCAAAAGATATTAAATATCTACCACCTCTATTCCTTGATTTTTCAACGGTTTAGGTGGTCAGTGCAAATCGGCGCAGGGTGGTCAGTGTGCTTCTGGGCGCTATTAATCTTTCAAACATCTGGCGGGTAAACCCCAAGATGGCAATTGGCTGTTGGAAATTAAATTCCCGTTATTGTATCTCAAAATGTAAAATACAGGAAATACTGGCCCTGCAATAGTAGATGTCCAGAAGTAAGCAACATTTCCGGCCTCCCAGAAACTACTCCCCATGATATAATATCGGTATCCCCCCGGCAGGCCGGTGAATCCACTCTCATTGGTTGCTCCTGTATTAGGCGAGTTCCAATGCTGCGTACCCGTTTCTTTCATCTTTCCTCCGGCAACGCTTTCACCACCCAGATTATTTCTCAGTATGATCCATTCACTATCTTCCGCAATATGCCATCCGGATGGACATAACCCCTGTGTCCCCGGAATGGTATCATATTGCATTAATTCATCCCATTGATATAATCCGCCATAAAGCGTGCAATTAGCATCATCATCATCATAACAGTATTTTTCTTTTATCCCGTTATTGGCCTGATTTTGATCGCCGGCAACTTTTATTCCGACATTAAGGTTTTCCCTTAACCAGCATTGTTGGCCGATTTGAATCGTATTATATGTTTTTCCTTCATACGTAACAGTTGGAATACCCGGGCATGTTTCACCGGTAATCCCCAGGGTGGTAAAAGTAATTTCGTTCCCATAAGCTGTTCCAATGCTATTTCTGGCATAGGCCCTGACGTAATAGGTTGTCCCGCTGGTCAATCCGTACAGATTGCTCACAAATGGCCCTGTTCCATATCCATCCGTTGTATAATGTTCATCTGTCGGATTCGGGGATGTATTCCAGCAAACACCCCTTGAGTTAACAGTGGCTCCCCCGTCGGAGGTTACGTTACCACCACTCGTCGCAGTGATCACTGTAATATTTGTCAGTGCGGCTGTTGTTACGACAGGCAGGGTGGCGCCCTGGCCGGAAATGAACATCACTTCTTCTCCATACCCGGCACCTGCACTGTTGATGGCATAGGCTCTTACGTAATAGGTTGTACCTGATGTCAACCCGGATAAGGAACTGATAAATGTTCCTGTTCCACTGCCATCTGTTGTATGAATTCCTGCAGTGGTTGGGCCCGGAGATGTACTCCAGCAGATCCCTCTTACGGTTACATATGCACCTCCATCAGACGACACATTTCCTCCGCCGGTTGCCGCTGTTGGTAAAATATTGGTAATGGCTGTGGTTGTAACAGTTGGAATCAATATGGTGTTTACCGGCTTCATCTTAAATTCATACGTTGTACTTTTAACCGGATTATCAAACTTCGTATTATCATGATATCCATCTGAATATGCTGCGTATGTCATTTGATTTCCGATAAAAAATGTAAACCCGGAATTTTTATGGTTAACTACTTCTTTTGTTTCTACATCTTGGTTACGACCAAGATATTCAATGGTGTTAATTCCATTTTGACCCGCACAGATTATTTTTATCGACCGGTTGTATTTATTATCAAAGGCCATGAGAAATAAAATACCTTTTCCTGAGGAGGAAATTCTGAAATAATGCGATCCTTTACTCATTTCGTTATGATATGCTGCCAGTATTCTCCCAAGCCCGTCAAATAATACCAGGTTTATGGTGCCACCATATTCCCTGCGTAATTCAACACAGGTAGATGCCTGGAAAGGGTTTGGATAATTTTGCTTCACAATGAATGCATCCGTTGCCAGCGCTTCATTTTCTTCAATATCATATGGCCAGGTCGCGATTAATGATAGCACCGGTACCGGGCCATACAAAAGTGTGTCGCAATTCTCCGTCAAATTCTTAACATGAACGCTATCCAGTGAAATAAGATTCTGATTCACGGAATCTTTACCATAGAAGGTCAGTGTAAGGGGTGTTTGAGCATTTCCGGTCATAGCGGAGCAAAAAAGCACCAATATAAAAAACCGGCTGAAGTCCTTTTTCATATACTGTGTTTTGATTGGTTGTCTAAATTAAAAATGGCGTTATATATAATGAGGGTTAGGTTTGTTTTTTATGATAAAAAAATCAAACAATAAAATTGACAACACCGTTTGACAGGGTAAAGTTATAATATTATCAATGACGGAAAATATAATGGATATTTATTTTTTTGAGAATTCACCATTTTTCCCGATAGCCTGTTTATACTTCGGCTGTTTGAGTTTGCAAATAAAAGCAAACTCAAACGCTCAGTATGACTGCATCTAAGCATGATTGCGTTCGCAATCCTGCCAAGATGCAGTATAAAAAAGTTGGAACAATGGGAATTCCCAATGAGAACAAATTTTGGGGCTTATTGTTGAAATGCTGTTCGTATGCAATCGATTCTTTTTCTTTCTGAATGATGCAATGATGGTGGGTTGACTATTTCCATTTGTCAGTCATGAAGCTGACAGGAAAAACGTGACACATGACTGCTTGAAAGAATGGGCTGATCAATGTGCCGAAGGGATTATTTCATACTTTTGGAATGTTTTTCCCGCTCCGGACTTTGATGATCCGGGAGCAGAAATCCAGGCAGCAAAAATCATTCTGAACAATGAAAAACAAAAAACTCAGGGCCATCCTTCCTTATGGGGTTGCGATCGTCGTTTTCCTTCTGATTACACTCATATACATGTCACCCCTGCTCGAAGGGAAACGGATCTGGCAAAGCGACATCGCACAGCACCTGGGTGCATCGAAGGAGATTGCAGATTTCAGGGCGAAAACAGGTCAGGAACCTTTATGGACCAATTCCATGTTCGGGGGGATGCCTGCCTACCAGGTATCCACTGTGTACAAGGGCAATTACATCGGGTACCTTGATCAGCTGTTTACACTCGGCCTGCCTCACCCGGCGAACCTGCTGTTTCTGTACCTGGCCGGTTTTTTTATCCTGCTCCTAACCATGCGGGTCGATCCCTGGCTTTCCATTGCAGGAGCCATTGCGTTTGGATTCTCCTCCTTCTTTTTTATCATCATCGAGGTCGGCCACAATTCGCAGGCACATGCAATCGGTTATATGGCGCCGGTGATCGCCGGGCTCATCCTGACCTTCCGCCGCCACTATCTTTGGGGCGGACTCATAACAGCCATATTCCTGTCGCTCGAAGTAAAATCAAACCATCCGCAAATCACCTATTACCTGGCCATCATTGCACTTTTACTTGGTTTGTTCAAGCTCATTCATGCCATCCGGTTCCGGGAGATCACTCCGTTCGTTAAATCGGCGGGCGTCTTGCTCATTGCCCTGGTATTTGCCGTGCTTACCAACATCACCACCCTCTGGGCAACCTGGGAATACGGGAAGTACTCCATCCGCGGAAAATCGGAACTTACCACTGCCGGACCAGAGAAAACGGCCGGACTCGACAAGGACTACATCACACAATACAGTTATGGCATCGCCGAAACGATGACCCTGCTCATCCCCGGGTTCCAGGGCGGCGCCTCCGTAAGCCGGCTGCAGGAAAAATCGGAGGTGGTCAGCGCCATGCGGGCCAACGGAATCGACCCGGCCACCATCAGTCAGTATATCAACCAGCCTGTTTCCTATAATTACTGGGGTAACCAGTTCAGCACGGCAGGACCGGTCTACGTTGGCGCGATCGTTTGTTTCCTGTTTATCCTCGGACTTATTATTGTGCGGGGGCCCATCCGGTGGTGGCTGCTGGCGGCCACCCTGATCTCCATTCTCCTGGCATGGGGGCATAATTTTATGGTGTTCACCGATTTCTTCATTCATTTTGTACCGGGATACAACAAATTCAGGGCGGTGACCATGACCCTGGTCATTGCAGAGTTTGCCATACCCCTGCTTGGGATTCTCGCGGTGAAAGTGTTTTTTGAGAACCTTGCCGACCGGAAAAAAATGTTCAGGGCGCTTCAGATTGCCTTTGCCGTTGCAGGCGGGGTGACCCTTTTCTTCACCCTTTTTCCCGGGATGTTCCTTGATTTCACAGGCCCCAATGATCAAAACATGGCCAAACAACTCCCCGACTGGTTCATGCAGGCCATCCGCGATGACCGGAAAAACCTGCTCAGGATGGATGCCTTCAGGGGTTTTGTATTTATCACCCTGACTGCCCTGCTTCTCTGGGGAGTATTGTTTGAAAAAATAAAAAAGCAATATGCCAGTATAATCCTGGTTTTGCTGTTCCTGGCCGATATGTTCCCGGTGAACAAGCGCCACCTCAACAATGATAGTTTTACAACACGCAACAGGGTGGAAATCCCGTTCCAGCCTGGTCCTGCCGATGAACAGATCCTGCGGGATCCTGACCCGGCCTACAGGGTTTTCAACCTCACGGTCGATCCGTTCAGCGATGCCAGCACATCCTACTTTCACAAGTCCATCGGGGGATACAGCGGGGTAAAGATGCGCCGTTACCAGGAATTGATCGAGCATCACATCCGCAAGCAGAACATGCCAGTGCTGAACATGCTGAATACGAAATATTTTATTGTTCCTGACGAAAAGCGCAACCCGGTTGCACAGATCAACCCGGGCGCACTCGGACATGCATGGTTTGTACATTCATACCTGCTGGCCGCCAACCCTGATGATGAACTCAATGCCCTAACGGGGTTCCGTCCCGATTCAGTAGCCATTGTCGGTAAGGAGTTCAGCGCTGAGCTGAGCTCTTTTCAGCCCGGAAACGATACCACCGGTTACATCAGGGTCGTTGATTACGCACCAAACAGGATCATCTATCATTACCAGGCCAAAGTCAACCGGCTGGCAGTTTTCTCCGAGATATACTATCCCAAAGGGTGGAATGCCTTTGTCGACGAAAAACCAACTGCCCATTTCCGGGCCAATTACGTATTGCGTGCCATGGTGCTGCCGGCGGGCGAACACAAGCTGGAATTCAGGTTTGAACCGGTCCTCTATTCGGCCGGGGAGAAAATCTCGCGATTCAGTTCACTTGCCCTCATCCTGTTATTAGTGGCCGCTGGTGTTAACACATTCATCAGGAAAAGAAAAAATCAGATATCATGATTAGGTTCATCGCCTAACTCCCCTCCACATTTTCACCGGCATTTTTCCGCCCTCCGGCGGGAGGAATGTTGCGTCAGCCGAATATACCTCGACCTCCCCTGCTTTCCGGTATATCTTTGCTTCATCAATCTCAAACAAAAACAAAATGAAAGCAATCAACACCCTCCAGACCCTGATCTTAACCGGAATGTTTCTTTTATCATTGAACACCATGTTTGCATCAACCGATTCCGATTCAAAGGAGATGAGCAATGAAGCAGCTTCATTAAATACCAGCATGCTGGCCCCGGTAGTCCCGGCAGTTGCAACATTCGAGGAAATTACGGAATCAACTGTTTCAATCCTGACCATTGCAGCTTTCGCTCCCAACACCCCGGAAGAGGCAACATTTGAAGATGCACCGGATGCCGGAATGATCTTTGATGGCCTTGCACCGGTTCTGCCCGCTTTTGCATCTTTTGAGGATGAAATTGCAAACACAATGATCGATATCGCATCACTGGCCCCGGCTACACCGCTGTTCGCCGATTTCGAATAGCCCTCAACATATTTCCCGCATTCGTTTCTGAAACCGCTCCAAAAGGGCGGTTTTTTTGTGTGCGCCTGAGACAGGCAATGATTCATTTATACCTGCCGGCACACACGACATACAGCTTTCCATCGCTGCCTGTGGTTAACTTGTAATAGGTGGTCTTATAATATAGCCCACTCTTGTCGGGCTTTGTATATATATAATCTTCCCAGCCAGTTCCATGAGCAAGCGCCCCGCTGATGATCTCATCCCTGAATGGTTTTCCGGCGGCATCGGTCTTCCCTTTAAAATTAACCCCAACCAGCAGCGAATTGGTCGCATGCGCCACCATGGTCACTGCCGTATCATATACGAACGCGTATAAGGAAGCATTACCCGGGTCAATATAGGGTGCCGCTCCCTTATTTATTTCTTCTATGGTAACAGCAGCGTTCAGTTCAAGTTGTACGGAGGTTAAATTTACCAGGTCGATCACCATTTTTTCTGTGATATTATCCTCTACATGTTCAATGACCTTGTATTTATTAAGGATTTTTTCATAAACGCTGCTCCCGTCCACGGTCTTATCCTTCTTGAATGCATCGAGGGTGGCCTGTAAATATTCAATCAGTGCGTCGGATGTACCTGTATTGAATGCATAATACAATTGCGATACAGCCAGGGTATATGCGATATCGAAGTCCGCCGGATTATAACCCAGCGAGGCAACTACCAGCACATGACTTATCTCCGTATAGGCAATACAATCAAAAGAACCATTCGCCAGCCCTGAATACAGATCGGCAATGCCATCCACTTCGATAAGCATCGATTGCGGAACACCCAGGTTGAGCAACAGGTTGATACTGCTGTATCCTTTAATCACACCGATCGTGTGGGTGGCCAGTTCAGCGGCATTGCTGATGACAATGTGCGCTGATTTCAAAGCAATAATCACGTCTTTCTGAGGTGCGATGGGGCCAACCCATTTAAAAAGGCTTTCCCGCTCAGGAATCCTGACAACGGAAAACAACATTGTTTTGGGCTGGTTCAGCGTTCTTTGATATACTGTTTCCCATTGATCGATTTCCAAAGAAATGCCGGTGGGTCCGATCTGCATTTTTGTGAGCAAGCCATGAAGGATATCTGACGAAACACCATAAATTTCACCGTCATACTCGTAATTAAATGGCGGATAATTTTCTGTCAGACAAGAAATTGCTTTCATCTCCCCAGCATAATCCGGTGCATCATCCTTATTTTTTTTGCACCCCGGCAAAACCAATATGATCATCACCGCAAGCATGATGAACCGGATGATCCACCCATGATGATTCCTCAGACTTACCTGCCTTTTTTTAATTGTTGCCATGTTTCGAATGTCTTATGCAAAAGTAAACTATATTGCATTGGTTATACTTCGGCTGTTTGAGTGTGCAAATGAAAGCAAACTCAAACAGTCGAAGTATAACGGGTAGGTATTGTCAATAAAAACCGGTAAGAGGTGGTCAAGAAATCCGGTCTTCCAACCTGCTGAGGGTAGGAGAAGTTGGCCAGATAAAAAACTGTTTCGAAAAATTTAAATATTAATTTGGTCATTGTTGCCCAAATAGGTAACTTTGTTCCGTAATTGGAAAGTTTATGCGTACCACTTATGTTTACGGAAATGATTTTTGGGCCTTTTTGAAATAAAGACCAAAGTAGGTAGCGATATTTATCGCATTTTCTGCTTCTTTGACCAGGGAAATTTGGTGATCCTGCTTAACGGTTTTCAAAAAAAGACAGAAAGAACCCCGAAAAATGAAATAGAAAAGGCACAGCGTTTAAAACAGAAATACCATGAAGAGCAATCAAGAAAATAATCTTGTTTCCTGGGATGACCATTTGGATAATAAATATGGCAAATTGGGCACTCCGTCAAGGGACAAATATGAAGAAGAATTTGAAAATTTTAAAATTGGGGTACTCATTCAGGAAGCCCGAAAACAACAGAACCTCACACAGGAAGAACTTGCCACAAAATGTGGGACAACAAAAAACTACATTTCCAGAATAGAGAATAATGCCAGCGACATTCGGCTTTCTACACTTATGAGAATCATTCGTGAAGGGCTGGGTGGTCAACTCAAATTAAGCATTGAAATTTAGCAAGAAAGGGGAGAAACGCACGCGTTGACCAGTCTTCGCCGGTGCAAACTGACCACCCCAAAGGCATTGATCGTTATACTGCATTTTGACAGGATTGCGAAAGCAATCGTGTTTAGATGCAGTTATACTGAGCGTTTGAGTTTGCAAATAAAAGCAAACTCAAACAGTCGAAGTATCAGGGGTAGGTATTGTCAATATAAACCGGCAAGAGGTATTCAAGAAATCCGGTTTTTCCATATGACGACACAGTGCAGGGAGGGTAATATTGTAATCAATTGAAAAAATTCGCACTTGCATAAGTTCATCAGGAAATGTAAATTTGCACAAACCATTGATATGCAAAGTTTAATATTAGACAATATGGATAAAATCAAGACATTATGTACGATGCATAATGTTAGGTCTTTATTCGCTTTTGGGTCGGTATGCACAGATAAATTCAATGATAAAAGTGATATTGATTTGTTAATTTCCTTTATGCCCATGGATTATGGAGATTATGCAGATACATATTTTGACCTGGCTGATAAATTTGAGAATTTATTTCACAGGCCTTTAGATTTAGTTACTGACAAATCATTATCAAACCCATTTTTCATTGACTCAATTAATCAAACAAAGACTCTGCTTTATGGATCTTGAAATTAAGAAGTATTTATTTGATATTCAGGAATCGATTGATTCATGGATATGATAAAATTGATAATGAGATTATTTGGGGTACAATTGTGAGACATTTACCTAAGTTGAAAATTGAGATTCAAGATTTACTTAAATAAAAAAAAATTCTACTTCACAAATCCAATCCGGCTGTAATTCCTGTAAGCAGAAGATTAGAAACACAATATTCAAAGACTGCTCCATAAAAGAAGCTGATTTTACTGAAACCGATCTGACAGCTTCAGGTTTTCTAAATTGTGATTTGACCAGAACCGTTTTTATGCATACAGTTTTGGAAAAAGCAGATTTCAGAACGGCAAATAATTATTCCATTGACCTTGAGTTAAACAGCGTTAAGAATGCGAAACTCTCAACATCAGGTATAATTGGTTTATTGGATAAATACCATATCATCATTGAGTAACAACTGGCTGGGATGGGCAACCATGGATTCAAACAACGATTTTTCCATAATGGATGGTCGGGATGGTTTTTCAATTTAAGTTTCAGTTTTATGAGATTACTTGAAAAAGAGAGGGTTGAAAATTCAAAATATGCAAATAGACATTAATCCGTAGAATGAAACAAGATAGTTTTGACATAACCTATAGTTCAGCATTAAGCGAGCTAATGGTAGAAATTCCAGGTGGGGAAATTGAATTAAGAGATGACCGGAAAAAACAGAAATGGACGCTTCAAATTGAATCTTTTTTACTGTGTAAATTTCCAGTGACACAAGATTTATACTATGAAATTGTAAAAGAATCACCAGGCGCTTTTAAAGGGAACAGGCTCCCCGTTGAATCTGTAACGTGGAATGATGCGGTAATTTTTTGTAATTCATTATCAGCCAAATCAGGCTTAAAACCTTGCTATTTGTTTAATGCAGACAACGAAGAGGTAACTTTCGATTTACATGCAGATGGATTCCGACTGCCAACGGAAGCTGAATGGGAATATGCTTGCAGAGCCGGAACGACAGGAATCAGATATGGTGAGTTGGATTTGATAGCTTGGTACAGAGACAATTCGAAAAACACGACCCATGATGTTGGGATGAAAGAGCCAAATTTGTGGGGACTTTATGATATGTTAGGCAACGTTTGGGAATGGTGTTCGGACCTATATGATGAAACGGTTTATGGTTCGTATCGCATTTTCAGAGGTGGTGGCTGGCATGATGAAGCAAGGGGGTGCATGGCTACCAACCGGAGACGCAGCCATCCTGCATCATTTAAAATTGATGACCTTGGATTCCGCATTGCCAGAAATATGACAGAAAAACAACGAACTGCCGATAAATAACTGTCAATCTTTTCTTTGATTTGATGGTGGAATCATGCTGACCTGAAACTGGTTTCCCACGTTTTCTGAACTAAGTTCTGAATATTTAACTTCCATGAATCCAGCCTCTTTCAGGCTTTTCGAACACCGGTCCATCGATTCCCCAAGTGTCTTCGCTGGGACATATGTTATATTGTCCACGATTTTAATGGAGTCGGTCCGAAGATCAAAAATCAGATCATGGTTTTCAATCTTAACATTTGGGATTTGGCCTATCGACGATTTATACATATTATCAAATTTCGTATAACCCGAAGAAATTCCGTCAATATTAAACCCAAATGATACCTTATGATATTCAGGATCGCCCTGAAAGATGGATTCTATTGTAATTTCGATAATACGGGCCTCCCAGTTAAATGAAAGTGAGGAGTGATTATCCTGACCACTTTGCGCCGATTTTGAATGCCCCCATTGACCTGTTAACAACTAACGCATGAGGATTGCAAACATTAACTGGTTTGAGATGGTCAGGGTTTACTCCGAAATGAGTAGTATGGTATAGTCCGAAATAGTCAGTCAGGGTCATCGGCCTTTCCAGCGAACAGTGGATCGATGCAGCCATTATCCCTGGTGGGTATCAACTGTACCGGAAAGGATGACACCTAAGGCTTACTGTTTGATGAAGGTTACTTTGTTCAGATTAGCAGTGTAGCTCTGTTTGACTGCCCAGGTTGTTCCTCCGTTCTGGGTTTTTAGGATCGTTCCGTGCGGCGGCCATCCTGCCATGGTTCCGACTGCCAAGGCAAGCTGGCTGTCAAAGGCGTCGATGCCAACCAGGAACGCGCCTCCCTGGCCCGTTTCCTGTGGAATCCAGGAAGATCCCCCATCATTGGTAAGATAGATATGGCCCATATCCAACGCTCCCCACCATGTTGCAGGGTTGAGCATGATCAGGTGGTTGATATCGGCCCCGCCTCCCCCTCCGGCTGCTTCCGTTGAATCATTTTTCCAGGTTGTTCCTCCATCGGTACTGACCATGTAGTATGACTTTCCGCCATACACCACAATCGTGTTTCCGGAAGCAGTAACGCCAATCCACTCGTGCCGGTTAAAATCGCCGGAAGGGAAAACCGAATCCCAGGTAGTTCCACCATCTGAGGTACGGCCGATAAATCCTCTTTCATTTCCATTGCCGATGCCTCCCACAACATACACTTTCTGAGATGTGATTGCCCATATGCCCTGCATGCCCCCGTTGTGAAAGAAGGCTGTGTCGAACATGGTCCAGGTATTCCCGTTATCGGCCGAGCGATAAACGCTGCCGCCGGAACCACTGATCCAAATACCGGTGCGGTTCACGATGCAAACAGACATCAGCTCCGTATTCGGATCATTTACAGGCGCCGGGACCTGCATCCAGGTATTGCCGCCATCCAGGGTTTTCAGGATAACATTACCGGTACCGACAGCCCAAACGGTTTGTTCGTCCACCGCCCAGATGTCGATGACATTGACGCCCAGCAACGACGGCATGCCGTTTCCCTGTCTCACCCAGGTTTCGCCGCCATCGGCAGAAAAAAGAATCAGGCCGTAGCCAGTGCTGTCGACCATGCCGGCAACCCATGCGTATTGTTTTCGTTCGGCCGGTGCCGGGTTATCTTCCTTTTTACAACCATTGAATACAATGGCCATGATCATGACCGATAATAAAAATGCGAAGCGTTTCATGAGATACAAATTAAGTTCATATCAAATATACGTATTCTTCTTCCTGTTTTTCCCGTTTTTTATTGCCGGCACCTGGCTGTTATAAAAGTTTTTCCGCAGGTGATGGCATTGAATTCCAGGATCAGTTTGTTGCATGCGGCTTATTTGCCTGGGAAATGTGTGAATGATGTAACTTATTCCCGGATTTGTGTAATGCTTTCCGGATTGAATGGACTCATCTTTGTGCCGTGTAACTCCATTCACAACTTAATTTCAAAAAATAAATACCATGGAAGTGAATGGAAACGAGACAGATTTTTATTGGATTGATTCATTTACCAGGCAATAGCAATGAAAACCCCGATTACAACCGAACAGTTTTTCTCAGTTTTTGAAAAGTACAATCATGCGATTTTTCCGGTCCAGATCATACTCTTTATTTTGTGCATACTGGCTTTTATCGCAATCGGAACAAAGATCAGGCATAAGGATACATTCGTGACAGGTATCCTTGGGGTTCTCTGGTTATGGATGGGGATAGGGTATCACATGGCATTCCTTTCCGGAATCAGCAATGTTGCCTACGGATTTGGATTGCTGTTTATCCTGCAGGGCCTGTTTTTATTGTGGGAAGGCGCTTTATTGTACAACCTGAAATTTGAATTGAAAAATTCAATACAGTCGTACTTCGGATATTTTTTCATCCTCTACGGATTGATAATCTATCCTGTGGCTGGTTACTTCACTGAACCGGATTTATCACGGACTCTCTCTATCGGGTTACCAGGCCCCACCATTATCCTGACATTCGGCTTTATGCTTCTGTGTGATAAAAAGTTTTCAAAGTACCTGTTGATCATTCCCTCACTTTGGGCGGTAATCGGATTTATTGCAGTATTAAAACTGGGTGTTTACCAGGACTCCGTGATGTTAATCGCTGCAATTATTGCGGATGTCCTGATCCTGAGAAGTAAAAAACCGATTGATGAAAAGGAAGAACTTCAGTTGGAATCAATGCAAAGGGGAAAAAGAAGTTGAAGTAGAAATTAAGAAAATGAAAGGTTAAATTGCCATGAAAAACGCCCGGTCCACAACGACAAATGATGTAATTGTCAACAGATTGAAAATGTCACATCATCACGGGCATGTTCCCAAATCAAAACCCGTAACTGGTTCAGTGGTGGGTTTATTCCCTGTAATACTTGATGGCGGCAGAACTACAATTTATATTTCTGATGTGCGCAAGGAAGCAGAGACACGAAAAAAATATGAATTGCGAAAAGGCAATTGAACCTTTCACCTTAAAGGGTTTATTTCGCTACCGGTTTAGTAAGTTTCGCCGATGCCGCCATCTCCTCAATTCTCTTTTTCTCAGTTGATTTTGGTTTAGCAACCTTCTTCACTTCCTTTTTCGGTTCTTTTTTGAGTAACGATGTAACGACAGATTCAACTGTTGCAGCAACCATTTTTTCAGCTTTCTTTTTGGGGGCTGGCTTGGCAACTGGTTTCTTTTCAACCACGACCTTTGATTTAGCGGCAGTCTTCTTCGTATTAGCTTTATTAGCTGCAACAGGAACAGATTTAGCCGTAGGTACTGGTGTGGATACAATCTTAACCTCTGGCTTACGCCCTCTTTTTTTACCCTGTTTTGATTCTTTTTCAACAGGGGTCACCTTTGTTGGTTTGGCACCAAGTTTTTTCAGAAGTTCTTGAATCTGGCCAATATACATTTGAGCTTCTTCCATCTCAGCTGTATACATTTCGATCATGGACTCTAACTCCTGATCAGTAAAATTAATTGCTTTCATTTTTTTATGTTATTGGTTTCAGTATGCAAAAGTACTGATTTTCAAAATAACACGACATATTTGTTTGGGTGTTTGGTAAAAAGAGTGTATACACCGATGGGTTTGACCATCTCTGGCCGGTGCTGAATCGCTTGTCAATAAACGATCTTAAAAAATTCATTAAAATTTGTCTTGTAGTTGCCCTTTATTGTTAAATTTACCTCAGATCTTTTCTGGCATAAACTGAATTATCATCCCTTGATCTATGAAAAAAAACTACCCCGCTGCAAGGAAATATTGGCATGCCTCAGCCGTAATTTCTATCTCAATGGTTCTGTTCCTCGGCTTTTTATTATCCGGTAACAGGGCATCGGCCCAGGCAACATCACCGGCCACATCAATTACGGATAAGACGAATTTTTATCAGATCCAGAAAAGTTTCACCGATTACTGGAAAGGACGGGAGGTTACCAGGGGCTCCGGCTATAAACCATACAAACGCTGGGAATGGTTTTGGGAGCAGCGTGTTGACCGGCAGGGCAACTTTCCGCCCAATAATATTGTAGTCACCGAGTGGGAAAAATATGCCGCCACCCATGCAACTGATAACACACAGGATTCGGCAGCCTACTGGACGGCCATGGGACCCTATGCTACAAAAAGCGGGTATTTCGGACTGGGGCGCATCAACTGTATTGCCTTTCACCCCAACGACAAGAACACCTTCTGGGCAGGAACACCTTCGGGAGGATTATGGAAGACGACCGATTTCGGGAAAACCTGGACAACGAATTCTGACGACCAACCGGTGGTTGGTGTAAGTGACATGGTGATCGATCGGACAAATCCTCAAACCATGTATATCGCCACTGGCGACGGTGATGCTGCCACTGCAATGAGTAGCATCAATGGAAGTGCGCCAGGCGACACCAAGAGCATCGGCGTACTAAAATCGATAAACGGTGGCGTTTCATGGAGTCCTACCGGGCTGAGCTGGACTTCTGACAGCAGCGTACTGATCCGCCGCCTGGTGATGCATCCCACTAAATCAAATGTTCTTTTTGCCGCTACTACCTCAGGAATATACAGGACAATTAACGGAGGGATAAAATGGGATTTGCAAAAAGCGGGATATTTCACCGATATCGTATTTAAACCTCAGGACTCGCTGGTGATGTATGCTGCCAGAAATCCGGGGGTGGTTTTCAAATCTGTCGATGGAGGAAATGTCTGGGACTCGCTCACTCAATTTAAAAATGGATATCGCATCATTCTGGCAGTAAACCCAAAGAATCCACTTTTACTGGAAGCCATCTGCACTAATGCGATGGATGGACTTTCAGGCTTGTATCGTTCGACTGACCAGGGAGGTAAATTTACTAAATTTTATCCCAACGAGCCCATTGATTCGACGAGTACAAAACAAAATTTGCTGATTATTTATGCCGACACGAACAAACATGCAAAACCCTGGGGAGGGCAGGGAGATTATGACCTATGCTACCTGATCAATCCCACCGATACCAGCGAGCGCTGGGTGGGAGGTGTCAACACATGGAAAAGCAGCAACAGCGGAAAGTCCTGGACGCTCGTTAACTATTGGACCGATACGGTGGCCTGCCCCACGGTGCATGCCGACAAGCACTGGTTTACGTTCCATCCTCTTCAGCCCGGGACATTCATGGAAGGAAATGATGGCGGGATCTATTATACAAAGGACGGAGGCAATAAATGGACCGACATTACCCGGGGTATGCAAATTGGCCAGATTTACCGGATCGGTGGTTCCTATACAGATAAAAACTTAGTCATTGCAGGGTTCCAGGATAATGGCAGCCAGATTCAAAATGATTTTAACTGGCTGGCTCCCGTGGTCATCGGTGGTGACGGCATGGATTGCCACATCGATCCTCACAATCCTGCAGTGCAGTATGCATCCTATTGCAATGGAATAATCTACAAGTCAACAGACCCTTCCTGGGAAAACAGCAAAATGAAAACGGAAATCTCCGCCAATATTCCGGGCAGACCTGGTGGTGCATGGGTGACCCCCTATATTTTGCATCCGAGAGACACCGGTACCATATATGCAGGGTATCCGGATATCTACAAGACCACGAACGGAGGTTTAAAATGGGTGAAGGCAAACAAACAAAACTTCCCAACCCCCAAACCCAAAAATGATATCTATATCAAATCCATCGAAATTTCACCAAGCAATCCCAAGGTCATGTACGCGGCCAGGCTTTATGCTTTCTTTAAAACTGATGATGACTGGCAAACATACAAGGAAAAGAAGAATCCTTCGGGAACCGACAGTTGTGTGATCACCATGATTGCCGTACATCCGACCAATCCCGACACGCTGTGGGTTTCTTTAGGCGGGTATAAGAACAATAAAAAGGTTTTCCGCTCAAACGATGGCGGGGAAACCTGGATCAACATCTCCGGATCCCTGCCGAACCTGTCGGTGAACTGCATAAAATATCAGAACAATGCCAATGATGCCCTGTATATTGGCACCGACGCCGGAGTGTTTTACCGGAATTCAGGGATGGATAACTGGAGGAGGTATAGTCAGGGCTTGCCCAACGTGGTGGTGACCGACCTTGAGATTCAATACATGGCTGGTAAGATTCGTGCCTCCACCTTTGGAAGAGGTTTGTGGGAATCGGAACTCTATGTAGAACCCGGCTACGTCCAGGTCAATGGAGTTGCCTTCCCGATCACCGGTGGTAGCGTATCGGGTGCAGGGGTATATAGCGCCGGAGCCACGGTCACCATGAAGGTTGTCCCTGCCAAGAACTGGCTCTTCAGGGGATGGTTTGAGAATGATTTGCAGATTGCGGATTCTTCCAAAACAACATTGACGTTTGCAGCAAATTCCAGCCGCAACCTGGTTGCAGGTTTCGCACAACCGGTAGGTATTAACGAGATCACAAGCAACCCGGTAAGGCTCTATCCAAATCCAAGCAGCGGACTGGTTGAAGTGGTGGTTGACCCGGGCATCGGCAGGGAGATCCGGTCGGTTGTGGTTACAGGAATCGATGGAAAAACAGTGTACCGATCAACCGCAGCGCTGACCGGAGGACGATTCACCATTGATCTTTCCTCATGTTTTTCCGGGGAATACATTGTGACTTTATCCCATGCTTCAGGCAGTAAATGCAGCAGCCGCCTGGTCATCCGGAAGTAGATGTTAATGCAGGAAGGGGAAGGGTGGATAAAAACATCTTCGAAACATGATGAGATAATACCTGCTGCTTCTGATTTTAAGCCTTCTGATCCAATCCTGTTTCGGCGGTTTGGTGATTAGTTTGCCCTGGGTTGTATCTGATATAAAATACATCCAGGTACAGGGAAAGTTGTATGCGGTGGCTGATGTCCTTGATGCTGAATACGGCAACCGGTGATGTGGAACGATCGCAGTATGTAGGGAGTGAACCGGTTTTTTACGCCTTACAACAGATGAAAACTATACCTGGATCACTTTAGATTTCTTCGATAAGTATTTTGGAGCGGTCTTCTGCACCATTTTATGATAAAAAATTGAAAGTTAAAACATTTGATATAAAATCTGTTGATGTCTTAAAATTCAGGAAAGAAGGGACTTGCACCACTGGCGGTAACGGTCTTTCACAATCAGCGTTTCAATAAATCATTGCCGCTTCAGCTTCGATTGTGCAGGTCTGCCAGCTTCTCGTTAAAAAATTCATAAACCTTTCAACAACCTATCGTATTTGTTTATATCTTTATATCGTATATGTACAAAGTTTCATATTAAAGCAACCTTAAAACAATTAGGATCAGTAAGTGCCAAATGGCGACAGGTGGCGAAACGTTGCAACATTAAAAACAGAAACATTATGCGTTTTATTTGGTATTTTATTTTTATTTTTATTTGGGTAAATATTACTTATTCACAGGATTTTTTTAAAATTGGAAATGAGTACTATGCAAAGGGAGAATACAAATTAGCTGATTCCTTTCTGACATTGCACATTAGACAATTTCCATATGATAGAAATGCTATCTTCAATAAGGGTGTTGTTCAACTATATCTCCATGACACATGTTCGTTTTGTAATTGCTTATATCATTTAGGTGATTATTTTGAGCGAGATAAACAAGCAAAAGATTTATATTCACAGTACTGTAATAGAACGGACACCATTTATTACGATAAAAAATTCCTTTTATGTGATAAAAGGAATTGTAGATTTTTTGAAGTAATTGAACATCATAAATGCCAGAATTATATTACTGGTAAATTTCATGATAAAAAGATGACATATGATGGTACCAGTTTGGATATTAGTTTAAAAAAAATTGAATCTTATAGAACAGATATCTTTGCCATTTATGAGAAGCGCAATGATAATTCAAAAGTTTTCTTAAAAACCGATTCTCCACCGGTTTTTCTAGGAGGTTACGACGGATTAACTCCATTTATTTATAATAGTTTGTACTTTCAGCAGATGGAGAAATATTTGAACATTCCAGGAACTTGGGTTTCTGTTCAATTCATTATTGATACAACTGGTAAAACGAGAGCAATAACTATTGAATCAACTCAGCCAAAACGTGTTATAAGTGAAGATCTCACAATATGTATTCAAACCATTTATTCAAACCTGCCAGATTTTATACCGGGAAAACTTAAGGGAAAGTCTGTTGAATGTTATGTAAAGCATGGAATTCTATTTAATTAATACGTTGCATAATGAACCGTCAGCCGGGTAAAGAGGTTGGTTTCCGGAGGTTGTCTGTCACAAAACCTGCAAGCGATATAGAAAAAGAAAAGAAACAACAAGTAAATCCCGTACCAGCGGCTGGCGGCCCACCGTTGGCCTTAATTTTATTTAAATAAACGACCCAGATTGATTCTAATAATATGAAAAAAAGACTTTTTGGTTTAATTCTTGGGATTCTTCTAAGTGGATTAGTCTTCACGCAAAATCAAGATTCAATTCCACCACAGCTTAAAGTGGGAGAGCCATTGCAATTTCTGGCTAAAAACATAAAATACCCGGACGATGCCAGAGAGAATTGTATCACGGGCGTAGTAATTGTCAAGTTTAGTGTAGATACTACTGGTAATGTCGATAGTTTATATGTAGATCACAGCATACATCCATTATTGGATAAAGAGGCATTAAGAGTTGTAACAATGATGAGCGGCCAGTGGAATCCTGGAAAAATAAATGGCAAACCAGTTCGCTTTGATGTCAGATTACCAATAAAGTTTTCCGTTCAAAATAATGGATGTCTAGATTTTGAATACTTTTTCAAACAAGGGGTCAATTATTATAAGAAGGGTAAGATG
>Ga0074195_1002333_pt1 | contig 21709 bp, 25 predicted proteins | sample EPASupsiteHSE623_FD_64525 | JGI IMG/M metagenome (GOLD analysis project Ga0074195, IMG submission 64525) | Bioremediated contaminated groundwater from EPA Superfund site, New Mexico - Sample HSE6-23 | ecosystem: Environmental > Aquatic > Deep subsurface > Groundwater > Contaminated ...
TAAATCATTAAAGGAAATTGCTGCGGAAAACGGTGTAACACCAGATGATTATAAGGAAATAATCGAACAACACCTGCCGTGGCCAAAACCGGCAGATTAACCAGTTGCTGTTTTATTAATAAATAAAAAGGGGTTGTCTCAAAAGGAGCCCTAACGTATTAAACACAGAGAGAGATAGTTAACCGGGTAAAACCGTTAACGCAGCTAGGAGTCGTGACCGGTAAAAGGTGGTTAGAAAAATCGGCCGCGGTACACGGATGTACCGCGCTCGCCGTCAGGGCAAGGACGCCCTGTCGGCGAGGGAGCCGATTTTTCTTCCACCTTTTACCGTTGTCACGACCCTAGCGGAGTTTGGTTTTGTCTGGTTAACTACCTCTCCTTGTATTTAATACTTTGGCTGCCGTGGTCACTATTTTTTTACAGAAAACCCTTGACTAAACCGGGGCTTTGGCGGACAATAGATTTAAAATATACAGACATCGACGGCAAACTTTATTTTTCTACTTTTGGGGTATTTATAAAGATATATTGTTTTTAGTTAAGGGAGGAAAGAAAGTGAGTGGAGAGATTAAGATTTCACTGGCACAGAATCTGAAAGAAAAGCCGCAGGATGACAAGCTGGGGTTCGGTACCATCTTCACGGACCATATGTTCGTGATGGACTACGAAGCAGGTAAAGGGTGGCACAGTGCCAGAATTGAGCCTTATGCCCCGTTTTTGATGGAACCTTCGACCATGGTCCTGCACTATGGACAGGCCATTTTTGAAGGAATTAAGGCTTATAGGACAACTGACGGCAAGGTGAAAATATTCCGGCCCGGGGACTACCTGGCCAGGATGAACCGTTCGGCAGACCGTCTCTGCATCCCCAATATCGATGTGGATTTTGTGCTGAAGGGAATGAAGAAGCTTATCAGCATAGAAAAGGACTGGGTACCTTCAAATGAGGGCACTTCACTGTACATAAGACCATTTATCATAGCAACGGACCCGTATCTGGGAGTTCGACCTTCCCATACTTACAGGTTCATGATTATTCTATCGCCTGTTGGGGCTTACTATCCCGAAGGCTTCAAGCCAGTTACCATATGGGTGGAGACCAAATATGTCCGGGCTGCCAAGGGTGGCATAGGCGAAGCCAAGACCCCGGGTAACTATGCTGCCAGCATCCTGGCCGCAGAAGAGGCTAAAGCCCATGGTTACACCCAGGTTCTCTGGCTGGACGGTTGCGATAAGATAAGTGTAGAAGAAGTAGGGACGATGAATATCTGCTTCAAGATTGACAATAGGATTATTACTCCGGCCCTGCAGGGGAGCATCCTGGGCGGGATGACCCGGGATACGGTGATCAAAGTTGCCGGGGATTGGGGCATGGACGTCAGGGAACAACGTATTACCATCGATGATGTTTATGAAGCCCATGGCAACGGTACCCTGCAGGAGATCTTCGGAACGGGGACAGCAGCCGTTATCTCTCCGGTATCGGCCCTCAACTGGAACGGCAAGGTGATAACTGTAAACGGCGGTAACGCCGGAGAGACTTCCCTTAAGTTATATGACGAAATTGCCGGGATACAGTACGGCAAGGTTGCGGATAAGTTTAACTGGATGGAAGAAGTGGAATAGAAAAATTTAAAAAATTAAAAAAAAGTATAAAGGTATTGGGGAAATCCCTCGATATATAGAATGTATGGGAGGGATTTCTATTTATGAACATTTCTTCTCTTATTTCATCAGCCAAGTTCAAGCCATTGATAATACCACCGCGGGTTGACAGAAAACATGAGGGGGGATCCCTTACGGATCCCGGTAATAAACCCGTGGCAGCCTGGGACGAGATTTGTTTCGGAGCGCTGATGCACCAAATAAAAGATAATAGACGACAGACCTAAGGGGAGCCCGTCAGACGACGGGCTCCATTAATTTATGTATACAGCATTATTCATTGACGAATGTTCTCGTTCGTGTTACAATTTAGTGAAAATTTCTATACTCCAATTAATATAATAAATATATGCAATAATTCGGAGGGGGGTAACAACAGCATGAAACTCCACGGGACGATGCAAATCAACGAAAAAGGTCATCTGGCCATCGGCGGCTGCGATACCGTCGAACTGGTCAAAGAATATGGGACTCCTCTCTATGTAATGGACGAAGAACTGATCAGGGAAAAATGCCGCAGTTACTATGAAGCTTTTACGGGTACATACCCCGACTCCACGGTAATATATGCCAGTAAAGCGTTTCTTACCACGGCCATGTGCCACCTTATCGAATCCGCAGGCCTGGGGCTTGATGTTGTATCCGGGGGAGAGCTCTATACTGCTTTACAGGCCGGCTTCCCGGCGGAAAAAATCTATTTCCACGGCAACAACAAGACCCCGGATGAGCTGAAGTTTGCCCTGGAAGCTAAGGTAGGCAGGTTTGTGGTGGACAACATATTTGAGATGGAAATTATCAACCGGCTTTGTACCGCTATGAAGACCAGGGCCGACATTCTTATCAGGTTAACACCGGGAATCGAAGCCCATACTCACGAATACATTCAGACAGGCCAGATTGACTCCAAGTTCGGCCTGGTAATGAGCAACGGCCAGGCCATGGAGGGCATCAGGAGAGCCCTGGAGCTGGAGAATATCAACCTTAAGGGCGTACACTGCCATATAGGTTCACAGATATTTGAGCTGGAATCTTACCAGCATGCCGTCGAAGTCATGATGGAATTCCTCCGCGAGGTATACCGGGAGACCGGGCATTTATTAGAGGAACTCAACCTTGGTGGAGGCTTCGGCATATACTATGTTTCCGGCGACAAGCCGGCCAATATCAAAACATATGCCGCCATAGTCATGGAAAACGTCCGGCGCATGGCAGCAGACCTGGATATCCCGGCGCCCAGGATTACTGTGGAGCCTGGCCGCTCAATTGTCGGTGAGGCCGGCACAACTCTCTATACTGTAGGTTCGGTTAAAGATATCCCCGGAATAAGAAAATATGTGGCAGTCGACGGCGGCATGACCGATAATCCCAGGCCTGCCCTTTACCAGGCCAGGTATGCGGCGGTGATGGCCAATAAGGTCAATGCCCCGAAAACAGATGAGGTGTCGATTGCCGGTAAATGTTGTGAATCAGGCGATATGCTGATCTGGGACCTGCATGTCCCGGCAGCGGAACCAGGCGATATCCTGGCTGTTTTATGCACAGGAGCCTATAACTACTCCATGTCCAGTAATTACAACCGCATTGCCCGGCCAGCCGTGGTTTTTGCCAGGGACGGCCGCGCAGACCTGGTGGTAAGACGGGAGACCCTGGACGACATCGTCAGGAATGACGTTGTTCCGGACAGGATGAAGAAAAACAAACTCTTGAGCGTTGTCAACAGGAATAGGTAATCAAAAAGATGGGTATCGTTCTTACCGGACGGTACCCATCTTTTCTATACTGCCTTTTTAGAGAGTAGCATGCGGGCTTTAATTTAATGGTAAATTATGATATAATATTTCGGTAACAGCGCGAGGAGGAACGGAATGGAGATTATTGTCAGCCATAACAATACCGACCTGGACGGGCTGGCTTCCATGATTGCGGCCGGGAAAATCTATCCCGATGCCCAACTGGTCCATGCCGGTAAGCTTAACCGCAATGTCAGGGAGTTTATGGCTCTGCATAAAGATACTTTTTCATTTATCCTGGCTAAGGATGTCCCTGTGCAGGAAGTAACCAGGCTTATTATGGTGGACACCAAAAACCCGGCCAGGATTGGGGAAGTCCGTGCCGTTCTGGAAAACCCCGGCCTGGATATACATATTTTTGACCACCATCCCCCCGGGGAAGATGATATACATGGCGCCTATGAGGTCATTGAGCAGGTGGGGGCCGCCACCACTCTTTTGGTGGAACTCATCAGGGAACGGGGGCTGCCTGTTAACTCCTTTGAGGCGACGGTATTTGCCCTGGGGATTTACGAGGATACCGGGTCTCTGACTTTTACCAACACAACGGCCAGGGATGCCGAAGCGGTAGCCTATCTTTTGTCTAAGGGGGCCAAGCTTTCGGTGGTGGCGGACTTTATCGAGAGGCCTCTCTCAGACCGGCAGAAGAACCTGCTGAACACTCTTATCGTTTTATCCGAGACCTTTGATATAAATGGCAGCAAGGTGCTGATCACCAGGGGAGAGACGGAGGAATACATAGGCGGCCTGGCCCTGCTGGTACATAAACTGATGGATGTAGTTAATGTCGATGTGGCTGTGGCCATTGTTTCTATGGACGACCGGGTCCACCTGGTGGGCAGGAGCAGGACAGACGCCGTTGACGTCTCCCGGGTTTTGGCCGGGTTTGATGGGGGCGGGCACGCGACGGCGGCCTCTGCTACCGTCAGGGACGGAAATGTGGATGACATTGTCAGAAAAATAAAGGAGCTGTTAAAGGAAAACGTCAAACCCGAAACAGTGGCTGCCGATATCATGTCGGCTCCTGTTAAAATAGTACCTGCCGATAAGACCATTGACGAGGCTGCCAGGATCCTGCTCCGGTATGGACATACCGGCCTTCCGGTGGTAGACGGGGACGGGATGATCGGCATCATTTCCAGGCGGGATATCGAAAAGGCCAAACACCACGGGTTGGGACATGCCCCTGTCAAGGGCTTCATGTCCAGGAGGGTGATTACCGTGTCACGACGAACCTCCCTTCCGGAGATCCAGCACCTGATGATCGATCACAATATCGGCAGGCTTCCTGTTATGGACGGGGGCCGGATTGTCGGGATTGTGTCCAGGACGGATGTCCTGCGGACCCTTCATGGCCAGAATTACCCCGAAAAATACGAGAGGGTTTATAATATCACCCAGCCTGCGGTTGGGAGACATGATAATGTGACCGAACTGATGGTCAAAACCCTGCCCGCCGGTATCAGGGACCTCCTGGGCCAGGTCAGCTACCTGGCCGACCGGGAAGGTTTTTTGGTGTTTGCCGTGGGTGGGTTTGTCAGAGATCTGATTCTGGGAGTGGACAACCTGGATATAGACCTTGTGGTGGAAGGGGACGGGATGGCTTTTGCCCGCAAGCTGGCGGAATTCCTCTGCGGCAGGGTCAAAGTCCATGAGAAATTCGGCACGGCCATGGTCATCCTGCCTGATGATTTCCGTATAGATGTGGCCACAGCCAGGACCGAATACTACGAATACCCGGCTGCCCTGCCCAGGGTAGAGGTCTCTTCCCTCAAACAGGACCTGTACAGGCGCGACTTCACCATCAACGCCATGGCTATCACCCTGAGCGAGAAAAATTTCGGCGCTATCGTTGATTATTTTGGCGGCCGCCGGGATTTGGAAGAAGGAATTATCAGAGTTCTGTATAATCTAAGTTTTGTGGAAGACCCTACCCGCATTCTGCGGGCCGTCCGGTTCGAGCAGAGATATAATTTTAAAATAGAAAGCCAGACCCTGACCATGGCCAAAAATGCCATCAAATCAAAAATGCTGGCCAAGCTTTCGGCCGACAGGGTCAGGGAGGAGTTAAAACACATCCTGGGAGAGCCTTTGCCTGTCAGGGCTATCCTGAGGATGCGGGAGTTGGATATCTGGCCCTTTATCCTTCCGGAGGCCAACATTGAAGACGAAACCGTGGAGATTCTAAAAAGGCTGCCCGGGGCACTGGCATCTATGAAGGCTGTTAGTTTTGACGAAGTGAATTCCTGGCTGGTATACCTGGCAGTGCTCATGCGCATGACCGGATGTAAGGCGGCCATTATCGACGAAAGGCTGAGGCTGACCAAGGAGGAATACAGGACCCTTGATGAACTGCTCTGTGACTGTCCTGATGCCATAGAACGGATATCAGGGGCCGCACCGATGAAAATGAGCGAAATCGCGTCGGTTTTACGAAGTCTGTCCAACGAGGGATATACATACATCCTGGCCAGCGCCGCCACTGATCTGGTGCGGGAACGGATTAAGAATTACCTGGCCAGGTCAAGGCACAATAAACTGCTGATAAATGGAGAAGATATTAAAAAACTGGGTTACCGCCCCGGGCCTGATTTCAAAAAAGCCCTGAACGCTGCCCGCGATGCGCGGCTGGACGGGCTGGTCAGCTCGAGGGAAGAGGAAATCCGGTTTATCCAGGATTACCTGGCCCGGATCAGTATTAAAGAAGGGGGCTAATTCATTTTGCCGTCCATTGAAGATGTTCTATTAACATTACCGGCCCTGTTGTTAGGGCTGACCCTGCACGAATACGCCCATGCCCTGGTGGCTTACAGGCTGGGAGACCCGACAGCCAAAAACCTTGGCCGCCTGACCCTGAACCCGATCAAGCACTTGGACCCCCTGGGTACTCTTTTCCTGGTGATATTCAAGTTTGGCTGGGCCAAACCTGTCCCGGTAAACCCATTTCATTTCAGGGGAGACAGGCAGAGGGGGATGCTATGGGTTTCCCTGGCCGGGCCCGGTACAAACTTTCTTTTAGCCGTGGTTACAGCGCTTATTTGGAGGATTATTGAACCTCAGGGTCTTATTTTGGGTTCGATTCTCTTAAACATTTTTTTTATCAACCTTATCCTGGCTGTGTTTAACTTTATTCCCGTGCCGCCGCTGGACGGGTCCAAAATTCTGGCGGGAGTGCTTCCGCGCAGGTACAGCCATGTGATATACAACCTAGAAAAATACGGGTATATCATCCTGGTTTTTCTAATGCTGTTTGGCATCATCGGCAGGATCCTGATGCCTGCAGTACGCCTGGTTGCGGTTGCTATTACAACCCTCCTGGGTGCTGATTCACTGCTAAGTTATTTTATATAACGAGGAGATGTTAATGATGACCAAAGGTACGATTTTGAGCGGTATGAGGCCAACGGGCCGGCTGCATATAGGACACCTTAGCGTGCTGGAGAACTGGGCGAATATGCAGGACGATTATAAATGCTATTTTATGATAGCCGACCTTCATTCATTGACAACCAAGTTCGACGAAACTGAAAACCTGCCTGCGGATACAAGGCAGATGGTCCTGGACTTCCTGGGAGCGGGCATTGACCCGGTCAAAAGCGCTGTATTTGTCCAGTCATCTGTCAAGGAACACGCCGAACTTCACCTGTACTTTTCTATGAATACACCCTTATCCTGGCTGGAACGCTGCCCTACCTACAAGGACCAGATAGCCCAGTTCAGTGAACAGGGCAAGGATATAACAACATACGGTTTCCTGGGGTATCCCCTGCTGCAGGCTGCCGATATCCTGATGTATCTAGCCGATACGGTACCGGTTGGCGAGGACCAGGTACCCCATATCGAGATGACCAGGGAGGTTGCCCGGAGGTTCAACTTCCTTTACCAGACCGACCTTTTCCCCGAACCACAGGCCCTTTTGGGCAGGTTCCCGTTGGTGCCGGGTGTCGACGGTCGGAAGATGAGCAAGAGTTATCATAATGACATAGCTATTTCCGCTGACAGCGACGAAGTAAAAAAACGGGTTAATGCCATGGTTACCGACCCGGCCAGAATCCGCAAGGAAGACCCCGGCCACCCGGAAGTTTGTATAGTTCACAAATACCAGGAGATATACAATAATAACCTCCTGGAGTACATTCAAACAGCCTGCCGTACCGCCGAGAGAGGCTGTGTGGCATGTAAGGGCGAACTGTTCGAGGTGCTGGAACGTATGCTCCAGCCAATCAGGGAACGCCGAGCCAGGTACGAAGATAATTCATATGAGGCTTTGCGCGGTTATCTCCGGGCCCTGCGGGCCGCTGCCGAACCTGCAGAATCCGAAAATACCGGGGAAAGGTTTGCCGAAAAGGTTATCCAGCAATTCAAAAAATCATCGGAAACCTTTAACCGCAAGGAGAAAAATAACCTGCGCGAGATAGGGCAGGTTATTATAGATGATTACCTGCAAGGGGCCGTATCCCTGCAGGAGGTTAAGGATATCCTGGCGGCCAGGATGGACCTGCTTAACCTGATTCTGTATAAGGGCAGGCAAAAGGCTGCGGCAAGGGCAGCCCAGACCATATCAAAGGTCAGGGAAGTAATGAATTTAAGATTCTAAGGGGTGAAGCCTTTTGGCTTACCAGATAAAGCTGGAAGTATTTGAGGGACCCTTTGACCTGCTGTTTCACCTTATCGAAAAGAATGAGGTAGACATATACGACATTCCTATAGCCAGGATTACTCAGCAGTACGTGGAATATATTACGGCCATGCAGATGCTTGACCTGGAAGTGGCCAGCGAATTTCTGGTGATGGCTGCCACCCTGCTGGCCATCAAGGCCAAAATGCTGCTCCCCAAACCGCCGCAATCGGAAGAGGAAACAGCTGATGAGGATTATGACCCCAGGGATGAACTGGTGGAAAAACTGCTGGAATACAGGAAGTTCAAAGTCATGGCTGATTACCTTAAAGAAAAGGAGACAGCTATGAACAAGGTCTACACCAGGTCCAACGAACAGGAAATGTTCATCCACCTTTTCAGTGAGGAAAACCCCCTGGAGGGAATAAGCATGCAGAGCCTCCTGGAGGCTCTCAGACAGGTGCTTGACCGTGTGGTTGAGCAGGAGATCGTCGGTGAAATCCCGAGGGAAGAAGTGACCGTCAGGGATAAAGTAGAGGAGATTATAAGGAGGCTTTTTTTTCAGCCTCAGGGCATCGCGTTTATGGATTTATTCCGGCCAAGGGTTACGCGGGTTGAGGTAATAGTCACCTTCCTGGCTATCCTGGAACTGATCAAAACAGGCAAAATCATGGCTTTTCAATCCAAAGCGTTTGCGGATATCATGATTTACAGCAGGGAGCAGGAAGCTGCCGAAGCATGAAGGAGTATGGGCAATGGGCATGATGTTTCCCAATGAAACCAAATCAGTTATAGAATGCCTTCTTTTCGTATCAAAGGAGCCTCTTACTATAAAGGTTTTGTCCAAGGTCATGGAACTGCCTGAGAGAGATATCAGGAAACTGGTGGATGAACTGATTGGCGAATATAACAATTGCCGGCACGGAATTAATATACAGATAGTGGCAAACGGGTACCAGATGTCTACCCGGCCCGAATTTGCCCCATATATCGAACGGCTTTACAAACCGCAGAATACCTATGCCTTATCGAAGGCCGCCCTGGAAACCCTGGCCATTATTGCCTACAGGCAGCCCGTAACCAGGGCCGGGATTGAGGCTATCCGGGGGGTTAAAGTTGACAGCTCTATCGGGACCCTAGTTGAAAAAAACCTCGTTAGAGAGGTGGGTAGGAAGGAAGGACCGGGCAGGCCTGTGCTATTTGGAACGACCCCCGCTTTTTTAAGGTATTTTGGCCTTAAAGACCTGTCCGAACTCCCCGATATGGAGGAATTCACCTCCCGGAACGGGAAATCAGAGCAGTTGGATTTTGACAAATAAAATTATTTTAAATCATGGGCTGTCTCTCGCAATAAGAGGCAGCCCTTTTTGCTATCGATGAACCACAGGCTTTTATCGTTCAGGGATAGATGGGATATGAGGGTTTCCCTTGCGCTGACGTCGTAATTCATCTTGGTGCAAAACCACCAACAGGAAGGCAGGGAAGCGCCCTTTGTCCGAAGACGACGGAGACCGCCGGGAAGTTTCTGTGCTTTACTAGGATAACAGTGAAACGGGAGGCGGTCTGACAGTATTAGGAGTACAGTAAAAGAGTCGTCAAGTTGGGCGCTGCTGCCTTCCTGTTGGTGGTTTTGTACCTTAGATGAATAGACGGAAGTGCGGGAAACCCTCATATCCCATCTATCCCTAAAGATGCAAAAAATAATGGGTGAATAGATTAGATGCAAAAAGCGCAACAATAATACATTAATGGATGATTATACCCAAAAAAGGATGATTTCTTTGGCCGGTCTGGGATTTTACCTGCTTCTGCTCCTGGTTGTTTTTACGATAGTTATGTTCATACGGATAAAATTTGATGTGTCATTCAGCCGCAAAGGCTCTGACGATTACCTCAGCGTCAGGATGACAGCTCTCGGGGGATTGGTTTCTTATAAAACAGAGGTGCCGGTAATAGATATCGACCGTTATTTTCTGGAACCGATCCTCCGGCTGGAAGCAGATATTGAACACGTTGTTTCCCACCCCGTCGAGGATAAGGGGATGCTGGTCAAAATACCGGTAATTATGTTAATGCGTAACATGCCGACTTTTATCAGACAGGGTTTCCATTATGTAGAGCGTTATAACAGGGCACTTAATAAACTGGTAAAGTCGATCAGATGCCATGACCTCAAATGGAAAACCGAGGTCGGCCTCGGCGACCCTGCTTATACCGGGATGGCCTCGGGTCTGGTCTGGGGCGTGAAGGGCTTAGCTTATGGCATCTTCCGGAGCAGCATCGGTGAAATGAAAAGCAGGCCGCTTTTTGATGTCAGACCCTGTTTTGATGCTGTTTGTCTGAGGGTGGACTTTCGTTGCATATTTGACCTCCGAGTCGGCCATATTATAATTGCCGGACTAAAATTCGTAAAAATGCGTTTATGGCATAAATAATTCAGGAGGAGGAAGAAAAAATGGCCGATCACCCGATCGAAGGTCTCATGAAAACAGCAATGGAAAGTATCAAGGAAATGGTTGACGTAAATACTATCGTTGGCGACCCCGTTGAGACTCCAGACGGAAGTGTTATTATCCCCATCAGTAAGGTGGCCTGTGGCTTTGCCGCCGGAGGCGGCGAGTTTGAAGCTGCTGGTGGTGGCCAAAAAGATCAGGGTCAGGGAGGCGGACAGCAACAGCAGGAGGCTAATGGCACGGTACTGCCCTTTGGTGGCGGTAGTGGAGCAGGGGTTTCTGTACAGCCAGTAGGTTTCCTGGTGGTAGGGCAGGGACAGATAAGGCTGCTGCCTGTAGACGGTAACGCTGTTGTGGATAGGATAATTGATGTTGCACCACAGCTGATGTCACAGGTACAGAGTATATTCCGGAGGGAGCACAGACATCCTGAACGACACCCTGAATATTAAAGAAGAAAATTAAGGGGGATGACCCACCTTTATATAATCGTAAAGTACACGACAGAGTATCATTAAAAGTGGGGTAACTCACTTTTTTTTTGACGGATAAAAAGTCTTATTTGGAGCCTCCGGCATATAATAACCTGAGTAAACATAATTCCTGGCCAACCTTTTGAAAGGAGGCTCCATCATGAGGGTAGTTGTTGTCGGAGGCGGTTGGGCCGGGTGTGCAGCAGCCCTTTACGCCCGCAGGGCGGGAGCTGATTCCACCCTCGTCGAAAAAACCGATCTGCTGCTTGGCACAGGCCTTGTCGGAGGTATCGTCAGAAACAACGGACGTTTTACAGCTGCCGAGGAAGCTATAGCTATGGGGGCTGAAGAAATATTTTATGTCATCGACTCAGTGGCCAGGCATAGGAATTTGGACTTCCCCGGCCACCGGCATGCCACTCTGTATGATGTCCAGCGCATTGAGCCTGCTGTAAGAAAACTCCTGGAAAACAACAGTGTTGTAATCAGGTTCCGGACCCTTATTATTGAAGCAGCCGTGGAAGACGGGGCAATCAAATATATTGCGACCGAAAAAGGGGAACGAATTGAAGGCGATGTTTTCATAGATACCACAGGTACGGCCGGACCCATGAAGAACTGTATCAAGCATGGCGCAGGCTGCGCCATGTGCATCCTCAGGTGCCCGTCCTTCGGCCCCCGGGTCAGTCTCACGGGCCTGGCGGGAGTCAAAGAAATATGCGCCGGCGAGGGAATATACCGTTTTGAAGCTATTAGTGGGTCCTGTAAACTTGACAAGAGGTCGTTAAAAAGGAGTCTGGTGGAGGAACTCGACCGTGCGGGGGTGGTAATTATCCCGCTGCCGGAAAAGTTTCATAAAAAAGATTCCCTCCGGTTCAAGGCCTGCCAGCAGTACGCCATGGATGAGTATGCCACAAATCTGATCCTGCTGGATACAGGCCATGCCAAGCTGATGACCTCCTTTTTCCCGATTGAAAGCCTGCGGGAAATAGACGGTTTCCGGGAAGCGCGCTACGCCGATCCCTATTCGGGCGGGCAGGGCAATTCCGTGAGATTTATGGCTATGGCTCCCTGTGATGATGCCCTGAGGGTTGAAGGCATCAAAAACCTGTTCTGCGCCGGGGAAAAGACCGGCCCTTTGGTCGGGCATACCGAGGCCATAATCACGGGAATACTGGCTGGATACAATGCCGTAAGAACCGGCAGGGGGCTGGCGCCGCTCGTCCTGCCGTCTGATTTGGCGGCAGGCGACATCATATCTTATATGCACCGGCAGATGAAGACTTCTGAAGGCCTTACGCAGAAATACACCTTTTCCGGCTCCGTTTATTTCGCCAGAATGCAGGAGAAGGGGTTATACAGTACAGATAAAACAGAAATCGTCAACCGGGTAAAAAAAGCAGGACTCCTGAAGCTGGTATAACATCTTATCCCCTTTGATTGACCGCATTAGAACCCCAAGAGGGGGTTCTAATTTTTTTGCAGTCTACATAGTAATCAGTAAAGTGCATGTATTACCGGGCGCAAAGGTGGGCAGGACATGGTTAACATAATCTGGGTGAGTATGCTGTTAATCGGGATTATTGTTGCTGCGGTCAACGGGAATATAGAGGCCGTTACCACGGCGGCCCTGAAAGGAGCCCAGACGGCGGTGGATTTTGCCCTGGGCCTTATTGCTATCATGGCCTTCTGGTTAGGCATCATGAAGGTGGCGGAATCAGCAGGCCTGGTGAAAATGCTGGCCAGGCTGGTCAAACCCCTGACAGCCTTTCTTTTTCCCGGCGTGCCGCGAGACCACCCGGCCATGGGCGCCATCATCATGAACCTCAGCGCCAATGTCCTGGGGCTCGGTAATGCGGCTACACCTATGGGCCTCATCGCCATGAAGGAACTGCAGAAGCTGAACAGATCCGATCCCAGGACAGCCAGTGAGGCCATGTGTACATTCCTTGCTCTGAATACTTCATGTATAACCATCATACCTGCCACCATCATCGGCATCAGGATCAAAGCCGGGTCTGTCAATCCTACTGAAATAGTAGGCACAACTGTCTTTGCCACTGCATGTGCCATGACCGTAGCGGTGATTGTCGACAGGATCATGAGGCAGTTATACGGGCTTGGGAAGTGGAGATAAACAGCGGGGGAGGCGGCACAAATGTTTATGGAGGCAGTATCCCTGGCAGCCAAATGGGCCATACCCGCGGTTCTGTTCATCGTCACACTATTTGCCTTTGTGAAAAGGGTCAACGTTTACGAAATGTTTATCCAGGGGGCCGCGGAGGGGTTTGCCACTGCCATCAAAACGATACCGTTTCTGGTGGCCATGTTTATGGCCATCAGCATTTTCCGTGCCTCAGGGGCCATGGACCTATTCGCAAAGTCTGTTTCCCCAGTGACGGAGATGTTCGGTGTACCGGCGGAGGTCCTTCCTCTGGGGATAATGCGGCCGCTTTCGGGAGGGAGCGCCCTGGGAATAACGGCAGAATTGATTAAAACATACGGCCCGGACAGTTTCATCGGCAGGCTGGCATCCACCCTGCAGGGCAGTACGGATACAACATTTTTTGTCCTGACGCTTTATTTTGGCTCAGTAGGTGTAACAAGGTATCGGTATGCCGTAGCCTCCGGCCTTTCAGCGGACATAACAGGTTTCATTGCGTCGGTGGTTATATGCAATATGGTGTTTAGATGAGTGGAGAGTGGCCAGTGACCAGTGGCCAGTAGTGAGTAGTGGGTAGTGGGTAGTGGGTAGTGGGTAGTGAGTAGAGCTACCCTAAAAAAAACGGGGGAGCGGTTACTCCCTTGTTTTTTTGTTGAATGTCGCGATACCATAACTTTAGAAGAAAAGGATTTATTTGGTATTAGGTCGAATTGTATGGTAGTAAAAAGAAAAATGCCCGAAAAAAATTGTTTCTACCCAATGCGTAAACGAAATGTGACGTTTAAAAAGAGGAAGATTAGATGAAAAACACCAAAGTATTACTGATATTTATTGTATTAATGCTGATAATTCCCCTTGGTATGGTTGTTATTAAAGAAGTTGGCCGCGAAACAAATCCCCAGGTGATAAATTCAATCCGTAACAGTGGAATCCAAGAGAAACTAAAAGACATCTCAATGCAATTCATAACTGCTGAGCATAAAGGAGATATCGAAAAACTACTTGTATTAACTAGACACGATGCACGGAAAGCAGTAATAAACGGAGATTTGGCTATATTCCAGACACATCAGCTCAACAAGATTGTGTATTTTAATTTTATTGAGAGAGAAAGCCCTGATGAATACATTGTGATTGTGGCTGTTAATTCAACCATACAAGGTTTTGGAACAACATATTACGAAAGCTTGACATTCAGGAAAATTAACGATAATTGGTTTATTATTAAGATTGAAAGAGATGCTTAGATGCGCTGGTTACTCTGTATAACTTTGCCTGTATGGCATAAAAATTAACCTCTTTAATTAGAGGTTATTAGTTAAGGCTTAAAAATGTTTTGGGCCAGATAGCCTTTTACGATACTTATTTAACATCTTTTAATGGTCTATGTTTCTTTGCCCAAGAGAAAAAGTCACTTGGGGTTCCGATTGGGATTTCTTTAAAGGTTTGAAGTTTTAACATGTGCCGGCAATCTGCTGATATAATATACTCTGCTCTACCTGTCTCTGCTGCAAAGAGGAATGGATCATCGTCTCTATCAGGTGATGCGGGAGGCCAATCAGTTGGCATTTCGCCGACTTTATCATTTTCATCGAAAACTATTTGAAGTAGGTTTACTACATCATAAGAGTCTACATCGGCTTTCTTTTTGTAGATGGGACCTAATCTAACTATAATTTCTACCGCCTCGTTATAGATAAAAGAGTTCCAAATTAAAACTAGATTGCCTTTTAGAACAAAATCAAATAGATAGGTTCTACTGTATAAACTGGGAACTAGAATATTAGTGTCTATTACTACTGGAACTACGACTTGTCTTGACATCCTTAAATACCCGGTTAACATCTTTCTCTATTTGATCAATATTTAAACCAGCGGCAACCGTTTTTTTACTTATGGCATTTGACAATTTTTTAGCTTGTGCTAATTTTTCTTGTTTTGAAGGAGTCCTTTTAGGTACTATGGACATTTTCATCACTCTCCCATCTACAAAAGAGCATCTTTTTAGTGCGGATTTGCATTGACTTCTTTTAAGCATATTGTACCATCCCCTAACAGCATATTCAATATTTAGTATTCTCTATGTGAGGTGAAATATTTTGTGATGGTATAATATGGGATAATGTTTAAACCCAATGCGGTGAGAGTGAGATATAAGAGGTTTGCCATAGAGAATTCCGGTGGATGGTTTATCTGCGGCATGATGATTTAAAGCTACCTGGGGAAATACAGGAGGATTCTTTACTTTGCAGAGAGAGGTTTAAAAAATGATCGTATCAAGTCTATTTCTTCCCTTTTAAAAACAGTGATTTTATATAATGAAATAAACTAGGCTTTTTAATATTTACATAAACAGTTGTCCTGCTCGTTTCACTTGTTTTTTGGTCAAATGTGGTATATCTTTTAAAAAGATATCCCATAAAAAGACCATAAAGAAGGAAGATGACAAAAGCGCCATAATGAGTATTCGGAGAATGTTGAACAACTCTGAAGCTAAGTGCCGGATAAAGTATCATAAACGCAAAAAATCCGCTGGATTCAGCAACTACAATACATTTGGTATGCCAATAATCCTTTCCGGTATGTTTTAAAATGTAGCCCATTATTATTCCGTTTACTATAGAGACAGCTATAGACATTATGAAACCAAAAAAATGTGCTGACCATAAATGTACCTGTGGAGGCTTAAAAAACAGATTCGTAATATCCCACCAAGGACTTCGCATATTAACTCCGAATAATCTGAAGAGAAGAGTTAAACCATCTGCAAATAATCCACCTAGAATTCCAAAAATAACACCAGCAAAAAAGAAATCTTTGATTTTTTTCAAAAAACCACATCCTGTTAAAATAAATATCACCATTAGTTTTGCCTATTAGGTATGGAAATTATGATAGACTATTTTTAGTTAAAGGAAAATCATTTATGGATTATTCGATAGTATTAAAAGTAGCACCGGTGTTGTTGATTTTTGTACTGGGTATTATTTTAAGAAGAATCAACGCTGTTACAGAGGAGACCGCCGATTCTTTTTTAAGATTTGTTTTTTATGTTTCGTTTCCGGCTTCCATTTTACTCTCAATAACTAACATTAAGTTTTCATTGGAGCTTATTTACCTGCCAATTACCGCCGCATCCATTATCATCATTTCCTATTTTGCAGCCAAAAAAATTGGTGTATTTTTTAAGTTGTCTCAGCCTGCTTTCGGTGTATTTTTAGTTGGCTCAATGATAATAAATACTGGTTTCACCTATCCGTTTTTCATTGCTGCCTACGGTCAGGATGGTTTTGCCAGAGCTGCTTTATTTGATTTTGGCAACGGGTTGCTGGTTTTGAGTTTTGTTTATTTTATTGCCATAAAATACGGGACCAATCAAGAGTCAACTAAAATCGTAAAAAAATTCATGACTTCATCACCTTTATGGGCGTTATTGATCGCATTTATGCTGAACTTTACCCAGCTAAAACTTCCTGCGATTGCAGTTGAGTTTTTAAACCTTTTGAGCGATACGCTGATTCCGTTGTTCATGATATCTTTAGGAATTCGCTTTACTCCCAGGATAGTTAATCCCAAGGCGCTCATTTCAGCAATTTTAATAAGGATGTTTTTTGGATTACTGCTTGGCATCATTTTTGTTAATATTTTTAGATTAGATGGCTTAAATAAAATAGTAGTGCTTGTAAGCTCAGCCGCACCAGTAGGTTTAAATACCCTGACATTTGCTACAATGGAAAATTTGGATACAGAGTTCGCAGCAAGTTTGGTTTCTATTTCTGTCTTAATAGGGATTATCCTCACTACTGTTCTTATATCTGTTTTATCCTAGGCCAGTAAATAACGCTGGAAACGGCTACAGATATATAAAGAAAAAGAGAGCCGTTTGAAGTGCACCCCAAATGTTAGACACAAATCTAATGTTTGGAGGTGTACTTTTTTATGGCTAAATATTCTTTAGAAGCTAAATTCAAAGCAGTAAATGATGTATTGGAGCTAGGTATGTCAGCGGGGGCGGTTGCAAAATTACTAAGAACAGCAAAAGTTGTTGTTCAGAGATGGGTTGCACGTTATGAAGCGTTTGGGATTGATGGGCTTTTAATGAAGTCTGGTACCTATTCTGGTGATTTTAAAGTGTCTGTTATAAAATATATGCATGAGCATAATATGTCCATTTTTAGCGCAGCTGTTCATTTTGGTATCCCTAGTGATTCAACTGTTGCAAAATGGGAGCGTACATATTGGGAAGAAGGCCCTGATGCTCTGTACAAAGATAACAGAGGGAGACCGTCTATAGTGAGTAAAGATAAGATTAAGAAGCCTAAAATCGATAAAAAAGCAGAAGAAGATTTGATTGCAGAAGTCCAGCGTCTTCGAATGGAAAATGAATACTTAAAAAAGTTGATTGCCTTAGTTCAAGAAAGGGAAAAACCCGGGAAAGGGACAAAGCGCAAGTAATATATGAGCTAAGGCATGAATTCAAAGTAGTAGATCTTATTAAGCTGGCCGGTATTCCACGCAGCACTTACTACTACTATATCAAATGCTGCACGAAGGCAGATAAATATGCTGATGTGAAGGTTCAAATAAGGAGTATTTTTGAAGAAAACAAGATGCGTGTGGGATACCGCAGAATTACGCTAGAACTACATGGCAAAGGAATTCGCATTAACCATAAGCCGGTGCAACGCCTGATGAAAGAGCTAGGCCTGGCCTGCAAGGTAAGGATGAAAAAATACAAATCATACAGAGGCGAAGTTGGTAAGGTTGCTCCAAACTTGCTCGCCCGAGACTTCAAGGCGGATAAACCCAATGAGAAGTGGGTTACGGACATAACTGAATTTTCGCTGTTCGGCCAGAAGCTTTATTTATCACCTATTTTGGATTTGTACAATGGCGAAATTATCAGCTACAACATTAGTTCTCGCCCAGTCTTTTCCCAGGTTACAGATATGGTTCAACAAGCTTTTAAAAAGATCCCGGATGGGACAAGCCTAATTCTCCATTCCGACCAGGGGTGGCAGTACCAGATGAAGAGATACCAATGGTTACTCGAAAAGAAAGGGGTCAGGCAAAGTATGTCACGCAAAGGTAACTGTCTCGACAATGCTGTAATGGAAAACTTCTTTGGTATCCTTAAATCAGAGTTGCTCTATCTACAAGAATTCTACTCTGTTGAACATTTCATTCAAGAGCTAATCGAATACCTTGACTACTACAACAATCGACGCATTAAGTCCAAACTAAAAGGATTGAGTCCTGTAAATTACAGAACTCAATCCAATCTAGTTGCTTAATTATATTTTGTCTAACTTTTTGGGGTCAGTTCAGTTAAGCTCCCAGCAATTCGTTATATCTTTTTAGTCCCTTGTCAGTTAAGTTGCAACTGCTTCCTTTTCGATTTAAATATTCGAGTCTAACTAAATTATCGACTGACATGCCAAAACCAAGTTGGCCATTACACGGTTTATCCTGTTCATAGACGTCTTTATAGCTAATCCATGCCTGTACTTTGATTGATGTTTTCACAGTCGCTTTTGCATTTGCTTCTGCCGTTGCTCTAACAGATGCCCTAGCTAGTGACTTAAAAACGTCAATGTCCCAATTGTTTATAAATTCGTCACTATACAAAATAACCTCCCCTTCCTCATACCTGTTAATTTCAACTAAAGAAATTTATCTCCTGCTTTTAAATAAAGAAATGTTGCCGATTTTGCATCGAAATAAGAATTACAGTATAATAGGTTAAGTTATACTATAGTATCTTTGTCCACTGGCCACTGCTCACTGGCCACTGGCCACTGAATAGGGGTGTCCCATGGAGCGTCTGCAGAAATACCTGGCCCACGCCGGGGTGGCTTCCAGAAGAACATGCGAGGAACTGATCACCGCAGGAAAAGTCAGGGTTAACGGGGTGGTGGTCACTGAATTGGGTGTAAAAGTTGACCCCTCCGCAGACCGGGTGGAGGTCAACGGAAAGCCTGTTGAACAAAAAGAAGATAAGGTATACGTCCTGTTAAATAAGCCGAAGGGATATGTTACAACCCTGAGGGACCCCCAGGGCAGGCCCAAGGTAGTCGACCTTCTCAAGGATGTGGACAAGCGGGTTTACCCTGTCGGCAGGCTGGACTTTGATACCGAAGGTCTGCTGATTCTTACCAACGACGGAGAAATGACATTTGCCCTGACACACCCCAGGCATGAAATAGGCAAGACATATATTGCCCTCGTAAAAGGCATGCCGGACAACGATAAACTTAAGCGGTTTCGGAAGGGACTGCGGCTGGCTGACGGGGTAACGGCGCCTGCCAGGCTGAAGTTGTTGAGAAAACAGGGCGGTAACACCCTGTTGGAAATAACAATATACGAGGGACGCAACAGGCAGATCCGCCGGATGTGTGAGACTATCGGCCATCCGGTCCTTGAACTGAGGCGCACCGCCATGGGATTCCTGCAGCTGGGCAGCCTGAAAAACGGGGAATACCGATACCTCAGTAAGAGTGAAATCACCAAATTGAAAGAACTCATCAAGAAGCGGGTTTGACAACACGTCAAACCCGCTTAATACGTCAAGCCCACTTTAGCCTATACAAGCTCTATTTCCTGATAACCCACTCTCAGCAGGAATCCGATTTGCCCGGTTGCCACCACCTGGACCTGGTCCCAGATGGCCAGACCGCCGGGTGGAAGTTCCTCCCCGGTCGGGCTGGGAATATGCCATCTCCTGACTATTACTTCTGTGCCCATCGGCAGTTCAACTGCGGGTGCGTCCAGGAACGGTTCCTCAGCCAGATAAGTATTAGCAGTTGTTAGGTGCACCCTTTTCCGCCCGCGTGCGGCCAAGTCTATCCGCCTGAGGGCAAGCCTGGCGGCATCGCCGACTGCCCCGGTCCGGTTGGCGAAACGGTTCAAAGAGATTCTCACCTGCCTGTTCATCGCGATGCGAGCGAGGCTTATAGCGGCCCAGTATTGTACGACATCACAGGGACTGTTGAGAAACTTTAACAGGGGCCGGACAGCCGTCCGCCCAAGGGCTGCCCATTGGAATGACCCAATATAAAAAATCCCGTGCACCTGAAGTGAATTAAGGGTATCACACTGCTGCTCGGCGCTCTCCCATGAAGCAGTCAATTCAGCGGGGTCGGGAATATCGGGTCCTATCAGCAGTTCTGTCCCGGATAAAATAATGTTGGGGTTGGATATCTGGTTGATGGCTGCCAGGACCCGTACACTCGTGTTAAACTGGCGGGCCAGGCAGAACAGTGTATCTCCGGGTAAGACCACATAATAGGGACCGCCTCCGGCTTTCGGCAGGTCAAGTCCGGGGCTTGGAATGATCAGGATCTGGTTAACGAAGATCAGATTGGGGTTGCAGATAACATTGGCTTCAAGAATAGCCTGGACCGTAACCCCAAAACGCCCGGCAATTCCCGCCAGGGTATCACCGGGTTGTACATAATAAAGGTTTTGCGGCATTATTTTGTCCTCCTCTCTTTCATTCACATATTATTCGGGGAAAGAAGAGAAGGTTCAAAAAATTAAACAATGTCAGGAAAAACGTGAACCCTGCCTAATTCCATGGAGTTAATGGTTTATTAATAGATTTGCTCCATTTTTCCACCCGGTGGGCCCCGTAACCGTTAAGCATATTGGCCACCTCGCTGGCCTTGGCGTTGTTGGTTTCAATAACAGCCAATACCCAGCCCTCGTCAACCAGGTTTTCAATCTGGGCGCCCCGTTCTCCGGAAACCCCATAGTAAGACAGGGCTTCGGCCAGGGACTTATCTCCCTGGATGAGGGCTCCGGCCAGCGGACCGCCCGCTATAACCATGCCTATCTCGGGCAGTTCGATATTGTCTGCCTGTACAAGAAAGCCGTCAAAATTATGGAGAATACCATCTTTATTTACCACGACTGAAATTTGATTGTTGGCATAACCGAGAGCCTCAATTTCCCTCAAGGCCTTTTCTGCCTGTTCAAGTGATTTAAAAACTCCTATCACGGTGCGGCGCAATGTAAACACCCTTTCTTGAATAATGATACGGACGATGCCTGGTCTTAGTGTTTATTTCACCGGCTTTTTTATGCATAATAAACGCCATGAAGTTCCATTATAATTAACAAATATGCAAGAGAGGTTGTTGAAATATGCCCAGATGCGCCAGATGCGGCAATACTTTTAGCTTTGGCAGTGTGTTTGTCCCGCCTGCAGCCCCTGCAGCCAACGGGCCGGTTTCAGGGTTGGTCGCCAATTTTGACGTTGACGGCTATATCACGGAGATGGAGAGTATGGGAGCGGACATGGACATTGCCCAGGAAGCATGGGAGAGGCCGGAAGAGTATTTTAATATGTGCTACGAATGCGGGAGTGAAAATATTATTTGGGATTAAGATTGTGAATTCACAAAGCCTGCTGTGAAGTTTTTATGGTATACAGCAGGAATTTTTTTGGTATTGGCGAAAAATAACAAAAATTGGGGTTTTGAAAGGAGAGCAGCTATGGTCAAGACACGGGTTGGTGACGAAATGGAAAATACGGCAATGCGGCT
>Ga0074195_1002334_pt1 | contig 21685 bp, 19 predicted proteins | sample EPASupsiteHSE623_FD_64525 | JGI IMG/M metagenome (GOLD analysis project Ga0074195, IMG submission 64525) | Bioremediated contaminated groundwater from EPA Superfund site, New Mexico - Sample HSE6-23 | ecosystem: Environmental > Aquatic > Deep subsurface > Groundwater > Contaminated ...
GGCAGGGCTCTGCCTTGGGGGGGTGGGCGGGGGGAAAGGGGGGGATTGGGGCGGTCTGGCGAAGCAGGCCGCCGATCTCGTCGCGGCCGAAGGCTGGGCCGTGGGCAACATCGATTGCACGGTCATCCTAGAGACTCCGCGGCTCGGACCTTACCGCGAGGCCATTCGCGCGAATATCGCGCGCGTTCTCGATATCCCAGGCGCGAACGTTTCGGTAAAGGCCAAGACCAACGAAGGCTTCGGGGAAATTGGGGCGGGGAATGCCATTGAAGCGAGAGCAATCGTGCTTCTCGTCGAAAAATCCTATCCTAGGGCTTCCAGAGACTAGAGCCGGGTGGCTTTCTGCCGAAGCGCGTCGAAAAGCGGAGCGAAAGCGCTCCCGCTTCGGTAGAACACGGCGGGCTTGCCCTCGGGGGCGTCAACCACGGTCAAACCCTTCCGATAATGCCTGGATGTCCATAGGTGGATCCATTCATCATCGGGAAGGTAGAGGCGGCGCGTACGCGATCCGCCTTCTGGCGTCGGGGCTATGAGCATATCGCCGCCGAACATATATTCATCGTCGAATTCCCACAGCGGATCATCATGCAGGAAACGCAACGCCGGATGCCCCAAAACCGGCAATCCCCCGGTCACCCATTCCTCGCAGCAATGTTCCCTGTACGGGGCAAGCATCGCGTAGAGTTCGGCGGCGGCGATGAAGCGCCGGGCGCTGACCGCGTCGTTCAAGCTCAGTGTGGCCGATACGACGAACAGGGGTCCGAAGGCGGCGATTTCAAAGGGGAAGGCGGAAGCCCCGGACTCTTCCGCCCCGGTTCTTCCCTGGGCTCCGTAGATCGGCAGGAATACCTGCCCTTCGCCGGAAAAGGCGAGCGAATGAAGCATGCGCCCAAATTCTGACGCGCTTTTGAGCTTTGCTGAATCGATGGGAAGCGACCGGCCCGAGGCCTCCTCGAGAATTGCCGCCCATCGGCTAGCCTCGATTGACGCGAAGTCCCCGTCGAAACGCTTTCCCGGATCGTGGATGAGGGCGCAAGGCTTCAGCCCCGCCCTCATCATCAAGCCCAGCAATTTCGAGGAAGGCGCGAAGTATTCCGCGCTCGCGTCGACGACAAGGCCCGACTGCACCCCTGCGGGAAACCTCGAGCGTCCTGCCCTCGCTCCTTCGGATTCGCGCGCCCCGCTTTTATAGCGCGTCAGCAATTCCATTCCCATGGCGGGAGTCTTCCCGAATCCGAAAACAATCTCGCCGGGCATGGAAGCGCAGCTGAGTTCAGTCGTTGACGCGCCGAAACGCCAGGAGAACGATCCAATGCCGTCGATATGGATCCATGTGCCAAGGCTGGAGAAGACGGTCGGGTTCTGGCGCGAGCGGGATTCCTCGGCGCTTGCCCGCATCTCCACGTTTCGCTTTTTCATGTCATAGAGCATCGAGGGACCGGCGCCCAAGAGCCTCTCGCTGCGATGAGCGCCGAAACGGAGCCTTATCCCGGGTCGAGTGGCGTCGGCGGGGAAGAAGCGCAATTTCAGTATCCGGTCGGCATAGGAAATCCTGATCGTGCAAAGGGCGCCAAAGCCCAGAACGATGGAATCCAAGCCTTCGTTAAGGATGCTGCATGGGCCCAAACTTCGCCAGGTCAGCGAAGCCGCCGCGCTGGATCCCTCAGCCTTGGACGCTGGCGATTTTTCCTTGGGCAAGCCTAGATAAAGGGAAGGAAATAAAGATGAGTGACGCAAGACCCGCGTGCCTTCAACGGTCATCACGAAGCCGTCTTTCCAGCGTTCGAAAGAGATCACGGATCGTCCTCCCCAATAAGCGCGCAATCGATGTTTTTATGCCCCAGAAGGTCGGGACAACTCGCTAGTACCATACACGAATGGGATTTTCTGCGCAATCTCGGGGACGCCGAATCGATTCCCGCCGCGCGGGATTTCCATTGCCATATGGATAGCAAGAAAATAAGAAGATCAGGAGATTTTTTTATCGATAAGTATTGACCTTTTTTCCGGCAATCTTGTATAGTTCATTCGCCCGCCGATTTTCAGGGCTTTAAGCTCCCAAAATCGGATTCGAAGGCTTCCGGGTTGTGCCTCCTTCTCCGGAAGCCTTCTTTTTTTATGCCCTTTTCGCCCCTATCACGGTCCCTCTGGGCTAAAATCAAAATATTCTTGATTGCGGTATAGCTAAAAGCATTTTATACTACCCCTATCGGGCTACATGAGGAAGATTTCCTCTTTTCCAATTTTCACCAGGAGGTTCTCAATGAAGAAGATTTTGGCAATGCTGTTCTGCTTGCTTGCCATCGTCGGCACGGTTTCCTCTCAGCAAAGATTTCTCACTATAGCGACGGGCGGGACGGCTGGCACGTACTTCCCCCTCGGCGGAGCGCTCGCCGAGATATGGAACAAGAATATTCCGAAGATGAACGCCAATGCCACCGCCACCGGCGCTTCACTGGCCAACGTCGCCATGCTCGCCAAAGGCGAGGTCGATGTGATCTTCACGCAAAACGATATCGCGTATTATGCCTACACCGATACCGAGATCCTGAAGGGCAAGGGAACCAAGGATATCCGCGGTCTCGCGGCCCTCTACAATGAAACGGTGCAGCTCGTGGCTCTCGCCGATTCAGGCATCAAGAACGTGACGGACCTCAGGGGCAAGAGAGTTGGCGTAGGCGCCGCTGGCTCGGGCACCGCGCTCAATGCCATGCAGGTTCTGGAAGCGGCCGGCCTTTCTTTCAATGACATCAAAGTGCAATATCTTTCCTTCGCCGAATGCGCCTCCAACCTTAAGGACGGCAATATCGACGCGGCGTTCAACGTAGCCGGCGCCCCAACCGGAGCCATCCAGGACCTTGGCGCTTCCAAGAAGATCCAGATTGTCGCCATCGATGGGGATGTCGCGAAGAAGCTCATGTCCAAGTATTCCTTCTACACGGTTGAAAAACTTCCGGCAGGCACCTACATCGGCCAGACCTCTGAAGTCAACACGGTCGCCGTCAAGTCTATGCTGGCCGTAAGCGCCAAGCTCGATGGGGATCTCGTGTATACGCTGCTCAAGACCATGTTCGCGAATGGGGAGCGTCTCGCCGCCTCGCACAAGATGGGCGCCAACATCAAGATCGCCAACGCCCTCGACGGCATGTCCATCCCCCTGCATCCGGGCGCCGAGAAGTTCTACAAGGAGAACAAGTAATCACGGCGGGCCGCCATTCGGCTAAAAACTGATCGAGATTTGAAAGATCCTTTGTAGATAGCGGGCGTTGGCTTATGCCGACGCCCGTCTCTTGGAGCATGAACATGAAGCGGGCAATAATTGCGGTGTTGGCCGCGTTTTTTTCGTTGGCGGCTTGCATTTTGCCCGTTTTTTCCCAGGACAAATCGCAACAAGCCGCATCAGAGGTTACTTCCTATACGCTTACGATTTCGGACCGCGAATCCAGGGTCATCGCCGAAATTCCGCTGAAAGACGGCCTTTTCGACCACGTTTTTGTGCATTCGATTCACCTGACCCCGGTGATAGAGCGTTTCAGGGTGGTTCTAAGCCCGGAAGGGGCTCCTCTTCTGCATCTGTTCGAGTTGGATTATGAAAGTTGCGGCATCGGCATGCCATCAGACACGGAGAATGGATTCCGCCTAGTCGATGGAAAATTCATATTGGATATGTCGCGCGATTTCCCTATCATCCCCGTGATGGTTTCAATCGTTGCGGGGCACGGAATCGCCGCTAATGGTCATTTCTTTCCATTTACCGATTGGGTCCCCGAAGGAACCCAGCTATTCCTGGCCGCGAAAGCGGCATTCTGACATCTCTAGAGGAGGTAAATCCACATGGGTGGAAAGCCAAAAATCGCAGAAAACAGTGATGAGGTTCCCGTCAACGCCGAAGAGGTAATGCGCCAGTTCGACAAAGAATCGGATTTCAGGATACTCTCTGGCTTTATAGGCAGGGTGATAGCGGCGATCTGTATCGCGTTTTCCATCTTCCAATTGTACACGGCGATGTTTGGTGTCCTTGATGCCATGATGCAGCGCTCGATCCATTTGGGCTTTGCCTTCTGTCTTATTTTCCTGCTCTATCCGACAAGCAAGAAATGGTCGAGGAAAAAGATCCATCCCCTCGACGCGGTCCTCTCGGTTTTTGGCGCCGCGGCCCCTCTCTATATAACCGTGCTGTGGACGACTTCCCTGGCGCAGCGCTCCGGCTCGCCAACCTCCCTTGATATCGTAGTCGGCATTATCGGGGTTCTCCTCGTGCTTGAAGCCACACGCCGTGTCGTTGGGCTTCCCATGGTCATCGTGGCCTTGGTTTTCATAGCCTATGCTTTCGCTGGCCCCTATATCCCCGGCAAAATGGCCCATCGAGGCGTTTCGATCCAAGGATTGGTGGAACATCTCTGGTTTACCACCGAGGGTATTTTCGGCACGCCTATCGGAGTATCGAGCACCTTCATTTTCCTCTTCATCCTATTCGGTTCCTTCCTTGAAAAGACAGGGCTTGGCCAATTTTTTATTGATATCGCCAATTCCCTCGCGGGATGGGCCTCGGGCGGCCCCGCGAAAGTAGCCGTCATATCCAGCGCCCTCATGGGAACCGTCTCAGGTTCCTCGGTCGGAAACGTTGTGGGAACAGGGTCCTTCACCATTCCGATGATGAAAAAACTCGGATACAAGCCCGAATTCGCGGGGGCGGTGGAAGCCACGGCGTCGACGGGAGGGCAGCTCATGCCTCCCATCATGGGTGCGGCCGCCTTTCTGATGGCCGAATTTACCGGCGTTCCTTATGGGCGGATAGCCCTCGCCGCCGCCATTCCGGCACTCCTCTACTTCTTTGCCGTTTTCACCCAGGTGCATTTTGAAGCCAAAAAGCTTGGGCTGAAGGGTTTGAAACGCGAGGAATTGCCCAAAGCCAAAGATTTGCTCTTTAAAAAAGGCTATCTGATGCTTCCCCTCGTGGTGATAATCTATCTCCTTACCTCGGGCGCGACGCCGATGAAAGCGGCCCTGTGGGCAATCATCATTTCCGTCGCGGTCGCGAGCATCGTATCGATCATCAATGTGGCGAGAGGCATAAAGGCGAATTTCGTCTTTATGGACGTGGTTCGCTCGCTCGAATCGGGGGCTAGAGGCGCTCTCGGCATAATCGCGGCCTGCGCTTGCGCGGGCATCATCACGGGCGTGGTAACCAAGACGGGCTTGGGCTTGAAGCTCGGGGAAATCCTGGTGGCGGCGGCCCATAACAATCTTTTATTGACCCTGATCTTCACCATGATCACCTCTCTCGTCCTGGGTATGGGCGTCCCGACCACCGCCAACTATGTCATTACTTCCACGATCGCCGCGCCGGCGATCATCATGATTCTCAATCATACGGCGGGATATCCTTTCGCCCCAGACTCCGCGGCTATTCTCATTTCCGCCAATATGTTCGCTTTCTATTTCGGCGTCCTCGCCGATATCACCCCGCCAGTTTGCCTTGCCGCCTTCGCCGGAGCCGCGATCGCGAAATGTGATCCCATAAAAACGGGCGTTCAGGCGACAAAGCTCGGTATCGCCGCTTTTATCATCCCCTTTATCTTTGTATTCAATCCGCAGATGTTGCTTTTCGGCGTGGCTGATCATCCTGTGCAGATGATCTGGATGATAATAAGCTCCATTATTGGCATTGTTGGCGTGGCGATGGGAACCGAGGGATACATGCTTACCAACATGAAGTGGTATGAAAGAATCCTTGCTTTGATCGGCGGACTAGGTCTGGTGACCCCAGGGCTTTTGACGGATTTTATAGGTGGAGCCCTTCTTTTGGTGGTCGTGGTCCTGCAGATCCTGAAATCAAAAAAGGCTGTCAAGCCGATCGCCGCATGAATGAGGAGAGAGTGATGAGCGATGCCTCGATTACCATTGGGGTCATCGATTCGGGCGTCGGCGGGATGACCGTTGTCAGGGAAATTGCCAGGCTCCTGCCGAACGCCGACATCATCTACTTTGGCGACAGCGCCAACGTCCCCTATGGCAACAAGACAGAGCAGGAAATAATCGAGTTGACCTGCGCCATGCTCGATTTCATGAGGGAAAAGGGCGTCATCCTCGTGGCCGTCGCCTGCAATACGATCTCCACGCTTATAGAAAAGTTCAAAACCAGATACAAGTTCCCGGTTTTAAGCATCATCGAGCCAGCCGCGGCCTTTGTCGCGGCTTCGGCCGCGAGTCATGTGGGCTTGCTGGCAACGGAATTCACGGTGAGATCGGGGCATTATCAGAGGCTGATTCATGAGCGCAACTCATCCATCGTGGTGCACGCGAAGGGAAGCAAGACCCTCGCCGCCCTGATTGAGGCTCCCGATTATGACGAAGCGGCGGCCGATATCGAAATTGCGAATCTCCTCTCGGCCCTCGCGATTGAGTACCCTCTCAAAGAAATCATCCTGGGATGCACGCATTATCCGATCGCGATGAAGCTCTTCAATAAAAGAGCTCCCGATATGCAATTCATTGATCCCGCCGCGCTTCAAGCGAGCGAAGTGCTTCATGTCCTTGAGGAAAGGGGATATTTCCCCACGCGGCGCATGGGAACGCTTACTATCTACACCTCGGGTGGCTCCGCCGGTTTCAAGCGAATTCTGGGACAGTTGGACATAGGAATGCCCTGGCGAATCAGCGCCCAGGGGGAGTAGCCCTCCCCCCAAGGCGATCAGAGATAGGACTGGGCCGTCTTCAATATATCGGCAAAAACTCCTCCGGCCGTCACCGCGGCGCCGGCGCCCGGCCCCCTGACAACGAGAGGGTTGCTTGAATAGCGGGCTGTCGTGAACATGACCAGGTTGTCGGTGCCGCTCAGATTGTAGAAAGGACTCTCGGGGCCGTATTCCCTGAGCGAAAGCGAAGCCGAGCCTGGCAGAATCGTCGCGACATATCGCAGCACCTTGCCCTTAGCCGTGGCTGCCGACACGCGATCATCGAACGCCGCGTCCATCTCGGGAAGGGCCCCGAGAAAATCCGCTATGGAAGAAGCCTTGGCCAGTTTCTCGGAGAGCAAAGGCTGAATCGCTATATCGTCGATGTCAATCGGGAAACCCGCTTCTCGGATCAGGATGAGCGTTTTCCTCGCCACATCGATCGCGCCCAGGTCGTCGCGGGGATCTGGTTCCGTATACCCTCTTTCCTTGGCTTCGAACACTAAACTCGAAAAGCTCTTGCCCTTGCCCAGCCCATTGAAAATGAAGCTTATCGTGCCTGAAAGCACCGCCTCGATCTTGGCGATAGCATCGCCGCAGGCCACGAGGTCGTGCAGGGTCCCGAGCACGGGGAGCCCGGCGCCCACGGTGGTTTCATAGCCGTAGAAAACGTCTTTTTGCCTGACGGTTTCCTTGAGCGCCTTGTAGCGTTCAAGCGGCCCCGCGTTCGCTCTTTTGTTCGGCGTGACAACGGCAATGGAAGCGCCAAGTATATCCCGATAGAATTCGGGAGGTTTCTCGCTGGCCGTGCAATCACAGAAGCATGCCGAGGGCATGTTCATGCCCGTCATGGTCCCGACGAATTCGCCTATGTCGGCATCACGCGCCGATGACAATCGCTCCTTCCAGCAGCTCACATCGATTCCTTCGGCATCGATCAGCATCGACCTCGAATTGAGGATGCCGATGAGATGGATCCTGATCGAGTGCTCCTTGAGGAGCTTTTCCTTTTGCGCCGCGATTTGGGCAAGGAGGGTGCTGCCGATCAGCCCCGTTCCCGCCAAGAAGAGATTGACCGTCCGTATGCCAGCGAGGAAGAATGAGTCATGGATCACGTTCAGCGCCTTCGCCCGATTTTTCGATGATGTCACGATGGAAATATTGAGTTCCGAGGAACCCTGGGCGATGGCGACGACATTCACGCCGTTTCGTCCCAGCGCGGTAAAAACCCGACCCGAGATACCCGTTCGCTTCTTCATCTGTTCGCCCACGACGGCGACGACGCTCAAATCGCTTTCGATTGACGGGTCGCCGATCAAGCCCGTTTCGATTTCGAGGGCGAATTCCCTCCTCAGCGCTTCGGCGCCCAGGGGCGCCTCATCGGGGCTTACCGCGCAGCAGATGGAAAGCTCGCTCGAGGCTTGCGTGATCAGGATCACATTGACCGATGCCTTGGCCAAGGCGCTGAACATCCTGCCGGCGATGCCTGTCACGCCTGGCATCCCAAGACCGCGGATGCTGAGCAAGGAAACGGCGGGAATGGATGCCAGTCCGCGCACTGGATAGCGGCTTTCCTTTGCTCTTTCGATGATCAGAGTACCGCTGCCTTCCGGCATGAAGGAGTTCAGTATCCGCAAAGGAATCCCTTTGCGCATCGCGGGATGGAGCGATGAAGGCAGCAGGCCTTTTGCCCCGAAATGCGTCATCTCCAGCGCTTCTTCATAGGAAATCTCATCGATGACGATCGTGTCATTGACAAGCTGAGGTTCGGCACTCAACATTCCATCGGCATCGGTCCAGAATTGGATTTCCTCGGCGTCCAGGCAGGCTCCCAAGATGCTTGCGGTAAGATCGGATCCGCCGCGCCCCAGCGTCGTCGTGCAGCCCTCCCTCGTCGAGCCAATGAATCCTGTAACGACCGCGGTGCTCCCCCTATTGGCAAATTTTCCGATGACCCTCGCCTTTGTCTCTTCCTCGATCCAGTGGGCTGCGCCATATGAATCATCGGTCTTGATCAGCTCCCGCGCGTCGACCGGCACGGAAGGTATGCCCTCAAAGCTCAAAGCATTCGCCACGATTTCCGCCGAAAGGCGCTCGCCGAAGCTCATTATCTGATCAAGGATGCGGTTCGAAAGATCGCTGAGAAGCCACACTCCATGGAGAAGTTCGCCCAGCTCGTCAAAGAGCTTCGCGATGGATGTAAGTGTCGAATCCGCCCCACCGCCCGGCATGAGGGTTTGCGCCACAAGACAATGCCGAGCTCGCAAGGAATCAAGCGTCTCTCTGTAATCGCGACGTTTTTCCGCGTTCCGCGCCGCTCGAATGAGATCGTCAGTGACGCCTGAAAAAGCCGAAACGACAACCAAATTGCCCCTGGTTTTCTTTACGATCCCGATCAGGCATCCAATCGCCTCACTGCTCCCAATGGAAACGCCACCGAATTTCATTACCTTCATATCGAATACTTCCCCCTGGAGGTACTTACTCCTTTGAACGGCTTTTCTTTCCTCCAGAGAGGACATTGCGAATAAGCAGTATCAGACCCGCGACGATAAACGATATTATCGAGGCGATGAGGTAGGTCTCGAGCGCGACAGCTGTACCGCTCATGCTTCGTTCCCGCCTTTCAGCAAGACAAGGCTCTGCCCTTCCTTTACCTGATCTCCCCTATGCACGAGCAGTCGGTCGATCACGCCTTCCTGAGTTGAGCTTATCGGAGTCTCCATTTTCATCGCTTCTAGAACGAGCACCGATTCCCTGGCATGGACGATCTCGCCGGGGCTTTTGTAGATGCGAAGCACGATGCCGGCCGAAGGGGATACAAGGGCGATCTTATCGCCAATTTCCTTGATCTTCCCGTCGCGGGCATGGGACACTGTTTTTTTTGAACCGTGGGCGATCGTGCTGATGCGCGCGATGCCTTGCCCAAGCTCGATCGCCTCACCTTTTGAGATTAGCATCTCCACGATGATGCCAGAGACATTGGCGTTCACGGGAACATTCATGCCCATCGTCTCGACGATAAGGATCGTCTCGCCGATGGCGATTTTGTCTCCATTTTTCTTGTTCAGCTTGATGACGAAACCGGAAAGCGGGGAATCGATGGAGCGAATCTCGGATACGCCGGCGCTTTCCTCCGACTTGGGCAGGACAACCGTTTTGCCTATCGCCTCTGAATCGAGGCCATCCTTTACGTTGATGGAGTAGCAGGTGCCGTTGACGCTCACCGAAGTTGGCGAGGTGAATTCGATCCCGTAGGAATGATTGTTGATCGTGACGGTCACCGCCTGCTTCTTGGACGCGCGGGGCTTCCCTTCTTCCGCCGAAGAGCGTTTTGGGATTTTCGGAATGGCGCCTCCCTTGAGAAACAGAATCCCTTTTTCCCTGCACGTGGCCGCGATAAAAATGTTTTCGTCGGTTTCCGGCAATCCTTCCTTCTGAAGGAGGAGTTTCGCGACGGCGAGGCCCTTCGAGGGATCTCGGTCATTTATTACGCGGGGACTTTCGGTGGTCGGGAGCAGTCCCAATTGATTTGAGGCAAGCTGAACGATCGCGGGATCGGGTTCAACCGGTGTCTTGCCGAAATACCCCAGGACCATCTTTCCGTACCCTTCCGCGATTTCCTTCCAAGGACCCAGCATTACATTATTATACGCTTGCTGGAAGTAAAATTGGCTTACGGGAGTGACCGATGGCCCAAATCCACCCTTCATCACCGCCTCGCCCATCGCGGCGATGATTTCCGGATAGCGATCCATGAGACCATTGTCGCGGAGCATCTGCGTATTGGCCGAGAGAGCCCCACCAGGGAGGGGAAAGAAGGGGATGAGGGGTTCGATCCTGCCGGCTTCGGGCAAGAGTGGATACTCCTTCATAGCCTCCTTGAAAAGCTCTTCGATGGCGATGATCTTGTGGAAATCGATGTCCAGATCGAACTCGGTGCCCCGCAAGGCGTGCCAGATCGTGAGGATATCGGGTTGGCAGGTGCCTCCCGAGCAGGGCGCGAGGGAGAGGTCGATCTGATCCACCCCCGCTTCCATAGCGCTCATGTAGGCAAGAGTACCCGTCCCCGCCGTATCGTGAGTGTGGAACGCGATTTTCGTCGCGTCGCCAAGCATTCTCCTCGCGCCGACAATCGTTTCGTACACTTTTCTGGGATGGCTCGTTCCCGAGGCGTCTTTAAAGCAGACCGAATCGAAGGGTATTCCCGATTCCATGATCCGCCTAAGAAGACTGACGTAGAATTCAGCCGTGTGGGCGCCTTCCGCTCCAGGAGGCATTTCCATCATGCTGATCGCAAGCTCGTGTTTGAGGCCTGCTTCGACGATGCAGCGTCCTGAAAACGTAAGGTTATCCAGATCGTTGAGCGCGTCGAAATTCCTCACCGTGGTGACGCCGTGCTTTTTGAAAAGCTGGGCATGCAGCTTGATGATATCGCTCGGCTGTGATTCGAGGCCGACGACATTGATGCCCCTCGATAAGGTCTGGAGGTTCGCTCCTGGACCGGCGGCTTTCCTGAACTCGTCCATGACGTCGAACGCGTTTTCATTCGCGTAGAAATACGCCGCCTGAAAAAGCGCCCCACCTCCGGATTCGAAATGTTCGATTCCCGCCTCAGCCGCCGCCCGAACCACCGGCAGATAATCTTTCGAAAACGCTCGGGCACCATAGGAAGATTGGATCCCGTCGCGGAATGCGGTCAGCATGAAATGGATATGCTTTTTCATATACCCCTCTTATTTCAAGGTCCGAGGTTGATCGAGCGCCGCGCGCGCGATCGCTATCGCCGCCGCGATTTCCGTTTCGGTCGAATCGACGCTCGCGGGATCATCCGCCTCACGTAGGATCGTCGAGGCTATGGCCGGCTTCTGTTCAATCTTTCGCTTCGCCAGTCTCCGCAGGCTGGCGCTAATCTCGTTCAGAGTCAAGGATATACGGACGAGCACGAGGAGGAGAAGGAAACCGCTGATCGCGAGCGCGATCAATTCATATCTCACGACTAACCTCCGTCAATGTCCCAAAATGGAGACATAAATCGCCGCGATGATTGCCGTTGTTATAACGCCGCAGATGTTGGGTCCGAGGGCATATTGAAGGATCATCGCTTGGGGATTCGCCGCGGCGGCCTGTTTCTGAGCCACCTTCGCCGTGGAAGGTACGCAGCTTACGCCAGCGATACCAACGAGAGGATTGTATTTCCCTTTCGTGAAAAACCACATGACATAGCCTCCCAATAGGCCGCCTATTCCCGAAAGCAAGAGGGCAAGCATGCCAAGGAGCAGAAGCGGCAGGACCTTGGGATTCAAGATGGTGGCCGCCTCGCAGAGCGCCCCCAGAAGGAGCCCAAGAAAAAGCGTCGAGGTATACAGGATGGTGTTCGCGACATCCTGGAAAGGCTTGAGACCGGATTCGCGGATCGCTATGCCAAGGAAAAGCGAAAAGAAAAGAGGGGCCGCGACGGGAAACAGAAAAGACAAGAAGGAGCAAATCACGACGGAAAAGGCCAGTTTTTGTCCTGATGTTATGACGCGCTGATTTTTGGGATTCTCCATGGCGATGCCGCGGATCCGCTTCGGCACCATAGCCTTGATGAGATAGGGGTAGCCGCCATAGGTGAGGCCAAGATAAAGGTAGGCGACGATGGAAATGGGGACAAACAGCTCAGGGGCTAATTTCAGCGAGGTGAAGAGTACCATGGGGCCATCAGCGCCGCCGACCATGGCGATTGACGCTGCTTCCTTGGCGGAAAATCCGAAAAGCTGGGCTATGGGGAGGACGGCGATCGTTCCCAGCTCGGCGGTAAGCGCCAGGAACATATTGATGAAAGGATGGGCCATGACGAATCCCACATCCAGCAAGGCTCCAATGCCCAGGAACACCAGGCAAGCGATAAGTCCGTTCGAAAACATAAAATTATAGATCGGCTGCAGGAAATCGATCTGCATCACATACATGAGGTCCGATGAAGCATGCCAATTCGCTGCCGCGGCCGCGGCGTTCCCGGCCACTGCGGCCGCGCTCCTCAACGGCGAGCCTGCCGTCGGCTCGATGAAGAGCGTCCCCATGCCGCCATGGAGGCTCAAGGGATCGAAGAACATGACCGCCGCGTTGACGGTGCTCATGCCCAATCCCATGGGAATCATGAGAAGAGGCTCAAGCGTTCCGCGCTTCCCCAGATAGACAAGAGCCATGCCGAAAAAGACGAGAAAAACACGCATGAAGGCAAGGATTGGCTGGGTCGCGAAGAGAGTTTGGATGCCCTGGAAAATTCCGAAAATCGAGTCGAACGACATAAACACCTCTAAGCTAGCTGCCGTCTCCTTTTAGAAGACGGCAGCCAACAGGCTTCCCTGCGCGGGTTCGACCCGCTCAGGGATAGTCGGGGTCAAGGTTCTTAGCCCAGAATGGACAAGAGCACTCCCGCCGCAACCGCTGAGCCGATGACGCCGGATACGTTGGGTCCCATCGCGTGCATAAGAAGGAAGTTGGTGGGATCGGTTTCTGCGCCCACGACCTGTGAGACGCGCGCCGCCATCGGAACGGCCGAAACGCCCGCCGATCCGATGAGAGGGTTCACCTTTCCACCCGTAAGGACATACATCAGCTTCCCGAAAAGAACGCCGCCCGCCGTACCGCAGGAGAAGGCGAATAGTCCGAGCGCGATGATCTTAAGCGTTTCAGGATTGAGGAATCGCTCCGCGCTGGCGGTCGATCCGACGGCCACTCCCAGGAAAATCGTGAGCATGTTTATCATCGCATGCTGGGCTGTGTCGGAAAGCCTTTCCGTGGAGCCTGTTTCCTTGAAGAGATTCCCGAGCATCAGTGCCCCAACGAGAGGAACTGCTGCTGGCAAAAGAAGGCCGACGAGCAAGGTGACCGCTATAGGGAATACTATTTTCTCGGTTTTCGTCACATCTCGAAGCTGCGCCATCTTGACCGCCCTTTCCTTGGGGGTCGTCAGCGCTCTCATTATCGGAGGTTGGATAAGGGGAACCAAAGCCATGTAGGAGTAAGCCGCAATGGCGATCGGACCAAGCAGTTCAGGCTTTAACCTCGACGTGAGATAGATTGCCGTCGGGCCGTCGGCGCCACCGATAATACCGATGCTTGCCGCCGCTTTCAGATCGAAGCCCAGGAAGGTGGCGAGTATGAAGGGCACAAATATTCCAATCTGAGCCGCCGCGCCGAGCAGAAGACTCATTGGATTCGCGATGAGGGGACCGAAATCGGTCATCGCTCCTATGCCGAGGAAAATCAGGGGCGGATAAATGCCGAGCTTGACGCCCTGATACATATAATAGATGAGTCCTCCCGGTTGATTGCCAAGCGGTCCGTCGGTGATGCCGGATATTGGCAAATTCGCGAGCAGCATGCCGAATGCGATCGGGACTAAAAGCAAGGGCTCATATTTTCGATAGATTCCAAGATAGAGAAGAACGCAGCTCACCAAGAGCATGAGGAGCTGGCCCAGGTTTATATTGGCGAATCCGGTCGATTGGACGAATTGAGTTAAAAAATCGCTCATGGGGCTACCACCCCCTTCATTCGAGGTCGACGAGCGGATCGCCGGTATTGACCGAGGCGCTCACGGGAACTCGCAGCGACGCGACCTTGCCAGCCTGAGGGGCAACGATCTCATTCTCCATTTTCATGGCTTCCAGGATGAGAAGCACATCGCCTCGCTTCACTTCCTGGCCCACGGTCACCTTGAATGACATTACCGTGCCGGGCATCGGCGCTTTAATGCTAATGGCGCCTGCGGAAGGGGCATAAGCCTGCGAAGCGGGGGCTGATACGGGAGCAGCGACGGGCACGGGCGACGCGACGGCGTTGGCGGCAGGTGCTGGAGCGACCGCCCTGGCGAGAGGAGCTCCCGCGACGCCCATTTCTTCCACGCTCACATCATAGCTCTGGCCGTTTACGGTAACTTTATACTGCTTCATACAATATTCTCCTTGGTGCGCTTATTTTCGCGCGAATCGCTCAATCCTGCCCCAAACCGGGGTATTGAAGCCGCCCTCCGATTCCGAAGAAGCGCTTATCGATGTGACCTGGAACGAGTTGGGCGAAGCGCCCGTCGTTGCGGCGATCGCGGCGGCAATGACCGCGACGAGTTCAGCTCCATTGCGCTGCGCTGCCGGCTGCGATTGCGCAGTTTTGCGCGCTACGGTCGGACTGCTTATTTCCGGAAGCGGCGCGAGGTCGGGTCTCTTTTTCTCGGGTCGCGCGCCGAAAATGAGATGGAACAATTCGAGCATTCCGATGATGGCGATGAGCGCGATGAAAACCGTGCCCATTCCGGCGAACATAATCATCCATTTATTTTGCATTTCCGACTCCCCAGCTCAGACAGGGCTGTTCCCGTGCTTTCGCGCGGGAAGGGTCTGCCGTTTGCCGAGCAGCATGGTGAGAGCCGAGCAGAGCCTAGCCCTGGTCTGGGCAGGATCGATGACATCATCGACATAGCCCCTCACCGCCGCCTTGTAAGGATTGGCGAAGCTTTTCTTGTATTCGGCGATCTTCTCGCTCCTCGTGGAGGCGGGATCGGCGGATTCGTCAATCTCTTTCTTGAAGATGATATTGGCGGCCCCATCCGGACCCATGACGGCGATTTCCGCGGTTGGCCAGGCAAACACCTGATCCGCGCCGAGGTGGCGGGAGCACATGGCGATATAGGCTCCGCCGTAGGCTTTGCGCAGAATGACCGTGAGCTTAGGCACCGTGGCTTCGGAATAGGCGTAGAGCAGCTTGGCCCCATGCCTTATGACACCACCATGCTCCTGGCCGATGCCGGGCAGGTAGCCCGCCGTATCGGTGAAGGTAACGAGGGGAATATTGAATGAATCGCAAATGCGGATAAAGCGGGAGGCCTTGTCCGACGCGTTGATATCGAGGACCCCTGCCATCACGGCGGGCTGGTTGGCGATGATGCCCACCGATCGTCCCGCGAGGCGGCCGAAACAGGTGACGATATTCTTCGCGTAATCGGGCTGAACCTCAAGGTAATCCCCGAGATCGACAACGCGTTCGATGACGCTGCGGACATCGTAAGGCTTGTTGGGCGAATCCGGCATGAGATTCGCGAGTTCGGGATCAGGCCTGAATGGCTCGTCGCCCGTTTTCGCGATGGGCGCGTCCTCGATATTGTTCTGGGGCAGGAAGGAAAGAAGCCGCCGAATGCCGGCGATCGTCGATTCCTCGTCCTTGTACCTGAACTGGGCTACGCCCGAAACTTCGGTATGGACGCGAGCGCCGCCGAGTTCTTCAGCGGATACGTCTTCGCCGGTAACGGCCTTGATTACCTGGGGACCGGTAATAAACATGTTCGAGGAGCCTTCCGTCATGAAGACAAAGTCCGTGAGGGCGGGGGAATAGACAGCTCCGCCCGCGCAGGGGCCCATTATGACGGAAATCTGGGGCACGACGCCCGACGCGAGCGTGTTTCTATAGAAGATATCGCCGTATCCTGAAAGGGCGTCAACGCCTTCCTGGATCCTGGCTCCGCCCGAATCATTGATGCCGATGCAGGGACAGCCAACCTTGACGGCCATATCCATGGCCTTGCATATCTTTGCCGCGTGCATTTCGCCGAGCGAGCCGCCGATGACGGTAAAATCCTGGGCGAATACGTAGACGGTCCGTCCGTTGATGGTACCGTAGCCGATGACCACCCCTTCGCCCGGCGCCTCGATTCCCGCCATTCCAAGGTCGGTGCAGCGGTGTTCGACGAACGCGTCGAGTTCAACGAAGGAACCTTGATCAAGAAGGGCTTCGATTCGCTCCCTGGCTGTTTTTTTGCCTTTCGCGTGCTGGGCCGCGACGCGCTTGGGACCACCGCCCGCAAGCACTTTCGCCCGCCGCTCTTCGAGCTCTTTTAGCTTTTCATCCATATGCGCCAACCATCCTTGCATTCGCCCTCTTTTGGGTCCTAAAAAGCATCAAAGGAGAGCAAATTTTGATGAAATATACTCGGTTGGCAGTATAAACCTAGAAGAAAAAAATATCCATACCTTTCAAAATTAGTTTATATATTATATATATTTAATATTATTATTATTACATATCTTATTTTTTATATATAGAGATAAATATATAAAATGCGAGTGGCGAGGCTTGGGGCAAAAATCAGCGAGATTCTGCCTTATTTCCTCTCACAAAGCTCGATGAGCACGCCGCCCGTGGCTTTGGGATGGAGGAAGGCTATGCGAGCGCCACCGGCTCCGTATCGCGGCGTCTCATCGATGAGGCGAACGCCCTTGGCCTTGAGTTCCGCGAGCGCGACATCGATATCGCCCACCCGGAAGGCGAGGTGTTGGACTCCCTGCCCCTTCGCCGCGATGAATTTTCCAATCGGACCTTCGGGGTCGGTCGACTCGAGAAGCTCAATTTCCGATTCCCCGAGAGGCAGGAAGGCTGTACGCACTTTCTGTTCCCTCACCTCTTCGGTTCCCTGCAAAGGGAGCCCAAGCAGTCCTTCCCAAACGGTGAGGGTTTCATCAATCTTCTCGACCGCGATACCGATATGATCCAATTTTTCCAGTTTCATCGTTATTCTCCTTGCATGAGCGTCGCGAAAAGCTCCCGCGCCGCGCTGTAGATATCGATTTTTCTGGCCTGAACGCTTCTCGCGAGGCTTTCCAGCTGGCCGTCCCCTTCCCTATCGACAAAGTAATCCATCACCTGCCTGCCTACCAAGTCTTTCAGCTGCGATTTTATCGACGCGTGCCGTCGGGCTTCGAGTTCTCCGGATGCCCTGTTCGCAGCGAATCGCGAAAGAATCTCGCCGACAAGCTCGGGAACCCCCTCCCCTGTTTCCGCGATCGTCTTCATGACCGGCGGCACATCAAAAAAATCCCTTGCGGGCAAAGTCTCTGGCCTAAAATCGGCCTGACCATGGTGGAGGAGCTCCGCGTTCCTGGCAGCCAAGGTGTCGGGGCCCGCTGAAACGCTCCTGCCGCGCCGCAGCATCGCCTGGGTCTCCAGCATGGCCCTGATTTCCCTGACGACGCGATCGGCCCCATCCCTGTCGGACTTGTTGACGACGAAGATGTCGCCAATTTCCATGATGCCCGCCTTGATCACCTGGATGTCATCGCCTAGTCCGGGCACGGAAACGAGGACGACCGTATCCGCGACCTTGACGATGTCCACTTCGGATTGGCCCACGCCGACGGTCTCTATGATCACGATATCGTAGCCAGCGGCTTCAAGGGCGCGCACGGCGAAGGCGGTGGCTTTCGATAGTCCTCCCAGCCTTCCCCGGGAGGCGAGGCTGCGGATAAAGACGCCCGGATCGGTCGCGTGCCCTTGCATGCGAAGGCGGTCGCCCAATATGGCGCCGCCCGAAAAGGGGCTCGATGGATCGACGGCTATCACGCCGACGCGCTTGCCACGCGCGCGGAATTCTCCGATGAGCTTGTCGGTGAGGGTGCTTTTGCCTGAGCCCGGCGGCCCCGTGATCCCTATCACCTGCGCCTGCCCCATCCGCTCCAAGAGGGCCGCGAGCGTGCCGAAGGCGTCCTTGTCCCCATCCTCAAGGAGGCTGATGAGGCGGGCAACCGCCCGCGGATCCCCATCAAGGCAGCGGCGCGCGAGAGTATCGATCATGGGAGGGGACTTAGGCCCGCTTGAGGTGGGTCTTGATGAAGTCCACCGTCGCCGAGGTAGGCGTCCCCGGGCCGAAGATTTCGGCGATGCCCTTGGATTTCAGGAAGGGAATGTCCTCATCGGGAATAACGCCGCCACCGAAAACCAGGATATCATCGGCGCCCTTCTCCCTGAGAAGCTCGACGACCCTTGGGAAAAGGTGGTTGTGGGCTCCCGAAAGAATGGAAAGGGCGACGACATCGGCGTCTTCCTGGATCGCCGCCTGGACAATCTGCTCGGGCGTCTGGCGCAGGCCTGTGTAAATAACTTCCATGCCCGCGTCGCGGAGGGCGCGGGCTATGACCTTCGCGCCCCTGTCATGGCCGTCGAGGCCAGGTTTCGCGACGATAACGCGTATTTTTCGTTCCATGCTTTGGCTCCCTCTTAGAACATGACGCTGGGGCGATATTCGCCGAAAACGCTCCTCAGCACATCGCATATTTCGCCCAAGGTCGCGTAGGTCTTCACGGCGGCGAGAATGGGAGGCATGAGATTGTCGGTGCCCATCGCCGCGGCTTTTAAAGCGGCGAGCGCGGCGGTCGTGGCCGCGTTGTCCCTTCTTGCCCTCAGGGCGGCAAGTTTGGCGACTTGTCGCTCGCCGACGGCGGGATCCACGCGAAGAAGCCCTTTCGGGGGATCTTCTTTCACTTGGAACTTGTTGAGCCCAACGACGACGCGTTCATCCTTCTCTACATCCATCTGCCAGGAATAGGCCGAATCCTGGATTTCCTGCTGGATGTAGCCCTGCTCGATGGCCTTGACCGCTCCGCCCATGTCGTCGATGCGCTTGATATAGGTCAGAACGCCTTCCTCGATGGAATTGGTCAGGCTTTCGACATAGTAGGAACCCGCCAGCGGGTCGGGTGTCTCGGCGACGCCCGATTCGTAGGCGAGAATTTGCTGTGTCCTCAAGGCGATGCGGACCGAAGCCTCGGTTGGCAGGGCCAGCGCCTCGTCCTTGGAATTCGTGTGGAGGGATTGGGTCCCGCCAAGCACGGCGGCCAAAGCTTGGATGGTGACGCGGACGACGTTGTTCTCCGGCTGCTGGGCGGTGAGCGTCGAGCCGCCCGTCTGCGTGTGGAAACGCAGCATCCAGCTCTTGGGATTCTTGGCCCCGAAACGTTCCTTCATGATATGGGCCCAGACGCGCCGCGCCGCCCTGAACTTCGCCACTTCCTCGAAAAGGTCGTTGTGCGCGTTGAAAAAGAAGGATAGGCGCGGCGCGAATTCGTCGACGTCGAGCCCGGCCTTGATGGCCGCTTCGACATAGGCGATGCCGTCCGCCAGGGTAAACGCCACTTCCTGGATCGCCGTGGATCCCGCTTCGCGGATATGGTAGCCCGAGATGGAAATCGTGTTCCAGTTCGGCACTTCCTTCGAGCAGAAAGCGAAAATGTCAGTGATCAGCCTCATGGACGGGGCGGGCGGGAATATGTAGGTTCCTCGCGCGACGTATTCCTTGAGGATATCGTTCTGTATGGTTCCATCCAGTTTGTCGGCGGGGACGTCCTGCTTCTCGGCCACGGCGATATACATCGCGAGCAGCACCGAGGCGGGGGCATTGATGGTCATGCTCGTGGACACCTTGTCGAGCGGTATGCCGCCGAAGAGGGTTTCCATGTCCTCAAGGGAATCGATGGCCACTCCCACCTTGCCCACTTCGCCGGCCGCGAGCGCGTGATCCGAATCGTAGCCGATCTGCGTGGGAAGGTCGAAAGCCACCGACAAGCCCGTCTGGCCTTGGGCGAGAAGGAACTTGTAGCGCGCGTTGGATTCCTCGGCCGAGGCGAAGCCGGCATATTGCCTCATGGTCCAGAAACGTCCTCGGTACATGGTCGACTGGACGCCCCGGGTATAGGGAAATTCGCCCGGGAAGCCTATGGATTCGAGCGTATCGCGTTTTTCCAGATCCAGTGGCGTATAGAGCCGCCTGACGGGCGCGTTGGATCCCGTGACGAAGTTGCTTTTGCGCTCCGGGAACCTGGCGAGCGATTTCTCTACCTTCGCTTCCCAGCCCTTCAGGGCTTCCTCGATTTTTTCCTTTTCGCTCATCTGCGGCACTCCTTACCGAATCGTCGAGCCGGGCGCGCCCGATTGGGCGGCCAAGTGAAGCCCCACATCGAGAGCCTGGAGATTCAGTTCGTCGGTTCCCTTGGGAACCCGCGCCTTTACGGCTTTGCGCAGCGTTTCGCGGGGCGCGATGCCGGAAAGCCCCGCAAGCACGCCCAGGGCGACGATATTCGCGACGACTTTCTTGCCCACTTTTTCGGCGGCGGAAGCCAAAATAGGCAAAGCCACCGTCCTCGCCTTGATGGCGGGATCGAGGGTGACCGACGTATCCGTGATGATGAGGCCTTTCGTCATCTTGGCTCCATAGGTCCTATAGGCATCGTTCGTGAGCGCGAGCAGGTAATCGGGGTCGGTGGCTTTGGGGTAGTCAATATCCTCGTCGGATATCACGACCTCGGCCTTGCTCGAGCCGCCGCGGGCTTCAGGTCCGTAGCTCTGCGTCTGCACCGCGTTTTTGCCTTCGAGAATGGCCGCCTCGGCGAGCACGATACCCGCGAGCAGCAGGCCTTGGCCTCCGGAGCCGCTTAGTCTGAATTCAACTCGCATCCCCGGGTCCCTCCCTTGTAATCGTTGTAGGTTCTCTGCACTTTCGATGTCATTTCGCTATAGCTCGCCGTATATTCCGGCCTCTCGCCCTTGTATAGCTCGCCGATGAGCAGCTTGCCTTCCAGTTTTTCAGTCGGCAAGGCGGAAGCTGCTTTAACGTTCACGGTTCTATCCTTTATCCAATTGAGAAGCTCGACCGCCCCGCCGATCTTGTTTTTCCGGCCGAAGTAGGTCGGGCACTGGGTGAGCGCCTCGACGACCGAAAATCCCTTGTTCATGAGGGCCTTTTCTATAAGATCCGTGAGCAGCGTCACGTGATAGCTCGTCGCGCGCGCGACGTAGCTGGCGCCGGCCGCCTTGGCCAACTCGCAGACATCGAATTCATATTCGACATTCCCGTAGGGCGCCGTTGTCCCGAGCATCCCGTGAGGGGTCGTGGGCGAATATTGGCCCGAGGTCATCCCATAGATCGAGTTGTTCATGATGATGGTCGTGATGTCGATATTGCGTCGCGCCGCGTGGATAAAGTGATTCCCGCCGATGGCCGTGCAATCCCCGTCCCCCGTCATCACGATGACCTTCAGGTTAGGATTGGCGTGTTTCACGCCCGTCGCGAAGGCGAGGGCGCGGCCATGCGTCGTGTGCAAGGTATCGAAATCGAGATAGCCTACGGCGCGGCTCGCACAGCCCATGCCCGAAACCCGCACGATGTTGTTTTTATCGAGACCTTGTTTGTCGATGGCGCG
>Ga0074195_1002335_pt1 | contig 21678 bp, 19 predicted proteins | sample EPASupsiteHSE623_FD_64525 | JGI IMG/M metagenome (GOLD analysis project Ga0074195, IMG submission 64525) | Bioremediated contaminated groundwater from EPA Superfund site, New Mexico - Sample HSE6-23 | ecosystem: Environmental > Aquatic > Deep subsurface > Groundwater > Contaminated ...
TAGTCCCTCAGGCTTTCGTGCCGGTCCGCATGCCCGATAACTTCACACAGGTATTGCGTGTATTGTTCCAGCTCTTTGATTTTGTTCATGCCGATAGATTAGCATATTTATGACACAGTAAGAGTAGGTATCCGTGTCTGTGACGAAAAAATCCGGATGTGAGGCATCCCGCACAGTCGCGCCGCCTCCTATCTTCAGCGGAATCCCGTAGGGATGTCCCATTGCCACGACTACGGCGCCCGCCTCGATGCGCTCTGTGCGGTTAAGCCGGAGCGGAACATGGTTTGTTACAGGCCTGTCGGTTTTGAGCAGGGCGTAGTCGGCGCTCCCCTCCTTGAATTCCTCGGCAATTATTCCAGCGCAGCCGTATATCTCCTCAGGCGGTATGCGGGAAGGCATTACTCCCGCCTCCTTGACCGCGTAGCCGAAAACAATCTTTGTTTTCGCGCAATCAAAATGCATGGAACAATGCCCTGCCGTCATAACAATGCCGGGCGCCACAAGCGCACCTGAGCACATCGAAGCGCTCGGCTGGGAATAAAAACGCTCCGTCGCGCAAAGATTCTTGTTTTTGCCGAAGGTTTCAGTCAAGTCTATACTCAAGGCGCCATCCGGCCCGACCTGCGAGGCCGGGAAAAACGTCACTGTCGAATCGGCCAGTTTTTGCAACTCCGGCGAAACGGCGAAAAAATCTATTCTGTCGTCCGCACCGTATATCGTTCTGCTTCCTGCCGCGCATGGAACAGCCATGGCCGCACCGAGGCTGATTAGCGGTAAAGCCAGCTTTATGAATTTCATCCGGTTCTCCTATGGCTTGGATATCGCATGGCGCTGCCAGAAATCAAGAACTTCCAACGCCGCGACGGGCGAACACGCAGCGGAACACATCTGCACCAGATATGAATCGGCGTTGGCATCAATCGGCCGTCTGGCCATAACCTTGAACACGGCTCCGTGACGCAGGAGGATTTCACGCTCCATTTTGTCAATAAGAATTCCTTTTTCGCCAGGCTGATCGAAATAGATAACAAGAATCGCCGCACGGGCGGTTTTGTCCGCGCTCAGGTCAAATGCAAAATGGCTTGCCGTTGCAGCCGAGACGGAGGTGGATACATACGATTTGTCCACATACTCTTCTCCCGGTTCATATCGTTTATTGCCTCGAAACTGCAAGGTTATGCCGCGAAACAGCACCATGTCCCACGGCAAGGCCGGAACTTTCTCAAAAATTCCGTCAATGCCGGCGACGATATCTTGCGCGGCGCCGGGCGGCACAAACGTCCAATTGTAATCCGCCGGATAAAAACGGAGATAGTTGTTTATGTCCTTGTATAACGGCTTGCCAATCTGGTCGTTGGTATAATCGCCAAGAGCTCTGATTTCCTGAGGCGTTGCCCCGAAAAGCGTGTCATCATACTTCAAGCTCAGGAAAAGCTTGCGGAAATCGTAAATACGGACAGGGCCGCGGGATTGATTTTGTGCTTGTTCCGCGCCAACAGAAAGAATGCCGCCGGCGTCATACGGGGAAGCATTGCCCTCCGCCGCAGTAAAGCCGGACAGCAGCAACAACACGGAAATCCACAACCGTTTTTTGCACGCCGACAACAACATTTGGGCTAACTCCTTCGGGAGTAAGTCTATTGTTAACCTGAAAATTTCAGTTGGATAGCGGAATTCGACGTAAAATAGCTTCATGGCTCCGACTCAAAAAAACTGCTCACAGGCAACGAGCCTGCTCACATTTTTTTGAGCCGAATCCATTTCGCTCTTTTACGTCTCGGTTCTCGCTACCAACTGAAGTTTTCAGGCTAAAAATCTCCCGTGAGAATAGTTTAACGCAAATCCCCGATTTCAAAAAGGGCCGACAGGGCCATTTTATCAGGGCCGTTAGACCCCATTCGGAGGGGAATATGCACCCAAAAAAAACCGGACCTCGGCATGAGGTCCGGCTTTTCAGCCATGTTGACTGTTTTATAATTTCAGGCTGATGTACATCGGCGCGCCCTGGCGCACTATGTCGAACACCACGCCGTCTGACAGACTGGCGTTTTTGGCCGCGGCGGCGAACTCCCCTGAGTTGGATACCTCGGAGCGGTCAATGCCGTTTATTATATCGCCTTTCTGGAGATACTCACGCAGTCTGGAGTTCGGCCTGAAACCCGCGACTTCGACGCCGTTTTCGGTGTCGCGCACGAACATGCCTTCCCACTCCTTCGAGGAAGCCGGCGGGGTTTCTGATATCTGCTCGTCAGCGGCGGCAGCTTTCGCCGCAGCGGCGGACGGATTCTCGCCCAGCGTTATTTTGAGATGAAGCGTCCTGCCCTTGCGCAAAATGTCGCACTCCATCTCGCTGCCGGCCTTGCGGCGAGACACCATTTCCGCCAGAACGCCGGGATCCATGTCCGCGCCGTCGCAACTGGCAATGATATCGCCGCGCCGCAGGCTGGCTTTTTCGGCCGGAGAACCAGCGGCCACTCTGGCGATGACGGCACCGCTGCGCACGCCCTTAAGGCCCCAGGCGTTTATCGTGGCGTCGTCGAGCCGGCTCATTGTCACGCCCAGCCAGCCGGGACGCGCCCTGACGCCTTTTTTAAGCGAGTCCAGCACCCGCAGCACTTCGGAGGCGGGTATGGCAAAACCCACGCCAGCCGAGCCACCCGACGGAGAATAGATAGCCGTGTTGATGCCCACGACCTCGCCGTCAATATTGAGAAGCGGGCCGCCGGAATTGCCCATGTTTATGGCGGCGTCCGTCTGCAGCACGTTGTTGTATTTGCGTCCGTCGAGCTCCAGCCGCTGGCGCACGGCGGACAGCACGCCCACCGTGGCGGTCTGCGCCAGACCGAAGGGCGAGCCGATGGCTATGGTCCAGTCGCCGGGCTGGGACTTGGATGAATCGCCGAATTTCAAAAAAGGCAGCGCCTCTTTCGCCTCGACCTTGACCATCGCGATATCGAGGTAGGAATCTACTCCGGTCACTTTTCCGGGATAGGAAACCTCCGTGCCGTCCCCGCGGGTGAGCGTAACGGTGATATTGTCAACGTCGGAAACGACATGAGCGTTGGTTACGATGTAGCCCGCCGGGTCTATGATGACGCCGGAGCCGTTGCCCTGCACGCGGTAGACGCGCCCGGCCTGCGGAACGCCGAACATGTACTCGTAAATGTCATACGGCGACATAACCCTGAACTGCTGCGTTATGCGGATGTTCACCACGGCGGGTTTGCTTTGGGCTATCACCGCCTGAAATTCGCCTTGCAGGCTTTTCGCCACGGACTCCGCGCCCGGCGACGGCATGGCCGCCAGCGAGAGAACGAAAACAGCCGCCCCGACTGCCCGTATCATGTTTTTCATGTCAGCCTCCTTTTCCAGAAAATTATAACAACAAAAAAAGTTCCGGGAAAAGAGCGGAAAGTAATGTTTTACAAGCTAAAATCGCCCAGCAATATCTGTTCCAGTTCAAGGGTGACGCCCGTCCTGGCCCTGACGCGGGCCCGCACTTCGTCGGCAAGGCGCTTCACGTCGCGCGCCGTGGCGCCGCCGGTGTTTATTATGAAACCCGCGTGTTTTTCCGACACTTGCGCGCCGCCGATTTTGAGGCCCTTGAGTCCCGCCTCGTCTATAAGCCGCGAGGCGTAATCGCCCTCAGGGCGCCTGAACACGCTGCCGGCGGAAGGAAACTCCAGCGGCTGCTTTTCGGCGCGCGTTTTAAGAGTTTCCCTGCGGATTTTTCGCAGCAGTTTCGCGTCGCCGCGCTCCAGTTGCCATTCGGCGGACAGAATTATCATGCCCTCAAGCCCCTCGACACGGCGGTAGCCGTATTTCACGTCCTCTTTGCGGACATGTACGGAGCGTCCGGCGGAATCAAGCGCGTAAAAGCGGGAGAGTTTGTCGAACGTTTCCTGCCCGAACGCGCCCGCGTTCATCCACACCGCGCCGCCGGCGGTGCCGGGGATGCCCGAGAGTTTCTCCATGCCGGACAGGCCCGCCTTCACCGCCGCGCGCACGACATCGTCAAGCGGCGCGCCGGCGGAGGCTTTAACGATATCGCCGCAAATTTCAAAATCCCTGCGTCCTTTCGTGGAACAAACCAGCCCGCGCACGCCGCAGTCCGCCGCCAGCACGTTTGAACCCAGTCCCAGCACCGTAAGCGGCAGTTTGCGCAGCCGCGCGAGATGAACAAGCTCAATCCATTCGGACTGCTTTTCAGGCAGCAAAAAAACTTCCGCCGGACCGCCGATTTTATAGGTGGTATGCGCGGACAGCGGTTCGCCCAGCCTGCATCTGGCGCGGAATTTAAGCTTGAGTTCGGCTTTCCAATCCATAAATGAGAGAGGCCGCTCGTCTCCGAGCGGCCCCGTTTTTTTGCGCGTTATTTTTTCAGCGCCCTGGCTATGCGTTTGAGCGCCCAATCTATTTCCTTTTTGCCGATAATAAGCGGAGGCGCGAAACGGATGACGTTTTCGTGCGTTTCCTTGCACAAAAGCCCCATTCCCATGAGCGCCTCGCAAAACCGCCTCGCGCCGCCGGCGGACGGGTGAAGCTCCACGCCTATGAGCAGCCCCTTGCCGCGCACTTCCTTTACGTGCGGCGTCTTTATGGCGCGCAGCCCCTGCATGAAATATTCGCCCAGTTCCTGCGCTTTTTCGGCGAGTCTTTCCTCGGTCAGGACGCGCAGCGCTTCGCGCGAAACCGCGCAGGCCAGCGGGTTGCCGCCGAAGGTGCTGCCGTGGTCGCCGGGGTTCAATACGCCCATGACCGCTTTGGAGGAAACCACCGCCGATATCGGCAGCACACCGCCGCCGAGCGCTTTCCCCATAATCATCATGTCGGGGCGGGCGCCGTCGTGCATCCAGCAGAACGCCCTGCCGGTGCGGCAGAATCCCGTCTGGATTTCGTCGGCGACGAAAAGCGCGTTATGCTGCTTGCATATCTCCGCCGCCGCCTTGAGGTATCCCGCCGGCGGAACCAGTATTCCGGCCTCGCCCTGCACCGGCTCGAAGAGGAAAGCGACGGTGTTGGCGTTCACCGCGGCGCGCAGTTCCTCTATGTTGCCGTAGGAGACGACTTTGAAGCCGGGCGTGAACGGGCCGAAACCGTCCTTGTACTGCGGCTCGGTCGAAAATCCCACTATGGTGGTGGTTCTGCCGTGGAAATTGTTGGAGCAGACTATTATCTCGGCTTTCCCCTCCGGCACCTGTTTGACCTTGTAGCCCCATTTGCGGATGATTTTTAGCGCGGTCTCCACGGCTTCGCCGCCGGTGTTCATCGGGATGGCCATTTCGTAGCCGGTGAACTCGCACAACTCCTTGAGCCAGGGACCCAACTGGTCGTTGTTGAACGCGCGGGAGGTGAGGGTGACCTTTTTGGCCTGCTCCGCCAGCGCCTTCATCACGCGGGGATGGCGGTGGCCGTGGTTAAGCGCGGAATACGCGCTGAGCATATCCAGATACTTTTTGCCCTCGGGGCTTTTCACCCAGATGCCCTTCGCCTTGGAAATAACTATGGGCAGCGGATGATAATTGTTCGCGCCGTACTGCTCTACAAGTCCGGCCAGCCTGGCGCTTTCGCCGGCAACTGCGTTCAATGTTTCTTCCATAAGACTTCCTCCGGTTTGAATTGGAAAGCAAAATTGCGGGCCGTTAACCGCCCGTGACTTATGCGCAAACTCCCCTTCATTGGTACCATATTAAAACCGCCGAAAAAAGGCTCACGGACAACCCGCGCGCGCCGATTCAACGCATGGCGCAAAAAATGTATATTGGTATAGCTATGGCGGCAGAAACTTTTCCGCGCGCGGGCGCGTCCGGCAAAATCTATATCATTTTCAACAAGCCTTACGGCGTGGTTTCGCAATTCACGCCGGAAGCGGGACACCGCCCCCTCTCCGTGTTCAATTTTCCCAGGGGAATATACGCCGCCGGCAGGCTCGACCACGACAGCGAGGGTTTGCTGCTGCTGACCGACGACGGCGGTTTGCAGCACCGGCTGTGCGACCCGCGCTTCAAGCATCCGCGCTCCTACTGGGCGCAGGTGGAGCGGGTTCCCGGCAAAGCCGCGCTGGACAGGCTGCGCGCAGGCATAACTCTTTCGGACGGGCCGTGCAGGCCCGTCAAAATCCGGTTGATAAAAGACCCCGGCCTGCCGCCCCGCGTTCCGCCTGTGCGCTCGCGCAAGACCGTGCCGGCGGCCTGGGTGGAAATCACGCTCACCGAGGGGCGCAACCGGCAGGTGCGGCGGATGCTGGCCGCGGCGGGACATCCGGTGCTGCGGCTTTTCCGCTGCAAAATAGGGGATATGGCCGCCGGAGAGCTCGCGCAGGGACAATGGCGTCCGCTTTTGCGGGATGAAATTTCGGCATTAAAAAAATCCGCCGCTGCGGCGGGGATGGAGGCTCTGTAATGTATAGGTCTGAGATAGGAGTAATCGGCCTCGGCATAATGGGAAGCGCCATGGCAAAAAACCTCGCCAGGGCGTGGCATGACGTGCGGGTCTGGAACCGCGGGCCGGACAGAATGCGGGCGCTCAGGGAATCGGGCTGCAAAACCGCGGTTTCCCCCCGCGACATGGCCGACCGCTGCCCCGTCGCGCTGGTGATGGTAACCGACCCCGCCGCCGTGGACGCGGTCCTTGAAGGGCCCGACGGCTGGTTCGCCGGAAAATGCGCGGGAAAACTGCTGATAAATTCCAGCACGGTCTCGGTGAAATACGCTTGCGGGCTCGCCGCGCGCTGCGCCGCGAGAAAAGTCCGCTTCATAGACGCGCCGGTGGCCGGCAGCAAGGCGCAGGCGGAGGCCGCGCAGCTCATTTTTCTGACGGGCGGAGAGAAAGCCGAAATCGAGGCCGCGAAACCGTTTCTGCTGCACATGGGCAAAACCGTGATATACGCGGGCGCGGCGGGAAACGGCAGCGCGCTAAAACTCTGCATAAACCTCATCATCGGGCAGATGACCAGTTGTCTCGCCGAGTCGGTGACGCTGGCCAAAACCCTCGGCCTGGCGCCGGAGCTTATTTTTGAAACGCTGCACGCAAGCCCCGTGCTCGACTGCGGCTACTTCAGGATAAAAGAGAAAAACCTGCTGGCGGAAAACTACGCGCCCGCCTTCTCCATGTCCAACATACTAAAAGACGTCAAATTCATGCTCGAAGAGGCCGATGCGCGCGGGCAGAACCTGCCCGTAACCGCGGCGCTCAAGGAACTCCTGCAGCGCGGCTGCGACTCGGGACTGCGCGGGCTGGACCTGAGCGCCATGGCAAAGACGCTCGAAGGCCTGAAGAAATGATATCCGCCTATGTTCGAGAATTTTAAAAAAGGCCTGACGAAAAACGTCGTCTTTCTCGGCGCGGTGAGCGGGCTGACCGACATTTCAAGCGAAATGCTCTATCCGCTCATGCCGCTGTTCCTGACGACGGTGCTGCACGCGCCGATGAGCGCGGTGGGCCTCATAGAAGGAACCGCCGAGGCCACGGCCAGCATACTCAAAGCCGCCGGCGGCCTCTGGTCCGACAGGACCGCGCGGCGCAAACCGTTCGTCGTGTGGGGATATGGATTGTCCTCGCTGAGCAAGCCGCTTATGGCGCTGGCCTATGCCTGGCCGCTGGTGTTGTTCGCGCGTGTGATAGACCGCATCGGCAAAGGCGTGCGCACCTCCGCGCGCGACGCTCTGGTGGCCTCCTCAACGCCGCGGGAACATTGGGGAAAGGCTTTCGGTTTCCACCGCGCCATGGACACCGCGGGCGCGGCTTTGGGACCGCTGGCGGCGTTGTTTCTCATGGACTATATGGGGCTGGATTACCGGCCCATATTCATAATCGCCTTCGTTCCCGCCGCGCTGGGCGTGCTGGTGCTGATTCGGTTCGTGAAGGAATCCGGCGTTGACGTGAACGCTCAAAAGACGCCGGCGGCGGGCGCGGAGAACGGCCTTTCATTCAGAGAGAGCCTGCGCCGCCTCAGCCCGCAGTTCAGGCAGTTCCTGCTGTTCTACGGGATATTCGCGCTGGGCAATTCCAGCGACGCCTTTCTGCTTTTGAAAGCTAAAAATATGGGATTCACCACGGCGCACGTCATACTGGCGTACGTCGGCTACAACGTGGTTTACGCGCTGTGCGCCGGACCGGCGGGCTGGCTGTCGGACAAGCTGGGCCGCGCGCGCACCCTGGTGATAGGCTTTGCGATATTCGCGCTGGTTTATCTGGGATTCGGATTGGCGCATGACGCCAATATGGTATGGGCGCTGTTCGCGCTTTACGGCTTCTATGGCGCGTTCAACGAAGGCGTGGCCAAGGCCATGGTATCAGACCTGAGCGGCTCGGGAAACCGCGGCACCGCGATGGGCGTGTTTCAGGGCGCCACGGGCATCCTGGCTTTCGCCGCCAGCTTCGCGGCGGGAATACTGTGGGATAAAATCGGCCCCGCCGCTCCGTTCATTCTGGGCGCCGCCTGCGCGGCGGTGTCGTCGGTACTGCTGCTCGCGATGAAAACTCCCGTCCGCGCGGGCGGCGCATAAAATGGACGAGAAACAGCTTCCTTCCTATCACGGCCACCGCACGCGGCTGCGCGCCAAGTTCCGGGAAACGGGGCTGGACTCGTTTCTCGACCACGAGACGCTGGAACTGCTGCTCACCTACGCCATCCCGCGCAAGGACACCAAACCCGCGGCCTGGGCGCTGCTCAAGCGCTTCGGCTCCCTGTCGGGCGTGCTCGACGCCAAGCCGGAGGAAATCCGCGAAATACCCGGCATCGGCACGGAGGCGGCGTATTTTCTGTCTTTCTCCCGCGCGCTTATACGCAGATATTTTCTGGACGAGCTAAAGCAGCGCGCCGTCATCGCCAACCCGGAGGACGCGGTAAACTACTGCCGCGCCTCGCTCGAAGGCGAGAAATGCGAGATTTTCGAGGTCATCCACCTCAACGCGCGCAACACCGTAATCGCCTGCGAGCGCGTGGCCGAGGGCACCATAGACCGCGCCGCCATCTCGCCGCGCAAGGTGGTGGAGAACGCGCTGGCCCGCCGCGCCGCCGCCATGATTTTCGTGCACAACCATCCGTCGGGAAACCCCTCTCCGTCCGCGGAGGACATAGAAATCACCCGCGAATTGCGGGAAGCCGCCGCCGTGCTGGGGATAAAGGTCTACGACCACATAATCATCGGCAAGGGCGGCTATTTCAGCTTCAAGGCGCGCGGCCTCCTCAAAACCGACGAGGCCGTTTCATGAAAAACGCGGATATTTTAAAAGAGCTGCTCAAGCATCAGGTTTATCCGGCTATGGGCTGCACCGAACCGGCGGCGGTGGCGTTATGCGCGGCGCACGCGGCCAAAGCGCTCGGCAAACCGCCGGATAAAATAGTTTTCACGCTGGATTCCGGCACATACAAAAACGGCATGGCGGTGAACCTGCCCAACACCGGCGGCGAAAAAGGCAACCTGCTGGCGGGCGTGCTCGGCGCGGCGATAGCGGACCCGGCGCCCGGCATGGAAATTCTGACCTCCGCCACTCCGATGCTGGCGCGGAAAGCGAAAAAATTCATAAGGTCCGGCGGCGCCGCCGTCCGTGCGGTTCCCGGAAAAAGCATGTATATCGAAGCCCGCATGAAAGCCGGCAAAAACAGTTCGCGCTGCGTGATAGAGGGCAGCCACACGCACGTCGCCCTGCTGGAAAAAAATTCGCGCTGCCTGCTGCGTTCCCGGAAAAAAAACGCACCGGCTGCGGAATACAAAACCGCCCTGGCCGGGCTTTCGATAGCGGCTATGGCCCGTATCGCGGACCGCGCCGGCAAAGCGGAAATCGCGTACATAAAAAAAGGCGTGGAGATGAACCTCGCCGCCGCCAAAGAGGGAATGAAGCTGAAAAAAGTGGGCTTTTACCTGCTGGATTTGATGAAACGCGGCTATCTCCAGGAGGACGTTTTCGCCTCCTCAAAGATACTTTCCGCTTGCGCGGCGGACGCGCGCATGGAAGGCTTAGCCGTGCCTGTGATGTCCAGCGGGGAAAGCGGCAATCAGGGAATAGTGGCCTCGCTGGTGCCTTATAACGTCGGGCGCGCGTTTGACATCGAAGACAGCGTGATATACCGCAGCATCTGCCTCTCTCACCTCTTAAACGGTTATGTGAAAGTATTCACCGGCGGACTCGCCCCCATCTGCGGCTGCGCCATAGCGGCGGGCGTGGGCGCCGCGGGCGCGATAGTGTATCAGCGGCGCGGCCCTGACGCGAAAGCGATTTCGCTCGCCGTAAACAACGTGGTGAGCGACCTCGGCGGCATGTTGTGCGACGGCGCCAAAAGCGGCTGCGCGCTGAAGGTGGTAAGCTCCGCCGACTGCGCCATCCGCTCTGCCTACATGGCCGTGCACGACTACGGAATAACCGAGGTGGAAGGCTTCGTGGGCCGCACCGCCGAAGAAACAATACGCAACCTCGCCCGCATTTCGACCATCGGAATGGACAAGGTGGACCCGCTTATCGTCGGCATTATGCTGGACAAGCAGAATCAGCCGCGCCGCCGCGGATGAAAAGGTAACAACAACTCACAACTGCCGGCAAAAAAGCCGCCCCGTAAAAACGGGGCGGCTTTTTTGTCCGGGTGGAATTCTATTTCGATTTGAGCGACTGGATTCTGCCCGCGGCGGACTTGGCTATGGAGTTGCCGGGGTAGCGGTCCACAACCTGCTGGTACGTTTCAACCGCTTTGTCGGGATTGAGCAAGTCTTTGTCGTAAACTTTCGCGGACTCATAGAGCATCGCGGGCGCGTCCACGCTGTCGGGCGCATCGGCCACGATGCGGGAGTACATCTTTATTTCCTGCTCGAAATCGCGCAAATCCTTGCGGCATATCTGGGCGGCCTGCTTGAGCGCGTCTATCTCCTTCTGGCCGCCTTTGTATTTGTCCGCGACGCGCAGCAGGACGTTGACGGCGTCCTGCGGGCGCTTGAGGTTCTCGCGCAGCACGCGCGCTTCGGACAACAGCGCGGCGGCGGACGCATCCTGGCCGTCGTAGAGCCTGGCTATTTTCTCGTACACGTCAACCGCGAGGTCGTACTGCCTCTCCGCCTCGGAAAGTTTGGCCATGTGCGCGTAGGCGGTGCCCGCCTCCGGCGAGGAGGCGAAATGGTCCACAACGTACTGGTAAGCCTCTATCGCTTTGGGATTGTTTTTAAGATTTACGGAGTAAACGTCGCCCACCAGGCGTTTGGCGGTCGCGCGCAGCGGGCTTTCGGGATAGACGGCAAGCAGCCGCTCGTACGCCAGAACCGCGCCGAGATACAATTCCTTTTTGCCGTACAGCGCGCCTTTGGAGACAAGCAGCTCGTCGGCGCCTTTATAATCGGGATAGCGGGCGAAAAAATCCCCGTATTCGGCCATCAGCGGCGCGAAAAGCGAGTCCCCGCCGATATCGGATATTTTTTTGAGGAACTCCGCCACGCGTTCCGTTTTTGGCTTTGCGGCGTCGGCCAGACGTGCCATATCCATTAACGGCTGGCGCAGTTTCCTGTCCATCCTCTTGTCAATCGTGGTATTGAACAGGCTCTTGGCTTTGAAATTCAGCGAGGAATCGGGATACTCGTAGATATGGCGGAGCAGAGTCACTACGGCGCCCTTGTAATCCTCGGTATTCAACTGCTGCTGCGCCTTGAAAAAAAGCGCGGCGTCGGAATTAGGCTTGTCCTCGTTGCGGCGCAGCCAGGAATCTATGTCCGCCAGCAGCGCGGCGGACAAATCCGCGTCCGGCTTTTCGTCCTGCTCGCTGTAGAATTTCCATTCGCGCTGCGCATACTCTCCGGCGCCGGCGGACTGTTTGGCGGCGCTTTTGGCGGCGGGAGCCGCCGCGCCGTCGTCATCCTCGGCGGCGGCGCAGGAGCAAATCCCGCCGAAAATAGCCGCCGTTAAAACCAAAACCCTGAAATTCCGCATACATCCCTCCCTGCATCTTAAATTGGTTGTAATGGTTTATGATACCTCTTTAGCAGCCAGTCCTTCAACACAGTTGCGCGGATTTGCTAAACTAACCTGAAAGCTTCAGTTGATTGCGAGAACCGAGACGTAAAAGGGCGAACTGGATTCGGCTCAAAAAAATGCGAGCAGGCTTGTTGCCTGTGAGCAGTTTTTTTGAGTCGGAGCCATGAAGCTATTTTATGTCGAATTCCGCAAGCAACTGAAACTTTCAGGTTAATAGTGCTTTCCCCGTCCGGGGCGGCACCGGATTGTTTTATCGCCATGCACGAGAGAAAATGAGCGTTACGGAAGACAAAAAACCTAAGAAATACGCGGTCATGCACGGCCATTTCTACCAGCCGCCGCGGGAAAACCCGTGGCTCAACCACGTCGAGCTGGAGCCCTCCGCCGCGCCTTATCACGACTGGAACGAGCGCATCGCCTGGGAGTGCTACATCCCCAACGGCATGGCCCGCATAAACGACCACGCCGGCAGCGTGGTGGACATAGTCAACAATTACGATTATCTGAATTTCGATTTCGGGCCCACGCTGCTCAACTGGTACCGCTACTATTTCCCGCAGGATTACGAGCGCATACTCGAAGCCGCCGAAAAAAGCAAAAAGCGGCTTGGCCGGAGCAATTCCATTGCGCACGGCTATAACCATATCATTCTGCCGCTGGCCTCTTCGCGGGACAGGCTCACCCAGGTACTATGGGGCATCGCCGACTACGAGCATCGCTTCAAAACCCGCCCGGAATCGCTCTGGCTGCCGGAAACCGCCTGCGACAGGGAAACTCTGCGCATTCTCATAGACCAGAAAATGCGCTACGTGATACTCTCCCCCGCGCAGGCGGAGAAGGTGCGCAGGCCGGGCTCGGCTGACTGGGTTGACGTTTCGTTCGGCGGAGTGGATACCCGCCGCGCCTATGTCTGGCATGACCGTGACGAGGCCGGCAACCCGCTTCCGGGGCGCTCCATAGCGCTGTTTTTCTACGACGGCTGGCTTTCGCGCGCAATCGCTTTCGAAGGCGCCATGCGGGATTCCGCCTCGCTGGCGCGCAGCTTCAACGCCGCCTTCGATCCCTGCCGCGCAGAGGACCAATTGGTGCACGTCGCCACCGACGGCGAAACTTACGGGCATCATCATAAGTTCGCCGACCTCACGCTGGCGCACATGTTCCGCCACGAGCTGCAAAAATGCGGCATTGAAATCACCAACTATTCCGCCTGGCTGGACGCGCACCCCCCCGTCTGGGAGGCGGAGATAAAGCAGGGCCCGCACAACGACGGCACCTCCTGGAGCTGCGAGCACGGCGTCAGCCGCTGGAAAGGCGGCTGCGACTGCGGCTCGGAAAACGGACAACAGCAGAAATGGCGCGCGCCGCTGCGCCGCGCGCTGGACTGGCTGGGCGGGGAACTGGCGCAGTTGTTTGAAACCGAGGGCGGGAAGATATTCAGCCGCCCCTGGGACGCCCGCAACGACTATATAAACGTGATTTTCGACCGCTCCCACCGCAATATAACGGCGTTCATGGGGCGCCATTGCGCCTGCCCGCCTGATATGGGCGCCACGGCGCGCGGCCTCAAGCTGCTGGAGATGCAGAAATACGGGATGTACATGTTCACGTCCTGCGGCTGGTTTTTCTCCGAGGTGTCGCGCATCGAAACCGCGCAGAACCTCAAATACGCCGCCCGCGCCGTCGAGCTCGCCGCCGAACTGGGCCGCCACGGGCTGGAGGAGAAATTCCTGGCGCTGCTGGAAACCGCGCCGTCGAATATCGCCGAGTACGAGACCGCTGCGGGAGTGTACCGGAAAATCGCCAAAGCCTCCCGCATGAGCAGGGAGCATATCATAGCCGAGTACGGCATTAACCTGCTTTTCAGCGAAACGCCGGAGCTCAACCAGCTTTATTTCTGCAAATTCCTGCAGGAGCAGCTCGTGCGCAAGACCATAGACGGCTACAGTTTCGCCGCGGCGATAGTTGACATAAAAGACATGATAACCACCGCGCGCAGCCGCGCGGTCTTCTGCGCGGTGCACACCCCCTCCTCGCCGCCGCGCTGCTACATCAGCCACGATGTCCCGGAGGAGAAATACGCCGGGCTCGCGGACTATCTCAGCGCATTGACCCCTGAGCGCATCTGGGATGGAGTCGGCCCCGGCATAGAGAAAATAATGGGCGCGTCCAGTTCCGGGCTGCGCGACCTCCTCCCGGAAACGCGGCTGAAAATATTGAAACTTATCCATAAAAACCGCATGCATTCCCTTTCCTCGGCGCAAAGCGAGCTTTTTTCCGAGTACCTGCCGCTCGTGGAGCAATGGAAAAGCCTCGGCCTGGAAGTGCCCGCCGAGATACTGGCGGAAGTGACGATAGGCGCCCGCCAGTTCGTCACCGGGCAACTGGAGCGCTTCCATGAGAATTACGATACGTCCGCCCTCGATGTTCTGGGCGAAATGCTGCCCCGCATAAAGCGCTGCGGGCTCGACGTCAACACACGACCCGTGCAACACTTGTTCAGCGGGCTCATCCGCCGCGCGCTCGACCGGCTGGAAACCGCGCCCACGGCGGAAAACGCGCGCTCGGCGGTAAAGCTGCTGCGCAACGCCCGCGAGGCGCAAGTCCGGCACTGGCAGTTCGAGACGCAAAACAGGGCAGCGCGGATATTCGAGCGCTGGCAGTCGCGCGAGTTTTCGCTCTTGCTGGAAACCAACAGCGAAACCCCGTGCCACATTCTCGAGATGTCCAAAATCTACGAGGAACTAGGCATCCGCATAGACGGCATCTATAAAACTTTCGCGGCGCTCTCCGAAAAAGCCGCGGGGCGCGGCTGAACCCCGCCGCGCCGTCCAGCGCAGATGGCCCTTCATATACAAAACCTTTCCTACCGGTACGCGGGCGCGGCGAAACCCGCGCTCAACGGCCTTAACCTCCGCCTGAGTCCCGGCGAATGCGCCTTCATCGGCGGCGCCAACGGCGCGGGAAAAAGCACCCTCGTCTCCATAATAGCGGGGATTATTCCCGCGTTCTCCGGCGGCGAGCTGGCGGGCGAAACGGGCGCGGGCGGCGCAAGGCCGGGCTGTGTGCTGCAAAACATAGATTCCCAGTTGCTCAACGAGACCGCCGCCCAGGAGCTGGCCTTTTTCGCCAAGTACGCGGGCCGCGCAGGCGCAGGGCCGGAGGAAGCCGCGCGCAGTTTCGGCGTGGAGCGGCTGCTCGAGCGCAAAACCGCCGCGCTTTCCTCCGGCGAAAAACAGCGCATAGTGCTTGCCGGCGCGCTGCAATGCTCCGGCGGGCGCCTGATGGTGCTCGACGAACCGGCTTCCTGCCTCGACGCGGACGCAACGCAAAAGCTGTGCGGCGCCATTGAAACCCTTAAAGTCCGCAGCACGGCGGTGCTGCTGACCGGACACCGGGCGGGAAATTTCGCCCGGGTGCTCGACAGCCGCTATGAAATGCGCGGCGGCAATCTTTATCCGGTCGGCATGGCGGACCCGCCGCAAACCCCGGACGTTTATCCCCCGGCGGCAAACCTGCCGGATTGCGCCGCACGCGCCAGGGATATAATTCTCAAAAATCAGGCGGGCGAAACCATACTGCCGCCGGCCCGGTTTGAAATAAAAAAAGGCGAGATAGCGGGGCTTTACGGTCCCAACGGCTCCGGCAAGTCCAGCTTCGCCAAAATTCTGGCGGGCTGGAGTGCGCCCGACGGCGGAACCGTGGAACTGGCGGGCAAAAAGGCGGGGACGCCGCTGCTCCGCCGGAAGACGCGCCTGCTGGGAAACAATCCGTTCTCGGGACTCATATACGCCACGGTGCGGGAAAATCTGGACTACGCCCGCAGGATTTCGCTCAAGCCGGGCTTCGACTGCGCCGCGGCGGGGCAAATTCTGTCAATCACGAGCCTCATCGGGCGCGATGTCAGCTCGCTCAGCTTCGGGCAGGCGCAGCGCGCCGCGCTGCTTTGCGCGCTGGCCTATTCGCCGGAGCTGCTTATCCTCGACGAGGCCACCGCCTGCCTCGACGCTGAAGGTTTCAGCCAGTTCGGAAAACTGCTGCGCGGTTTCGCGGCGGAAGGCGGGGCCGCGCTGGTCATCTCCCATATCGAAAACCATCTGCGCCCGCTGTGTTCGCGCGTGGTTTCGCTGAGCGAACTTTATGCATAAAACCAACAACATACGGCTGCTGGTGTTCACAACGGTGTTCGGCGCGCTGTGGGGCATAGTGGAAATGCTGGCGGGCACCTGGCTGCACATGATGAAGTTCCCCTTCACCAGCACGCTCATGGCCGCGGCGGGCGGCGTCATACTGTGCGTGGAGCGCTCGTACACCCCGGTCAGAGGCGCGGCGCTTTACACGGGGCTTACGGCGGTGTGTTTCAAGCTGCTGTCGCCGGGCGCGTCCAGCATCGGCTCCGCGATAGGCATAGCCATCGAGGCGGCGATGGCAGAGGCGGTTTTGACGCTGCTGGGCGTCAACAGCCTGTCGTTTTTCGTCACCGTGCTGCTCGTCTCGCTGGAGGGCATACCGCACTTTTTCGTCTCCGGCTGGCTGCTGTACGGCAGGGGAATTTTCGACGCGTATCTTAAAGTGGCAAAGCAAATGCAGGGATTTTTCGGCGTCAATCCCGATTTCTGGAAACAGATAGCCGCGCTCTGGGTGGGCGGACACCTGTTAATAGGCGCGCTTTTCGGCTTCATCGCGGTGCGCGTCGGGAAATACCTGAGGAAGATATGAGGGGCCGCGTTTTCAAGCTGGCGCTGGCGCTTTTCGCCGCCGCGCTTTTTATTCCAAACCCGTTCTGGCGGGCGGGAATGGACGCGGCGGCGCTGGCCGCGCTGGCGGTTCACGACGCGGGAGCGCTGTCCGGCGGAGGCTCGCTTAAATTCTGGATATTCCCCGCGGCGTTTGTGGCGCTGGCTCCGTTTTTTTCGGGGAACATGGACGCCGCGATTTCAGGACATACCTATTCGTTTTCGCAACTGGCGTCGGGCTCGCTGTTTTTGCTGCACGCCTGGGTTTTCGTCTCGCTGTGCGCTTTCGCGGCGCGAAATTTCACTACCGGCGAGATAATCGCCGCCGCGGAGAAAGCGGGATTTTCCGGCCTCGGCCTGCGCGCCGCGCTGGCGCTCACTTCCGCGCGAATGCTCAAGCGGATGCTGGCGGAAACATGGTTCAACTACCGCTGCACGCGCCCTTCCTGGAAAGAGGCGCTGTTTGAATTCGATGTCCTGTCCGGCGCGGTGCTGCGCAACACCGCCGCCGCCGCCGAGAACATAGCCGTACTGCTGCATATACGGAACGTGAAGGTATGATGACGCTGCGGCCAGTCGGTTTCGTGCGGAGCGCCGTCAAAAACCGCCATGACATGCCGCCGGGCGGCGTTGCGGCCAGAATCGAAATACTGCCGCGCTATCGCCGGGCGCTTGAGGGTCTGCGAAGCTGCTCCCACATCTGGGCGCTCTGCTTCTTCGACAAAGCCGACCGCGCCGTTTTGCGCGCAAGGCCGCGCAAAGTGTCGTCCTCGCTCGCCGCGAGAGGCGTTTTCGCCACGCGCTCGCCCGACAGGCCAAATCCCGTCGCGCTGACCTGCGCGCGGTTGATTTCGGCGCGGGGACTCACGCTCACGCTGGACCGGCTTGACGCCGTTGACGGCACGCCGGTGGCGGACATAAAACCTTATTCTCCCGGACTCGATTGCGTGCCTTGCGCCGCGAAACCGGATTTTTCGCGCAAATACCGCCTGGCGGCAGACGAATATCTGGCGGACGCTTTCGCGCGCACCGTAAAAAACTTTTGCGGCAAAGTGGAACGGGAGGAATTAAAAGCCGCCGCGCTGGCCTTCAAATACGCACGCCTCACCGGCAGGGCGCCGGAATCGGGGGCGGCTGAAATAGCGACAAACCTCGGCAACGCGGGCATGGACGCGCTTTATGCGCTGTTTTCGCTGAAACCATCCTCACGGGTGGTGCGCAAAGCGCAGTTCTCCTCTCCGACAATTATAGTGAAAACCGGAAAACGAATGGCGCGCGTCAGTTTAAGCGCGGGCGATATGCGCCGGTTCAAAACTCTGCTGTCATGATTTCGGGCTGGCAAACAGACGAATGGGGAGCTATACTATCGCCATGTATGCCGTCAAGGAGGCTGGCCACATGGGTATGATAGCGTCGTGTTCGCTGTTATTGTGCGTATTTGCGCCGGCGGTGTTCGCTCAGGAACCGGCGGGGAGTAAATCGGAAACCGCTTTGATACCCGAAGGCGTTTTCGTGATGGGTTCGCCGGAGGGCGAAGGCCTGCCCAACGAGCATCCGCAACGCAAAGTGTATCTGGACGCTTTTGAAATGGATAAACACCTTGTTACCGTGTCGGACTATAAAAAGTTCGCCGACAAGGTGAAACGGGAGATGCGCAAGCAACCGGATTACAGCACCGATAATCATCCCGTGGTCAACGTTAGCTGGAGCGACGCGGCAGCTTATTGCGGGTGGGCTGGCAAACATCTGCCCACCGAAGCCGAATGGGAAAAGGCGGCGCGCGGCGGCGCAACCACAAAATGGAGTTTCGGCAGCGATGAAAGCCGGTTGGACGATTATGCCTGGTATGAGAAGAACTCGGATAACAAGAGTCATCCTGTGGGACAAAAAAAACCGAATCAATATGGTTTATACGACATGGGAGGCAATGCTCAGGAATGGGTGGCGGATTGGTATGGCGAATACACATATCCGCGTACGCCTCAGCGCAATCCGGCAGGACCACTGTCCGCTTCCTGCATGACAGGGGATGAACTGGCGACAAACTATTGCCGCGTGACGCGCGGCGGCCCTTGGATGACCCGCCCGGCTGCGCGATTGCTTTTAGACCCCGACAAATGGACCGAACACTTGGGATTCCGCTGCGCGCGCTCCAAAGCATAATGCGATTACCGGCAACCGACATGAAAAAGTCCCCGCCTTCAAGCGGGGGCTTTTTTTAAGCTGAATTCTCCCGGCGCTACAAACCCGCTCCGGCGGCATTTCGCGCCGCTTCGGCGTGCTCGGAACGGTAGACGCGGTAGTCAATCTGCGGGAATATGTTGTCGCGCCATTCGGCGTCGCGCAGATAATCCTCGTTGATTGAGTTGCTCATCACCTGGTCGTAGAGCGCCATGAAGCGCTGGATATGCTCCTTGGTGCGCTTGGTGGAATACGTTCCGGCGGTGCCCACCGTGATGAGAAACGCCCAATCCGACGACTGCGCCAGCACCAGCTCCCGCGCGGCCTGATTGAGCGCGCGCTTCAACTGCCCGCCGGCGTCTGGATGGCGGTTGGCCATCTCTATCATGCGCTGGGCGGCTTTGTGGAGGTGGCGGTAAAGCCAGTCGTTCGCCCCGTTGAGCCAGACTTCGTTATAGCCCTTGTCGCCCCACGACGACATGGACGGCTGGATAATCTGGTTATCGGGATTTTCGGCGAGATATTCGCTCGGCGTCATGGGGCGTATGACATCCTGGTCGTAATGCATTTTACGGAACAGGAACTCTATGAAATCCACGCCCTCGTACCACCAGTGGCCGAAAAGTTCCGCGTCGTACATGGAGACAATCATCGGCTTTTTCTTTAAAAGACCGTGGAGATGCTCTATCTGCCGCTCGCGGTTGAACATGAAGTTGCCGGCATGGCTGGCGGCGGTGTCGCGCGCCTCCGCCGGATTATACGGCTCTTTGGCGTTGAGCGGCACCTTGCCGGTGATTTTATGGTATTTGACGGCGATGTTGCGCCGCACTCCGTCTGAATGCAGGTAGGGCTTGATGTACTCGTACTCCAAATCGTAGCCTAAATCGCGGTAGAACTCGCGGTAACGGGCGTCGCCGGGGTAGCCCATCTCGGCGCTCCAGACCTGCTGCGCCGATTCCATATCGCGCGAAAACGCGGCCACTCCCGTGGGACAGTAAACCGGCGCGTATACGCCGTAACGCGGGCGCGGCGCGCCGTAGAGAATGCCGTGCGTCTCCATAAAAAAGTAGCGGATTCCGGCGGCTTTCAGATAAACGTCGTCGCCGGGGTTGTAGGCGCATTCTGCGAGCCAGAGGCCGCGCGGGTTGCGCCCGAAGCGGCGGGCGTAATCGTCGGCGGCGATTTTTATCTGCGCGTTGACCGATTCTTTGTTGACCTGGAGCGGCAGGAAACCGTGGGTGGCGCAGCAGGTGATTATTTCCAGCTTGCCCATGTCCTGGAATTTCTTGAAACCCTCCAGGATATTGCCGTGGTAATAATCCTCGAACAACTCGCGCAGGCGGTTGAACTTGCCCTCGTACATCCGCGCCACGCCGGCGAAAGGCGTATGCTCGGTGCGGACGATTTCCTTCTCCATCAATTCGATGCGCTGATGCAGATAGCGGGAGAACCGGCCTTTCAGCAGGTCGTCCGACATCATCGCACACAAGGGTGGCGTGAGCGACATGGTGATTCTGAAATCCACCCCGTCCTGGGTCAGCCGTTCGAAAACATTGAGCAGAGGCAGATAGGTTTCCACCATCGCCTCGAAAAACCAGTCCTCCTCGAGAAAATCCTCGTATTCGGGGTGCCTGATAAAAGGCAGATGAGCGTGAAGCTGCAGTATCAGATAGCCTTTTTCGTTACCTGGTTTCATCGGCGGCGGTTTTCCTGTTGGCTGTGATGGTTATCTGGCGATGGTCCACGGCGTCTGCGCTTTCCGCGAGTACGGGCAGGTCCAGCACGCCGTCGGGAAACGCGAAACGCATGGAGAAAGTGCCGTCCGGATTGAGCTTGACGCTCCTGCCGGCGACGGTGACTTTTGCGTCGGGCTCGGTCGCTCCGTAAAGGATGAGTTCGCAGTCGGCGACGAGCCAGAATTTGCGCGGACCGGCTTCCTTCCTGCCGCCGGGCAGCGAGGTTATCCCCCACGAGGCCGCGCGGGAGAACACCGCCCGCAGCATTTCCCAGCGCTGGGCAAGCACTTTGGCGACTTCGCCGGAGCCTTTGCCGATATACTCCACGCCGGAGAGCTGGAGCAGCCGCTCGAAATTGCCGTCCACGGACATCCATTTTTCGTCCGTGACGTCCGAAACGCGGCCCGCCGGCAGCGCGACGGCGTTGGTGCGCGCTATAACGATGAAGCGTCCGTCGGGCGCTAACAGGCCCAGATCGCAGACATAGCTCTTGCCGGATTCGGGAACATTAAGGTACCAACTGCGGGCTTCCAGGGCGACGGGAACATCGTAATGCCCGTGGGCGTTGCCGCCGTCGAAAGCGGCTATGCCGGTGACGTCATAAACCCGCACGACGCTTTTGGAATTTTTGAATATGTCCTGGCCGTGCTGCGCTTTCAGGCTCTTTATCGAGTTCTCGGTTATTTCCCAGTAGAGAAACAGCCAGAACGGATCGCGCGGCAGCAGATAGGCCTCGGTGACGCCATAGGACGCCGGCAGACTTCCCCCCTCAGCCGGAGCGGGCCCTTTTCCCCCCTTCATATGCTCAAAAGACGACATGCTTTCTGGACTCATTTGCAGACTCCTCGGTATCGGTAACCACCCCTCTTTGATTAGACGATGACAACGTACGCAAGGTACGCAAGCGCTTCCATCAGTATATCAAATGCCGGCGGACGGGGTCAAGCGAAAGAATTATCCAATGCAAGATGAGCCTGAAGGAATGCGCGTTTCTAACGCAAGATGAGCCTGAACCGCGCTGGAATCGTCCGTTTGCGCTCTGTCGTTCGTAAACTAAGCCATGACGCTGGAAA
>Ga0074195_1002336_pt1 | contig 21675 bp, 16 predicted proteins | sample EPASupsiteHSE623_FD_64525 | JGI IMG/M metagenome (GOLD analysis project Ga0074195, IMG submission 64525) | Bioremediated contaminated groundwater from EPA Superfund site, New Mexico - Sample HSE6-23 | ecosystem: Environmental > Aquatic > Deep subsurface > Groundwater > Contaminated ...
ACGGAAGAACAAAAGGTAGAGAATTTTGAGCAGGCTATGAAGTCCGATACTGCACGCTATGGTGATTATTTCCGCAAGTCGCTGGAAAATGGGATTTATCTGGCTCCGTCACAATTTGAATGCCTGTTTGTCTCTGATGCCCATAGCGATAAAGACATTGACCGGTTTATTGAAGCAAATGACCGGGTAATGGCAGGGTTAGCATAGCGCATAGAGAATGAGGCACAGGAAAAAAGGCCATTCCCTGTATCCCGTTTTCCGGTACTACCCTTTGTTCTTTGCCAAATAACAATTCAAAACAGTTACCAATTTCATGCCTATGATGCAGTCAATTTTTCTGGACACACTGAAGGGAAAGCCGGGCCATCGCCCCCCCGTATGGTTCATGCGCCAAGCTGGAAGAGTCCTTCCAAACTACAATAAATTAAAGGAAAATTATTCATTTCTGGAATTAATGCATGATCCGGTACTGGCAGCAAAAGTCACACTCATGCCGATTGAAGATCTTGGAGTTGACGCAGCTATCCTGTTCTCTGATATACTGGTCATTCCCGAAGCCATGGGAATGGAAGTTGAATTCACCGACAGGGGTCCTGTTTTTAAAAGACCGCTGAAAAGCCTGAACCAGCCGGCAAATCATTTGAATTCTGATCCTCAGAAGCTTGAATACATTTATCGGGTTATCGATGAGATCATCCGTTCCCGCCCTGAAAATACTCCGCTGATCGGATTCTGCGGAGCGCCCCTTACAACATTATGCTATATGATTCAGGGCATCAGTTCCAATCCTGGCTTCCCCGATGCTACCCGCTTCTTGTTTCAACACAAAAATGAAGCTAAAAAGCTGATCGGGGCGATCGCTGATTTCTCAGTCCACTATGCACTCAGGCAAATTGATCATGGGGTTGAAGCCTTCCAGCTTTTTGAGACCCATGCCAACCTCATCCCCGAAGAAATGTATATGGATTTGTTTATGCCTGCTGTCAAAAAAATCGGACATGCCGTCCGGGAAACAGGAACACCATTTATCTTTTTCCCAAAGGGGTTTGGAACAGGCTTAAGAAAAATAACTCCTGATATAGCAGATTTTGTGAGTATTGACTGGCAAATTCCTCTTCAACAAGCAAGGGAATTGGTCGATCCGGCAATTGGTGTACAAGGGAATCTGGATCCCCGGGTTCTTTATGAAAAGCAGGAGGATATCCGGATAGAACTCGAAAAATATCTGCCGTTTTTCCAAAAAAACAAAAGGTGGATTTTTAACCTGGGGCATGGATTTCTGCCTGATACACCTTATGAAAATGCCAGGCTGATTGTTGACTGGATCAAAAATACTTCATGGAAAAAATAAAAGGTTGTCTTAAAACCATGAAACGAGTGTGTTTAAGACAACCCAATCCGCAAAGCTCATCTTTTAAAAGATGGTTAAACATGCAAATCATCAAATTCAACACTGACATAATCCTTCGCCATGATTTCTTCTTCCAAATCCGCATCATTCTCAACCAATAATTCGGATTCATAAGAATTGTCCTCATCAGTGCTCATTTGATTATCAATGGGTTGTCTTTCTTCAATATAATCAACAACCTCATTGATCCCATCAATAAATTTTTCAAAATCCTCCTTATACAGAAAAATTTTGTGCTTCTCAAAATGGAACTTTCCATCCTGTTCATACCGCTTTTTACTCTCGGTGATCGTCAGGTAGTACTCATCCTTTCTCGTCGATTTGACATCAAAGAAATAAGTTCTCTTCCCAGCTCTTACAGCTTTAGAATAGATTTCCTGCCTGAATTTACTGTCAACTTCTTCGTTCAATTCGTCATTCTTGTCAATGCCTTCCATCGTACTCGTTTTAGGTTATTGCAAAGTTAAGTCCATCAAAAATAAAAAATTCTTTTTAATAATTATAAGTAGCTTTTAATAAACAATTGACTAAAACGAACTTTGGGAGGATATTTGGCAAAAAAACGCCTTTTTTTTTCTAAATCAATGATATGATCAATCAAATTATTGTTCCTTATTCAGAAATCCGCTTAAGCCTGCCAATGAAAACAGACTAAAAATGTTCATCAAAAGTTCATTATTGTCCCTGATAGTATTTCATTGCTTCCGGCATCAATTTCTCCAGTTCAGCAATTCTTCTGGCATCGACAGGATGTGTACTCAAAAATTCGGGTGTACCTGAACCTCCTTTGGCAGCCATTCTCTTCCAGAAAGCGACGGATTCACGGGGATCATATCCGGCCATGGCCATAAAAATCAGTCCCATTTTATCGGCCTCCAGTTCGTGTTTGCGTGAAAAAGGGAGAGTAAAACCCACTTGTGTACCAAGTCCATACGCAGATGAATAAATGGTCTTTGTTTTTTCAGGCTGTGTTTTTACCGCTTCGGATAATGCCACTCCACCCATTTCGACAAGCATAGTCTGGCTCATCCTTTCATTTCCATGACGAGCAACGGCGTGGGCGATTTCATGTCCCATGACCACAGCTACACCGGCGTCATTTTGTGTTAAAGGAAGAATTCCGGTATAAAAAACAACTTTACCACCGGGCATACACCAGGCATTGGGAACATCACTTTCTACCACGTTAAACTCCCATTTAAAATTTTCAATGTAGCTCGCAAAACCGTTATTTTTAAGATAGGTTTCAACTGCTGCAGACACTTTTGCTCCTACCCTCTTAATTTGCTGAGTCTGACTGGCATTGGTTGATAGTTTATTTTCTTTTAAAAATTCACTGTAACTGGTCAAACTCATTTCAACCATTGACGATTCAGGCAATAAACTTAACTGACTTCTCCCCGTAAGCGGAACGGTACTGCACGATTCAGCCAGCAACACTGCAGCCACAAGAAATACCTTGATGAATGTGATTTGACTCTTCATTTTATTCAGATTTTTATTCACACTCTAATATAAACAAACCGCACCAAAAAATAATAAAATAAGAAGAATTCCTTCAACAGGTTTTTTCCTTTTGTCAGCGGCCAGCCGATTTTTTTGCTGCCCGAAGCGTATTTTTTAACAGTGAGACACGTGTCATAGGACCGACTCCCCCGGGAACAGGGGTAATATATGAACATTTTGGGGCCACTTCATCAAAGGCTACATCGCCTTTTAATTTCCATCCTGATTTTGTCTGATCGGATTGTACGCGCGTAGTTCCAACATCAATCACGACAGCTCCTTCCTTGACCATGTCGGCTTTGACAAATTCCGGTGAGCCAATTGCCGCGATAATGATGTCGGCATTCGCACATAATTCCTTAAGATTTTTTGTCCGGCTGTGTGCTACAGTTACAGTTGCATTCATTGCCTTCTGAGACATCAAGATGCTCATCGGGCGGCCAACAATATTGCTACGGCCAAGCACCACGCAATCTTTTCCTGAAGTTTCGATCCCGTGCCGTTTAATCAGTTCCACAATTCCATCCGGAGTTGCAGAAATAAACGAAGGCAAACCGATCACCATCCGCCCCACATTAACGGGATGGAAACCATCCACATCTTTGAGCGGGTCGATGGCTTCAATGACCTTTTGTTCTGAAATATGGGCCGGAAGCGGGAGTTGAACAATAAAACCGTCAATATCTTCATTCCGGTTCAGTTCGTCGACTTTGGCCAGCAGTTCTTCTTCTGCAACATCATCCTCATAGCGAACCAGCGAAGACTTGAAACCAACTTCCTCACAGTCCTTGATCTTGTATGCCACATAAGTTTCACTTCCTCCGTCATGACCAACCAGTACCGCGGCCAAATGAGGGATTTTCCCACCCTGACTTTTGATTTTCTTAACTTCCCCGGCGATCTCCGCCTTCATCTCTGCGGCTGTTTTTTTTCCGTCAATTAATTTCATACGTTTATTTTTTCAATTTGACTGTGCATAACTTTCGTACTAAGCTGCATCACTTTTCTAACGAACACCAACGGTATGGAACTCGCCGATAAACATCACTTTGGGCGTAAACTGCGGCGCAATCATGACTCGTTTCATATCCTGATTTTTGGTTACTGGTTCGCAGTTCTTTACCCTCCGGATTCCGGTCTCCGGTTTCCCGTTTCCGGACTATCTTTTCCCCGGCATGTTTTTCATCATCCGGTTCAGGTTTTTACCTTGTGAAACCATACGCATCATTTTGCGGGTTTCATCAAACTGTTTGATCAGCCTGTTCACCTCCTGAATATTTGTTCCTGAGCCATCGGCGATGCGTTTTCTTCTGGTTCCGTTCAAAAGCGCAGGGTTTTCACGTTCTGCAGGGGTCATGGAATAAATTATGGCTTCAATATGTTTAAAGGCATCGTCGTCAATATCGATATTCTTCATCGCTTTCCCCATTCCCGGGATCATAGCTGCCAAATCTTTAAGGTTACCCATCTTTTTGATCTGGTGGATTTGAGTCAGAAAGTCGTTAAAACCAAACTGGTTTTTGGCAAGTTTCGATTGAAGCCTCCGTGCCTCATCCACATCAAATTGCTCCTGTGCTTTTTCAACCAGCGAAACAATGTCACCCATCCCTAAGATACGGTCTGCCATACGTTCCGGGTGGAAAATATCGAGCGCTTCCATTTTTTCACCGGTACTGACAAATTTAATCGGTTTGTTTACTACCGATCGGATCGACAAAGCAGCACCACCACGGGTATCACCATCCAGTTTTGTCAGAACAACACCATCAAAATCAAGCCGGTCGTTAAACTCTTTGGCTGTGTTGACCGCATCCTGACCGGTCATTGAATCAACAACAAACAGTATTTCCTGCGGAGAAACGGCGCCTTTAATCGCTGTGATCTCCTTCATCATGTCCTCATCGATCGCCAGACGCCCTGCGGTATCAATGATAACGAGGTTATATCCGTTCGCTTTCGCATGCTGGATGGCTGACTTCGCGATTTTGACCGGTTCCTTGCTCCCCTCTTCTGTATATACCGGAACATCGATCTGCGATCCAAGAACCTTAAGCTGGTCAATAGCGGCAGGACGATAAACGTCACCGGCAACCAGAAGGGGATTTCTTCCCTTTTTACTTTTCAGGTACCTGGCTAGTTTGCCCGAAAATGTTGTTTTACCTGATCCCTGGAGTCCCGCGATCAGGATTACGGCAGGATTTCCCTGAATGTTGATATCAACCGATTTTCCGCCCATCAGGCCCGCCAACTCGTCATGCACGATCTTAACCATCATTTCTCCGGGCTTTACCGATGTCAGCACATTCTGACCCAAAGCCTTATCCTTGACCGTTTCCGTAAATGATTTGGCAATTTTATAGTTGACATCAGCATCAAGCAATGCCCGCCTGACTTCCTTTAATGTTTCCGCGACATTGATCTCAGTAATCCGTCCCTGCCCTTTCAGCAATTTGAATGAACGCTCTAATTTCTCATTAAGATTTTCAAACATAACAGAAGTGCTATTGAGTTTTTTAAAATTTCAAACAAAAATAAGTTGTTTAGTCATTCCTACATTCGCTCCGGAACATCAATTCCAAGCAGACTCATTCCGGTTTTAATAATTTTCGACACCGTTTCCGACAAAATTAAGCGGAAACTCCTGACCGTTTCATCACTCTCAGCCAGGATAGAATGATCATGATAAAACTGGTTATATTCTTTGACCAGACTATAGACATAATTTGCGATCAACGCCGGACTGTATGCTTCTCCTGCCTCTTTTAACGTAGACGGGAATAAGGTGACCGACTTAATCAATTCCTGTTCCTTTTCTGTAAGCATTAAAGGCTGATCGGCCGATAAAACCGCAGAAACTCCCCGCTCTTCTGCCTTACGCAGTACGGAACGGACGCGTGCATAAGTATATTGAATAAAAGAACCTGTATTGCCATTAAAATCGATCGATTCTTCCGGATTGAACAGCATATTTTTCCGGGGGTCCACCTTCAAAATAAAATATTTTAAAGCGCCCATCGCAATTATTCTGTATGTTTCCCTTGCTTCTTTTTCAGAATACCCCTCCAGTTTTCCCAATTCTTCCGAAGTCCTGCGGGCAACTTCAACCATTTCGGCAATCAGATCATCGGCATCGACCACTGTGCCTTCGCGTGACTTCATCTTACCGTTTGGTAATTCCACCATTCCATATGAAAAATGATGCAGACCTCTTCCCCATTCAAAACCAAGCTTGTCTAACAATATAGATAACACCTGGAAATGATAGTTCTGCTCATTGCCCACCACATAGATCATTTTGTCGATCGAAAAATCATTAAACCTAAGCTTTGCCGTTCCAATATCCTGGGTCATATAGACTGAAGTTCCGTCACTGCGAAGTAATATTTTCTGGTCCAGTCCTTCGTCCGAGAGGTCTGCCCATACCGATCCGTCTTCTTTCTGATAAAAAATACCTGCATTGATCCCCCTCATCACTTCTTCCTTACCGGCCAGGTAAGTTTCCGATTCATAATATATTTTATCAAAATCAACTCCAAGTTCCTTATAGGTCACATCGAATCCTTCATAAACCCACTGGTTCATGCGCGACCACAAAGCGATCGTTTCAGGATCTCTCGCTTCCCATTTCAAAAGCAATTCCCTCGCCGCCACAATCGAAGGCGCCTGCTGTTCAGCTTCTTCTTTTGTTAATCCGCTATTCACAAGATCTCGGATCTCTTCCTTGTAATGCTGATCAAACAACACATAAAATTCTCCGACAAGATGATCTCCTTTGATCCCGGTACTTTCAGGGGTCTTTCCTTCACCCCATTTTTGCCAGGCATACATAGATTTGCAAATATGAATCCCCCGGTCATTGACAATATTGGTTTTGACAACCCGGTTGCCATTTGCTTTCATGATCTCTGCAAGCGAAAATCCAAGCAGGTTGTTCCGAATATGCCCAAGATGCAGAGGTTTATTGGTGTTGGGCGATGAATATTCGATCATGATCAGAGGAGATTCTTCACTTCCGGCGACACACCCGTATTGCGCTGCCGCGTTCGCTTCAAGCAATTGCTTCACCCAGTATTTTTGAGATATGGTCAGGTTCAAAAAGCCTTTTACCACGGCATAAGAATAAATATCTTCCACATTTTTCTCCAGAAAATGCCCCAGGTCCACGGCAGTTTGTTCCGGCGATTTCCTGGAGTAGCGCAAAAAAGGAAATACCACAACGGTAAGATCACCTTCCACGTCCTTCCGCGTGGCCTGTATCTGTACAGCTTCTGACTGAATATCAACAGAATAAAGTTCAGATACAGCTTTTACGATATTTTCCTTCAGGGTTTGTTCAATCAGCATTTTTCAACTATTTTTTAAGACCCGCAAAGATAATAGTTTCCCGGTGAATTACGATTAATGATTGCTGATTAACGATTTTAGATTGATTAATTCATCTAAGCCACAGCTAAAACTATTGCTTTTTACAAATAGTTATCTTTTTTTTGAAGATTCAAACTATCGGCATTGTACAGTATCATCGACATAGAAACTACAGGTCAAAGCGTTCAGGTCGGAAAAATCACCGAGATCGCTATCTATGTCCATAACGGACAGCAAATTAACCAGTCTTTTTCCAGTCTGGTCAACCCTGAATGTTATATTCCGGATTATATTACCCGTTTGACCGGGATCGATAATAAGATGGTGGAACATGCACCGAAATTTTATGAGATAGCCAAAACAATAGTCGAACTGACTGCCGGAAATATTTTTGTGGCGCACAATGTCGTGTTCGATTACAGCTTCGTAAGGGAAGAGTTTAAAAGGCTTGGATATGATTATAAAAGAAAAACCTTGTGTACTGTAAAACTGGGGCGTAAATATTTGCCGGGACACCGCTCTTATTCCCTTGGAAATATTTGCAGTGACTTAAATATAAAAATAGAAGGACGTCATCGTGCCGCGGGCGATGCGCTGGCAACTGTCAGGCTTCTTGAAATGATTCTGGAACGCCACAATTACCCTGGAACACGGGAAATACAGGGAAAACTATTCTAGGTCACGGACCTGTTCATTATTTTCGTTATCACCTCTTTTATAATCTTTTATAAAACAGAAACAGAACAACAATTATTCGACAGTAGTTAAAAGGGAAACATGTCTTTGCATGTTTCCTTTTTGACTATTCCTTTACACTTTCTTCAGGTTTTGCTTCCTCTTCTTCCAAATTAAGAAGATTATTTTTTTTGAGCAAATTATACCATTGAATAATTTTTTTCATGTCTGAAGTATAAACCCGGTTCTTGTCATATTCAGGAAGTACCAGCTCAAAGTATGCTTTTAAATCGGAGCCCGAATCTTTTACAACTACTTCCCCGCCATTTTCCTTTACCGATATATTTTTAAAAACCTGTTTTAATGTGACTTCTCCCGTCTCCGTAAAAATGGCGATGTCGGCCAGTGCACTGACTTTTGAAGAAGAATAAACAGGCATTCTCTTACCTGTTACCAGCGATTCCACAATGATACAATTCTTTGCTTCAGAGATCAATTTCGACAACCCTGGTTGTCCTGATATAGCTAAAATACCTTTCATCCGTGTAACTTTTTTATTACGATATATCCAGTATCAATAATTTTTATGGGGACGAAGATAATATTTTCCAAAGGTTAAAAAAAGGCTTCCGTTACCGAAAGCCTTTGATTTATCAATTAAATTGAAGCTTATATTTTATTCCGGCACTCAGCCATCGTCCGGGTTGTTTTACATTTCCCAAATCGACATACGACTCATCGAATAAATTGGAAACGGTAAGATAAACATGCACCGCCTTTGAACGATAGGAAACCTTCACATCCGTCAGCCAAAATGGCTCGTACGACTGCTCGCCTGTGTATTCAGTACCATCAAAACGTGCATAATTTCCCTGCCGGTCCTGAAACCGGAATATCCAAGAGGCATAAATGTTTTTCCATACAGTATGATCCAGATCAATCACCAACTTGTGTTTCAGGTGATCCAGGTTATAGTTTGAAAGGTAATCGCTTGCTCCTTTGTCCAAATGATTAAAGGCATAACTGATCCCTACCTGACGAAGAAAAATTTCTCTTCCCAAAGCCTGGGGTATATCAAGATTGAACGTTGTTTCAACTCCGTCGGCCACGATTTTTGTCAGGTTCCGGGTTTCCCAAAGTATCTCCTCACTCTCGCGAACCCAGTCAATCAGGTCCTCCCCAATGCGATGGTAATACGCGATTTGACTCTTCATCCAGGGGCCCGAATATTTGAATCCGCCTTCTAAAGTAGTAGATTTTTCAGGCTTCAAATCCGGATTTCCCTTATTTGTGGGACCGTAATAATAAAGGTCGGTAAAAGTTGGCATCCGGAGTGACTTGTTTATTGAACCAAAAGCTTTCAATTGATCACTGATTTGATACCCCAGATCAATTCCGGGATAGATGTGCCAATCAAGGTTAAGGTCAGAGATCCAGTTTACCATTGCCCCGGCAGATGCAGTAAAACGATTAAGAAAGACAGTGTGCTCTGCAAAATAGGAAGCAGTTGTCCGGGAATGCGATTTTGTAAAAAAGTGACCGGGTTCACCTGGCACCCCGATTTCTTCATTCATGTCCTCTCCCAGCTTATTGCTCCAAATATTCTCCGATCTGAATTCAGCGCCGAATGCCGTTTTTCCCAGTGAACTGTTAAACCAGCTGTTTAAGTTAATTCCATATACATCTGTCAGGTGATAATTGTGCTCCGTGTACCAATCCGGAGCTTCCTCCCTGAAAAGCTCAAAACGATCCTGGTGCCTGCGCCAGTACAGTGCCGGTGTAAAGTGAATTTTCTCTCCGGTATGCATACGCACTGAAGCGAAAGTGGTTTTGGTCTCTTCAAACTGATTGGGGTATTCAGGGGAATAAAAACTGTTAGCGCCAAACGCCTTTTGAGAATATCCCACCTGCACATCGAACAGCCCTGGGCGCATTTGAACCTGCCCCTGATAAAAAAGGTTATACGTATCAAAATCGGTATTTTCGATATACCCATCGGAAGCAGCCCTGTTAAATGAAACGTAACTTTTAAGGAAACCTGATTTCAGATTTGCTGATGCCGAGATGTCGCTCAGCTGATGCTCTCCCAATACCAGGTCCAAATCGACCGAGCGATCTTCGCCAGGCTCGGTGATCAGATTAATGGCTCCTGAAAATGCATTGGGCCCGTAAACCCGGGCAGCGGGACCCTGTAAAACCTCGATGCGTTTGATACTTTTTAAACTGACCGGAAGATTAAGGTTGTGATGGCCGGTTTGTGGATCGGAAAGATTAATCCCGTTAAGAAGAATAAGGGTTTGATCAAAAGAACCTCCTCTGACGGAAACGTCAGCCTGAATACCATAGGTTCCTCTCTGCCGTATGTCAACCCCTAAAACATACTCCAGAAGATCCTGAATACTCGCGGCAGGCGCCGTCTCAATTTGTTCACGATCGATCACGGAGACCATCCGTGCCACCTGCGAGTAACCCACAGGTGCCCGCCGGGCGCTGACCTCGATTTCATCCAGGTCATATTTCATTTCAACATCCGTCGTTTCGGTCTGGGCATAGACTTCTTCAGGCATGGCCACGTATAAATATACGGACGCCAGTACGCCAATGCGTACCTGTTTGCCCAAAGCTACGAACAGGGAATATCCCCGCCTGCCCCAACGACGAAAAGTTGAAACTTCAGCCCTTTGAAGGTTGAATTTTGATTTTCTCATAGAATTAAATTAATAAAAATAAAGGGTGTAAAAGTAATAAAAGGCAGCCTTATCTGCTTAATGTACGAAATAAAAGTTTATGAACCTAGTAATTAAGGAACACGGCAGACTAGTTTAACAACATAGTCGTAAGTACTTACAAATCAAAAAAATCATCGTATATTGCACATATGTCTAACTAGTAAAGACTGTCATTTTTGAACAAGTGCTTTTGCATGTTCCTGGGGGAATTCCCAGCGCAGTGAATCGGTATTCCGGCGATAACCGTGTAGAACTTTACCCCACTAGTTGAAGAATTCACACAGTTCGTTTGCTGGAAAGAGTTTTTTTTTTACCGGCCCAACTGTTTTATTTTACTAATCAAAATCTTCGTTGAAAGGCAATAATCGATACAACCCAATCGTATAATATTGGGCATGATGATTGAACGCTTCATTTCGGCCAGCTGTTTAATCCTACAGAACCTGAACAAATATGAAACGAACCATGAAAGCTGCAGCTTTCGCACAACGGAATGTGAATTGGCAAATCGAGCGTAGCGGAGATCCACGATTCCAGGCCGCTGACGTAAAGATCGATGAGCCTCGTAACTACCAGTAAAAAAGGATGACATAAATTTTCTTTATAGGGAATAAATAAAATCAATAATAAAAGACCTTGAATTCCTTTTTTTATCAGTCATCCCTATTTATATTTGTTCTAAACAATAACAAAATCGCTTAGCCATGACACAAATTCAATTTAACAACGCATTACTCGGTTTGCAGGATAAACTTTTGTACTATGCATTAAGTTTAACTTCCGACCAGGATAAGGCCCAGGATCTTCTTCAGGAAACCTTCCTGAAAGCGCTGACATACCGTGATAAATTCACCCAAAACACGAATTTTAAAGCATGGATTTACACGATCATGAAGAATACCTTCATCAACAACTACAGGAGAAATGTGAAAGCAAAAAACACATTTGACGGGTCAAATAACGATTTTCATTTGAAATTTTCGAAAGACAAAATTTATCCTTCTCCTGATTCATTTTTCAGTTCAAAAGAAATTTTAAAGAATATTCACGCGCTTGAAGATGAATACAAGGTACCTTTTACCATGTTTCTGGATGGTTACAAGTACAAGGAGATTGCCGAGCATTTAAGTTTACCTTTAGGTACTGTGAAAAGCCGGATCTTCTTTACCCGTAAGAAGCTTGAAAAAGCATTGAAAGATTACGCAGCGTGAGTATGATTTTTAGAATAGATTGGTCCTAATTAAGAAAAGAATGGTTCACTTTTGTGAATCATTTTTTTTGTTTCTAACTTGTAACGAAAATTCTAAAATCAAAAATTATGAAAACGATAGCTGTTCATTTAGCGACAGGATTTGAAGAGATCGAAGCAATCACGATTATTGACATTCTCAGAAGAGCGGAGTTAAATGTTGTCATCATATCAGTTACAGGTGATCCCGTGGTAAGAGGAGCCCATCAGATTCCTGTAACAACTGATAAACTTTTTGCTGATGTGAACTATGAATCTGTGGATATGATCATATTACCCGGAGGCACGGAGGGAGCGGAAAATCTGGATCGTCACAATGGACTTAAGTCACAGATCGTGAATTTCCATCATGCAGGTAAACCCATTGGTGCCATTTGCGCCGCCCCAATGATATTGGGTCATTTGGGCTTGCTTGAAGGTAAAAACGTTGTATGTTATCCCGGGTACGAAAAAGAACTTAAAGGAGCCAAAGTCGGGAATACATCTGCCGTTGTGGATGGCAAACTGGTGACCGGAAGAGGGATTGGTGCTGCCCTTAACTTTTCACTTGAAATCGTAAAAATGCTTTCAGGCAAGGAAAAAGCCGATAAGCTGGCCAAAGGTACGCTTGTGGAAACCTGGAAATAATCCAAATCCAAAATCGGTGGATTTGGATTTTTACAGATGAGGCGGCCCGGCAGGAAGGGTTACGCAAAATGTGCTGCCTTTTCCCGGCTCACTTTCCACTTGAATTGTCCCGTTGTTGATTTGAACAAATTCTTTGCACAGTGCAAGACCAAGACCCGATCCGTCCTCACCCCTGGTTCCCTTTTTCCTAACCTTCGAATCAATTCGGAAAAGCTGCTGAAGATCATCCTGCGATAAACCCTGACCTTGGTCGATGATACATAAGGTCATCTTCCCTGTTCTCTCCTGTTTTGTTTTCACTGACACATGGCCTTCAGTATAAGAAAATTTGATGGCATTACTCATCAGGTTCCTCAAAATAGTCTCAACCATCATAGGATCAGCGTACAGATAAACTCCTTCAGGAATTTGACTAGTTAATCTGATCGATTTCTGATCGGCAAGCGGGCTTAGTAAACTAAAAACTCCGTCAGAAATTGGTTTCAGCTCAAATTTAACCGGATTATATTTAAGATTCCCCGTCTGTGAACGGCTCCAGTCTAACAGGTTCTGCAATAGCCGGAAAATATTGTTGGCCGATTTATAGATATCACCTGCATATTTTCTGCGTTCATCTTCAGTAAACCTTTCATAATCCTGATTAAGCAATGAGGAATATCCCATGATCGTGTGGAACGGGTTTTTCAGATCGTGAGCCAGAATTGAGAAGAACTTATTCTTCGTCGCATTTACCTTTTCGAGTTCGTTGCGTTGATATTCAATCTGTTCATTCTTCTGCTTCAACACATGATTTGTTTTTCTCTTATTGTAATAGGCATAGGAAATATAGATCGCGATACCGATCGTCATTAACAGCAGGAACGTTACAAACATTCGGATCGTTCTTTCTTTCTGCATCTGTAAGCTCACCACTTCTTTCTCAACATTTAACCTCCTGATTTCCTCTTCCTTTTTTTCTGTTTGAAACTTTTTTTCCAGTTCAGTCACCTGCCGGATCCTCTCTTCCTGCCGGAGGCTATCCAGGTAGATCCGGTGCATTTTATAGGCAGCATAAGCTTCACTGATCTTCCCCATTTTTTCATAGGTATTGGAAATATCCCGGTAGTAGTTTTGCTGGATATAGTAACCTATCCGGTGCTTTTGGGCCAGTTCCAGGCCTGACTCCAATGTTTTCAGCGCTTTTGCTTCGTCGCCCATTTCCAGATACGCTGCGCCAAGGCTTTCGATGACAAATGTGGCATTCCTGATATCATTCATCTCTTCGAACACATCCAGAGCCTGCTGAAAATATTCAAGCGCCTTATCCAGGCTGTCATGTTGTTCTACAAAAGTATTAGCAATATTATTCAGTGTAATGGCAATTTTCGCCCTGTCGTTGGCCAATTGAAATCCTTTGAGTGCAATTTGATAATTGATCCTGGAAGAATCGATCATATCCAAATTATAATAACTGACTCCAATGCCGTTATAATTGATCGCATTCTTCTTTATGCCTGAAGTGCCGCCCTCCTTTTCCAGGATAGCAGCCGCCACCTTATAATAATTAATTGATTTGCGGTATTCGCCTATGCGGCTATAAACCATTCCCATATTCGAATATACCCGCGACAGAAGCATTTTGTCACTCGTATTCTCCAGACAACGAAGAGCTTCAATCTGTTTTTCAATGGCAAGATCGTACTCGCTTCTGAAATAATGCGTAAGTCCTGTGGCATTCAGGATCGAGGCCATCCTGTTCTTGTCGTTCAGATCTTTTGCCAGATCAAAAGCGCGTTGATAGTAAGTCTGAGCCTTCAAAAATTCATCGCAGCAATAAAGGCACTCACCCATATTGTACCAGGCATTGCTTAATTCCGCCCGGTTGTCTGATTTTGCTGCAAATGCAGAAGCCTGCCGGGCATATCTCATTGACCTGGCACTATCATTCTCCTGATAATATACTGAAAGTTGATTCAGCACATGCGCTTTTTCGACCTCGGGAACCTGCGATAAAACAGTCAGCAGACTATCCCCCTTCGTTTGCGCCTGAAGATTGAGACAGAATGAAAGAAGGACAAAAAAAATCAACTTTTTCATATTCAAGCGGACATGATAAAAAAATGCAGAACAAACTAAAGTGCTTCACTTACAGGTCATAACCATTACGCATAAGATCATTCCCCCACTTCTCTCTCCGTCCCTCTGCGTACGGCGGGTAAAAGTACTACCTTTTCAGCCGCAGCCTTACTATTCCACTGCAGGAAAAGGAATAAGCGTCGTCCTCTTCAGAAGAGAAACACAAATAACCGTGGTTTATTTTAACTTATTCTCTTTAATCCATTCACGTGCATTGACAAATGCTTCGATCCACGGAGTCACTTCATCTTTCTTCCGGTCGGCCGGATAATAAGGCCAATGCCAGGGTCCGAACGACCGTTCCATATGGGGCATCATGGCCAGATGGCGTCCGTCATTCGAACAAATAGCTGCTGTATTAAAATCAGATCCGTTCGGATTTCCAGGGTAAAAGTCATAATAGTACTTATATGGAATTTGGTAATTCTCTTCGGCATACGGGAAGCTGAATCTTCCTTCACCGTGAGCCACCCATACGCCAAGTCTCATTCCCTCAAGCGATTTAAGCATTACTGAATTATTTTTGGTAATCTCCACGTTGACAAATGCTGATTCGAACTTACCCGATGCATTGTGTAACATCTTTGGCATCTTCCCATGTTCCGGGTAGATCAGTCCCAACTCAACAACCAACTGGCATCCGTTGCAAACGCCGAGGCTTAAGGTATCGCTTCGTCTGTAAAAATCTTCAAGAGCGATCCTGGCCTTTTCATTGTATTTGAAGGCTCCGGCCCACCCTTTGGCCGAACCAAGTACATCCGAATTAGAAAATCCTCCAACAAAGACGATCAGGTTCATATCTTCAAGCGTTTCACGACCCGAGATAAGATCTGTCATATGGACGTCCTTCACATCGAGCCCGGCCAGATACATCATATAAGCCATTTCCCTGTCGCCGTTCACCCCTTTTTCCCGAATGATCGCTGCCCGGATGCCACTCGGTTCGCGTCGCTTCAGATCGATACCCAAATCAACAGCCTGGCCTGAAAAATCTTTAAAATCATATTTGAGTTCGTTCCGTTTGTAATTACGGTAACGCTCAAGCGCGAGCTCTTTTCCGCTTTGTTTCCGGTCGAGTAAATACGATGTTTTAAACCACAACTCGCGTAAAGAATCAATATCCAGATGATATTCACGATCGAAAATACTGATCTTCACGGCACGATCTGTAACCGGGTTGCCTATCTTTACAAAGCGCAGGCCTGCAGCCTTTAATTTAGCTTCAAACCGGGCAGCATCATCCGCCTGTACCACGATAGCGGGGTTTTCATTAAAGAATACCTTAACAGGATCCTTTTCATTTAGTCCCGTTAAATCCAGATCCAACCCACCATTCGTATTGCTAAAACACATTTCAAGCAGGGTAGTGATTAACCCTCCCGAAGCGACATCGTGACCAGCCAGGATCGATCCCTCTTCAATCAAATCCTGTATCGTGTTAAATATTTTTACAAAGTAGTCCGGATCAGCAACAGTTGGCGCTTCCAGCCCGACTCCATTAAGCACCTGACCAAATGCACTGCCTCCCAAAGCCAGGGCAGCCGATGAGAAATCGACATAATATAACGGTTTGGAAGCCTCATTGATCACAACCGGTTCAATTACTTTTTTCACGTCAGTCACTTCACCCGATGCCGAAATGATGACCGTTCCCGGGGCATACACCACGTCATCCTGATATTTCTGAGTCATCGACATGGAATCCTTACCGGTTGGGATATTGATACCCAAGGCACAGGCAAAGTCGCTTGCTGCTTTCACCGCGTGGTAGATCCGCGCATTCTCGCCCTGATTTTTCGCAGGCCACATCCAGTTTGCACTCAGTGACACGCTGTGGATCTTATCGGGCAGAGGTGCCCAGATTATGTTTGTCAGCGATTCAGCTATCGACAAAACAGAACCTTTAACCGGATCAATCATTCCTGCAACAGGAGCATGTCCGATCGATGTAGCCAGACCGCTTACGCCCTGGTAATCGAGTGTGATCACACCCACATTATTCAAAGGAAGATGAAGCGGACCTGCTCCCTGCTGTTTGGCAATACGTCCTGTAACGGAACGGTCAACCTTGTTGGTCAGCCAGTCTTTGCAAGCAACAGATTCCAGTTGAAGCACATCTTCCAGATAAGTTTCAATCTGGTCGGGATCATAGTCCAGATCAGCGAAACTGGCCGGTTGAGTGACATCAGTCAATACTGTTTTTGGCGGATTACCAAACATATCGGACAATTGCCAGTCGATGGGCTTTTCACCGGTTTTTGAATTCTTAAAAGTAAACTGCATATCTCCGGTAGCCTCGCCGATCACATACATGGGTGAACGTTCGCGGTCAGCAATCCTTTTGAGCAGATCAACATGTTTTTCATGCATAACCAGTCCCATACGCTCCTGCGACTCATTGCCAATCACTTCCTTTTGTGACAGTGTTGGATCGCCAACCGGAAGTTTAGCTGTATCGATCAAACCACCCGTTTTTTCTACCAGTTCGGATAAGCAATTCAAATGGCCTCCCGCTCCATGGTCATGAATTGAAATAACCGGGTTCTCATCCATTTCAGCCAACGCCCTGATGGCATTAAAAGCTCTTTTTTGCATTTCGGGATTGGCACGCTGAACGGCATTCAGCTCTATTGCATTTTTATATTCGCCTGTAGCAACCGACGACACTGCCCCTCCACCCATTCCGATGCGATAGTTGTCGCCGCCAAGTAAAATAATTTTATCTCCTTTTTTTGGATCTTCTTTCATGGAGTCTTTCCTGCGTCCGAATCCAATTCCCCCGGCCAGCATGATCACCTTATCGTAGCCGTATTTCCTGTGGTTTTCAAAATGTTCAAAGGTAAGCACCGAGCCCGTAATCAGGGGTTGGCCAAATTTATTACCGAAATCGCTGGCCCCGTTCGATGCTTTGATCAGAATTTCTTCCGGGGTCTGGTACAACCAGGGACGTTCCTCTGTAGCCTGCTCCCATGACCGGGCATCTTCAGTTCGTGGATAGGAAGTCATATAAACAGCAGTCCCCGCAACCGGGATGCTGCCTTTTCCTCCGGCAATCCTGTCGCGGATCTCCCCTCCCGTTCCAGTGGCGGCACCATTAAATGGCTCTACTGTTGTAGGAAAATTATGTGTTTCTGCTTTTAACGAAAGTACTGTTTCGATATCTTTTACCTCAAAGAAATCAGGCTTGTCCTGGGTTTTTGGAGCAAATTGCTCCACGACCGGACCTTCAACAAAAGAACAGTTGTCGCGATAGGCCGAAACGATCTTATTTGGATTTTCCTTCGCCGTTTTCTTAATAAGCTGGAAAAGAGACATTTCCTGTTCTACACCATCAATAATAAACGTACCGTTAAAAATTTTATGCCGGCAGTGCTCCGAGTTGACCTGAGAAAAACCGAATACCTCACTGTCGGTAAGCTTACGCCCCATTTTTTCAGCTACTGCATTCAAATATTGTATTTCATCTTCACTCAAAGCCAGTCCTTCCTGCCTGTTATAGGTGGCTATATCATCAATTTCCATGATGGGATCAGGGTCCTTCTCAATGGTAAAGACATCCTGTCCCAATCCCTTATAAAGTGCCTGAAGCATCGGATCATAACCAGCCGAACGATCCGGAACTTCCACAAACTCTTCCATCCGCACAATCCCTTCAATGGCCATGTTTTGGGTGATCTCCACGGCATTGGTACTCCACGGTGTAATCATCTCCTTTCGGGGACCTGCAAAATAACCGGACAACATTCCGCCTTCAATGGGCGTCGCTTCACCCAACAGCCAGATAAGCTTGCTGATATCGGCATCAGACGGAGAAGTTATTGATTGAACAGCGATAATACTGTTTATAGGAGTCTTAAAAAATAAAATCATTGTGAATTGGTTTATGATAAAGTTTGCATGTTATAAAACACGTCACAAAGATAAAAATTCCGCCTAATGATTGATGATTTATAGCTGAATATTGCCGCATTAATAACCATTATAAAATACCATGTATTCGCCTGATGTCTTATGTCTTGATACTGAAATATGTTGAAATGTTGTAAATGATAAAAAAAAGTTAAGATATGTTTCCAACACTTTGATTTGAGGTAAAAGGTTAATATCTTGGCGCCCATCGAAATTTTTGTGAATGAAACGAATAATCATCTGCGTGCTGATCATTTTGGGTACTATCAACAGTTGGGGGCAGAACAGCAAAGTGACAGAAGGAAACAGCAATAAACTGGCTGTAATTTGGACAAGCAGCGATCCTGAAGTTGCTGAGAAAGTGTGTTTTATGTATGCCCAAAATGCAAAAAAGCAAGGTTGGTTCAATGAGGTAGTTTTAATTGTATGGGGTCCATCAGTCAGGTTATTAGCTGAAAATGACGACTTGAAAGCCGACATCACCAGGATCATGGAAATGGGCATTGCTGTAGAAGCAAGTTTGTCGTGCGCCCAATTGTATGGAGTGGGACCTGACTTAACTGATCTGGATATTGATATCAAACCGATTGGAGTTCCATTGACCGGTTACATTAAGGAAGGCTGGCATATCATTACGTTCTAAGCCGGGTTTAAGCAATAGTTAAATTCTCCAGATCGTCTTTCAGAAGCAAGGCATTCCGGGACGCTTTTTTTATTTTTGGACCAATTTAGTTCCTTTTTATAATCACATACATCAAATAAAAAAAACATGAGAAAAAAAGTTGTTGCCGGTAACTGGAAATGTAATACAACCCTGCAGGAAGGCATTGAGCTGGCTAAAGCTGTAAACGATATGGTCGCTGCCAAAGGTGCAAAAGACGTTGTTGTTGTTCTTGGAACACCATTCACTCATCTTGTAAAAGTTGTTGAAGCAGCCGACAGTAAACGGATTGGGGTGTCTGCCCAAAACTGCGCAGCCGAGCCAAAAGGTGCTTTTACAGGTGAAGTTTCGGCAGCTATGATTAAATCGACTGGCGCCGGATACGTTATTTTAGGACACTCTGAACGACGTGAATATTATGGTGAAACCAGCGCAATTCTGAATAAGAAAGTTGCTTTGGCGCTTGAAAACGGTTTAACTCCTATCTATTGCTGCGGCGAAGCACTGGCTGTTCGTCAGGCAGGAACACAAAATGCTTTCGTAAAACAGCAATTGGAAGAAACTATTTTCAATCTTCCGATAGAAGATTTTTCAAAACTCATCATTGCATATGAACCGATATGGGCAATAGGTACCGGTGTCACAGCAAGCTCAGAACAGGCACAGGAAATTCTCGCCTATATCCGGGCATTGATTGCTGAAAAATTTGGCAATGCTGTTGCAGAAGAGACTTCAATACTTTACGGAGGGAGCTGCAACGCTAAAAATGCAGCCGAATTATTTGCCAATAAAGACATTGATGGTGGATTAATTGGCGGCGCATCACTGAAAGCTGAAGATTTTCTGGCAATCATCAACGCATTTTAAACTGAAATCACCATAAATTTGAATCCCGGACATCCTCCGGGATTTTTTTCTTTTTCGGTTCCGTGTCCTTTTTTAGCTTCTTCTGCCAAATCCTTTCCAGGTAACTGCTCAAATGTCAGCCTCAACTGACAAGAGGTAACATTTCCGGGTATGGCTTTTGTTTTGTCCTGGTGTAAACACAAAAGCAGAAAAAATGGAAAATAATCAAAACGTGAATTCAGGTTTGGTATTAGTGTCAGAGATTTATCCGGACAATATCATCGTACTTCCCCTGGAAAGCAGGCCGGTTTTTCCTGGATTAGCACTTCCACTGGCATTTTTTAGCAATCAGATAGTCAGTTCTATCAATTATGCTATTGAAAATTCAAATGGCTTCCTTGGCGTGTCATTAATGAAGGATATTGATACGGAAAATAAGCCCGGATCGGATCTATACCATACCGGAACGCTTCTTAAAATCATCAGGGTAATGGATCAGAATGCCAACAGTATCAGTTTTCTGGCTCAGGCGTTGACAAGATTTCATTATAAAAAGGATTTGATTCGCAACAAGATCCCTCACTGGCAGGTCGAATATGATTACGATGAAAAAGCGAGCCCGTCAAATGAACTGAAAGCCTATACCCTCGCCGTGATCAACTCCGTTAAGTCGCTTATCAAGTTGAATCCTATGTTTCAGGAGCAAATGCGTTTGGCACTATCACAAATTGGGATGGAAAAACCAGGCTTGCTCATGGATATGATCACTTCCTTTTTAACGGCCGACGGACAAAAACTGCAGGCGATTCTGGAATCGACCGATTTGTTCGAAAGAAGTGAAAAGCTACTGGTCCTTCTAAAGGAAGAGATCGAAGTGAGTAAAATGCAACAGGATATACAAAAGCAGATCGAAGACAAGCTTTCCAAACAGCAGCGGGAATTTTTTCTTCGGGAAGAACTGAAAGTGATCAAAAAAGAGCTTGGGCTCGAAAAGGATGCCAGGACCAGCGATGTAGAAAGCATCGAAATCAAAATCAAAAGACTCCAGCTACCAGAAGAGGCATCACGGGTGGTACGTAATGAATTGGATAAACTGAAGACCCTGGAACCGGCGTCTGCCGAATATCAGGTTTCCCGCACCTATCTGACCTGGTTAACGGATTTGCCCTGGGGAATTTTTTCCCCGGATAATCACGATTTGTCCAGAGCACGGAAAATTTTAAATGACCAACATTACGGACTCAATGATGTCAAGCAACGAATACTTGAATTTATCAGCACAATTGCTAAAAGGGGAAAGGTTTCCGGTTCTATTATTTGCCTGGTAGGCCCTCCCGGAGTCGGAAAGACTTCAATCGGAAAGTCAATTGCCGATGCGCTGGGACGGAAATTCTACCGTTTTTCGGTTGGCGGAATGCGTGACGAGGCCGAAATAAAAGGTCATCGCAGAACCTATATAGGGGCTATGCCCGGCAAACTGATCCAAAGTCTCAGCAGGACCGAGGTTTCAAATCCGGTGATCATGCTTGATGAAATTGACAAAATCGGCGTCAGCTATCAGGGAGATCCGGCAGCCGCCTTG